>ENA-ORDR01000337-ORDR01000337.1-marine-metagenome-genome-assembly--contig:-NODE-337-length-24520-cov-4.691732_pt1 | contig 24520 bp, 24 predicted proteins | sample MGYA00240993_ERZ508538 | MGnify/ENA primary metagenome ERZ508538 (study PRJEB26207, sample SAMN05421999) | marine metagenome | isolation source: Monterey Bay, California, USA | place: USA:Monterey Bay... | reverse complement strand
CAACAATTGTCAAAAGTGTTTGGGATAAAAATGACTACTTTAAGGTAATAAATTCATCTGACAAATATCTTATTAAGGCTTTAGAAACTCTAAACTAATTTTTATTAGTTTCTTTGTTTTCTGAATTTTTTTCAACTAAATCTTGTAAGTTTGGAGTATGAATAGAATGCAAAGAAAATCCTTAATTAGACAGGTTTTACTAATTGCAGGAGTAGGATGTTTTTTTTTCTTTTTAGGACATTTTATAGGTGTTGAAACACAAAAAATATTTTATTCTTGGTTTTTAGTAATTATTGGAGCCATTATCTATAATATTTGGCATGAAAAAACAAAGGATCATATAAATGATGAAAAAGAAAAAATCAGTCTCTTGTACGAAGAGTTTAATTATTTAATGAATTGTATTATTGATGTTAAATGTGAAAGAAATGTAGGAGGAGGATATATTACGAAGAAATATGGAGTAAGAGATATTATTGTTAGTCGTCCTAGAAAGATACAATTAGATGAATGGAAAGTTTCGATAGAAATAGAAGCAACATCGTCAATTTGGGATAAAGATGCCCCTAATGCAGATTTCAAAATTCTGAATATTTCCGACGCAGAATTCGATAAAATAATTGATAATAAAAAAGAATTATATAATCTTATTCATCCTGAAACAAAGGTTGGGAACTTAACTATAATAAATCCAGATATTTTTAAAAAATAGTGATTGAATAAGGGTCAACCTAGAATCCTTTACTTACTCTACCGTAACGGATTTAGCTAAATTTCTTGGCTGGTCTACATTACATCCTCTCATTACTGCAATATAATACGAGAGTAATTGTAATGGTATATTTGTAAGTAACGGAGTAAGTTGTTCTGAACATTCCGGAATTTCAATTACATAATCTGCCATTTCTTTTACGGTTGCATCTCCTTTGTTTACAATAGCAATAAGCCTTCCTCCTCTAGCTTTTACTTCCTGTATATTACTTACTACTTTTTCGTAATTCCCTTTTTTGGTAGCAATAACAACAATTGGCATTTTATCATCAATAAGAGCAATTGGCCCGTGTTTCATTTCTGCTGCAGGATAGCCTTCCGCATGTATATAGGAAATTTCTTTTAACTTTAATGCTCCTTCCAGTGCTACTGGGAAGTTATATCCTCTTCCTAAGTATAAAAAGTTGAGTGAATCCTTAAACTTAGCTGATATTTCTTCAACTAATTTATCAGATTGTAAAACTTCTTCAATTTTATCAGAAATAAGTTCAAGCTCTGTAATTAGGGTATGATAATCCGTATTATTTATTGTTCCTTTTAGTTTGGAAATTCTTAAAGCCATTAAAGTTAAAACTACAACTTGTGTAGTAAATGCTTTTGTAGATGCAACTCCAATTTCTGGTCCTGCATGAGTATAACATCCTGCATCTGTTAATCTGGCAATGGAGGATCCTACAACATTGCAAATTCCTAGAATTGTAGCTCCTTTCTCTTTTGCTAACTCCAATGCAGCTAAAGTATCTGCTGTTTCTCCAGATTGAGAAATAGCCATTACAATATCATTTTCGTTTATTATCGGATTTCTGTATCTGAACTCTGAAGCGTACTCTACCTCAACCGGTATTCTGGTTAAATCTTCAAACAGATATTCTGCAATAAGTCCTGCATGCCAAGATGTACCGCAAGCTACAATTATTATCCTATTTGCATTTTTAATTTTCTGTTCGTATTCAGATAATCCTCCCAAAATAACATCTTTTGTTTTCGGGTCTATTCTACCTCTAAGTGTATCTGAAACAGCATGTGGTTGCTCAAAAATTTCCTTTAGCATAAAATGAGGGAACCCTCCTTTTTCAATAGAATCCAAACTCATTTCTAACTCATGTATATAAGGAGATATTTTTGTATTCGAAATAGTTTTAATTTCTAATTCCTCTGCTTTATTTACTCTTGCAATTTCTCCATCTTCCAGATATACAACATTTCTGGTATATTCAATTATAGGGGTTGCGTCTGATGCAATAAAATATTCTCCTTCACCAACTCCAATAACTAACGGACTTCCTTTTCTGGCAGCAATAAATTCCTGATTATTTCCTTCTTCCATCACTACAATTGCGTAGGCTCCAATTACTTTATTTAATGCAAGTCTTACCGCCTCAAACAAATTGCAATTTTCATGTTCTTTTATTTCTTCAATCAAATGAATTAAAACTTCTGTATCCGTGTCAGAATTAAAAGTGTGTCCCTTTTCAGACAACACTTTTTTTAAAGAGTCGTAATTCTCAATTATTCCATTATGTATAATAGCGAGTTTCCCATTTCCTGATGAGTGAGGATGTGCATTTTTTTGGTTCGGAACTCCATGTGTTGCCCATCTGGTATGGCCAATTCCTATAGTTCCATTTTTATTTTTATCAGAAGAATAATCTTCTAAATCAGAAACCTTACCTTTTTGTTTTAGAATATTTATACCATTTCCTTCAGAAAGAGCAATCCCTGCACTGTCGTACCCTCTATATTCTAGTCTTTGTAATCCTTTTAGTATAATCGGATAAGCTTGTTTTTCGCCAATATATCCTACAATTCCACACATTATAAATCGGTAGCTATTATATTAATAGATGTTTTAGTATTGTCAAAAATAGTTCTGTTTGCGTTAGCAGCTCCCATTCTTGATTTTATATATAATTTATTTGTGTAGTTGTTATCTGTAAGTAACTGAACAAAATATCGTGTAATGTTAAAAGTATATGTATTCCCTTCTAAAACTCCTCCAAAATGTTCATCTCCTTCAATAGTAAAATCAGTTAAAAATACAATGTTTCCGCTTTCTGTTCCCCTAAATAGATAAATACTTTCATGGGCAGGATAATCATCATAATTATCACCTTCTATTATTTCAAAACTAATTGTTGCTTTATTAATTGCTTTTCCTTCGAGAGTATCTTTTAAGGAATCAACATCATTTATAAATACTTCTATCTGATGACCCGCCATTGATTGTAAATAACTTTCGTCAGTGTTAGCTGATAAATCTGAGGAGTCTTTTGTATTAAAAAGATTTATTCTACATGCATCTCCACCTAATTCAAAATTAAACGCTACAGCAGTATCTACTCCTGTAATATGATAATATATTGTAGCTCTGCTTTTGTCAGCAATAGGGTTCAGATACATAATTGTATTTGATGCGGTAGCTTCAATATAAAATCCTTTAAAGTATTCTAAAAAGGCATCATCATCTACCATTGTAGAATTTCCAGTTTCATCCATTATTCTTTCTCCAAAACTATTATCTAATTGTATTTTCAGGTATGATGATGAAGTAGAATCTCCTTCATAAATAAATTGATTAGTTGCTAAATTCTGAGGGATATAATCAAACATTTCATTTGAATAATACACATTATCTCTATAAACTGGTTCTGAAAGTTCAAATACAGAAATATTAAAATCTTCATTTTCGTTTAAATCTCCATAAAAATCAGAATATGTATAAGTGATAAAAACAGAATCTACAACTGCATCTTCTATTTCATCAATATTGTTTGCAGGTAATAACATTTGCTGACAAAAAGAACCTTTGTTTTCTCCGAATATAGGGTCGTTTATTTGCCCTAATAACAGATACATGGACTGATCGGATTCCAAACTATCTTCCGAAATAGTGTTTAACACAATATTCTCAGTTGAATTGTTTGAAAAAGTAAATTTGACTGCTCCTGGCAAATCGATACCTATAACATTTGGATCGTTACAAGCAAATAGTACAGCTACAAATAAAAAAAGGTAAGCTGATTTCTTAAATATGTTCATTCTTCTTCTTCTGTAAGTTCTAACTCCTCTTCTTCAACTAAACTATCAAAGAAATTATTGTATGAATCTTCATAATCTTCTTCACCAGGATATGTCATAAATGGCAATTCGCTATCTTTCATGTGTTTAGATACTTCTGCATTTATATTTTCAGAGCCCTGAATAATTGCATCTGAATAAGAAATAGCAAATTTATTTAGATTTTCGAATGTTGGGTTTTTAAGTAATTCCAAGTCAGACTCCTCTAATTTATTTTCAAAAAGTAGTTTATTTACAATTATAGGATCTATAGAACCTTCAAAATTAGTATCAAAAACATTATAAATTACTTTAGTATCTTTAAATAATGGGTCTTCATTATAAATTTTCTTTATGTACATTGGAATTAAAGATGAAAACCAACCTTGGCAATGAATCATCTCAGGAGACCAACCAAGTTTTTTTACTGTTTCAATAACCCCCTTACAGTAAAACATCATCCTTTCTTCAGTGTTGGCTAAAAACTTACCATTTTCATCATGAAACATAACTTTCCTTGGAAAGTATTCATCATTATCAATAAAATAAATCTGCATTCTCGCAGACTGTATAGAAGCAACTTTTATTATTAGTTGATGATCAAAATCATCAATAATAAGATTCATCCCAGAAAGACGAATTACTTCATGTAGGTTGTTTGCTTTCTCCTTTATAACTCCAAATTTCGGAAGAAAAACTCTTGTTTCATTTCCTTGCTCTATAGAGTGCTTAGGTAGGCTTAGTCCTATATTAGCCATTGGAGTTTCTGGCAAGTAAGGACTAATCTCTTGTGAGGCAAATAATATTTTTTTCTTTCCCATAAAAATTATTTAGTCTGCAAAAGTACAAAAATATCTGCTTTATATCAAGCAATTTTTTATGTTTGCTGTTTATTTGAATTTCTATAAATGAAAATTTTTCATCAAAAAACTGAACTTAAATCATATCTAAACAAAAATAGAGAAGAAAAAACCATATCTTTTGTCCCAACAATGGGAGCTTTGCATGATGGGCATTTGTCATTAATTAAAAATGCAAAAGATAATTCTGACATTGTAGTTTGTAGTATTTTTATAAACCCAACTCAGTTTAATGATCCAAAAGATTTAGAAAAATATCCTGTAACCACTGAAAAAGATATTCAGTTGCTTATATCAGAAAACTGTGATGTTTTGTATCTCCCAGAAGTTTCGGATTTATATTCTGAAAATGAAAAAACAAAACATTTTGAATTTAATGGATTAGATAATTTTATGGAAGGTTCTTTTAGGAAAGGACATTTTGATGGGGTAGCTACAATTGTAGAAAAACTATTCAGAATTGTTAATCCGGATATTGCTTTATTCGGAGAAAAAGATTTACAACAACTTCAGATAATTAAATATATTACAAAACAATTAGACTTGCCAATTATAATAATAGGAGTTCCTACAAAAAGAGAAGTGTCAGGACTTGCTATGAGTTCCAGAAATAAATTACTTTCAGTAACAGATAAACAGATTGCAACCATAATAAACGAAACCTTATTGTTTATTAAGGAGAATTCCGATAAATATACTCTTGAAGAAATAAAACAAATTTCTGTTGATAAATTAAATAAGAACACTGATTTAGAATACCTAGAGATAGTTGATTTAGAAACCCTTTCTCCTATTTCAGAATTTCAAGGAAAAAATAAAAATGCAGCTTGTATCGCTGCATCTATCAGTTCAGTTCGTCTAATTGACAATATTATTTTTTAGTTTTACAGCATGAAAGAAAGTAATAAAAAAATATCATTTGTTATTTTGAAGTACGTTGCTTCTTTGTCGTTTGCCGGATTTATTATTTATCTTTTGTTTCGAAATCAGGATCCTGTTGCACTTATTGAAAAAATTTCGGAAGTAGAATTTGCTTGGGTTATCCTTTCCATGATTTTTGGAGGATGGGCTTATGTAAATAGAGGATTGAGATGGATTGTTTTAATTGATGCTTTAGGGTATAATTCTTCAAAAATGAATTCTGTTTCTTCAGTTTCAGTTGGTTATTTTACAAATATGTTTATCCCCAGAGCTGGAGAAATTTCGAGATGTACAGCACTTAATAGAGTAGAGAAAATTCCGGTTGATAAACTTTTTGGTACAATTTTGATAGAGAGAGTTATCGACTTTGTATTTCTTATAATTTTATTTTTACTCACACTAATATTAAAATTCGAATTGATTATTCAATTCTTTACAGAGTTAGGGTCTCAAAGTTCGAATTCTAGTTTTACATCTTCTAATCTATCATCAGATGATGATACTATTCGATGGGTTTATTATATCATTCCCTTGTTTATACTTGGAATGGTATGGGCTCTATTAAAATATTATTGGTTAGAATACAAAGAAATAATAAAAGAAAAACTAATTGTGTTTATTCGTGGGATTAAAGAAGGATTTAAAAGCATTAAAAACATGAAACAAAAATCTACTTTTTGGTTTCATACTTGTAGTATTTGGATTATGTATTTTCTGATGACTTATATTTGTTTTCAGGCAATCCCTGAAACTTCTCATCTTACTATTTCAGACGGATTATTTTTACTGGTTTTGGGTGGAATAGGGATGGTTATTCCAACACCTGGAGGAGTAGGGTCTTATCATGCAATTGTAATGATTGGACTTTCAGTTTTAGGAGTCGGGACCATATTTTTAGGAGAAAATGGAGATCCATTAAATCCAGCTCTTTTATTTCCAACTATTGTACATATAGCGCAAACATTAGTAGCTATTATCATGGGTTCTATCGGTTTGTTACTTTTATCTTTAACTAAAAGGAAACAATCCTAATGAAAAACTTACAAAACATAAAATCTAAAATATTCTCACTTTCAGATTTAAAAACTCAATCAGATAAATGGAAGCAAGATGGCGATAAAATTGTGTTTACAAATGGATGTTTCGATTTGGTACATAGAGGACATGTTGAGGTTTTGGCAAATACAGCAGATTTAGGAGATAGATTAATTATTGGATTAAATTCAGATGTTTCTATTCTAAAAATAAAAGGTGAAAATAGACCAATTATTGATGAAAGATCTAGAGCAATATTATTAGCTTCACTTCAATTTGTAGATGCAATTGTTTTGTTTTCGGAAGACACTCCAAAACAACTCATTGAAACTATTGTGCCTAATGTATTAGCGAAAGGAGGAGATTATAAAATAGAAGAAATTGCAGGGCATGAGATAGTTTTACAAAATGAAGGTGAAGTGATTTTAGTTCCTTTTATCGATGGTTTTTCTACCACAAATATTGTAGATAAAATAAAACAAGATTAATGGCAAAAAAGAAAGTTCAATCAGCTTTTTTCTGCCAAAATTGTGGAACTCAATCTCCAAAGTGGCTGGGTAAATGTCCACAATGTAACGAGTGGAATACTTTTGTAGAAGAAGTAATTTCAAAAGAAGAACAAACAAAAACTTGGAACGGGCTTAACAAAGTAAATACTCCGGTTTCTATAAACGATATTACTTTCTTGAAAGAAAAGAGAATAAAAACAAAAAATACAGAGATTAATAGAGTATTAGGAGGTGGAATTGTTCCCGGTTCTGTAATTTTATTAGGAGGAGATCCTGGAATCGGGAAATCTACTTTATTATTACAATTAGCACTTACATCTGATAAAAAAATACTTTATGTTTCTGGTGAGGAAAGTGAAAGTCAGATAAAAATGAGGGCTCAGAGGGTTGAAACTAGTTCAGAAAACTGTTTGATACTTACAGAAACCTCTACTCAGAATATTTTTCAGCAAATTGAAAAAGTAGAGCCAGAAATATTGATAATTGATTCCATTCAGACTTTGCATACCAGACATATTGATTCTTCTCCAGGTAGTGTTTCTCAAATTAGAGAATGTAGTTCTGAAATGATAAAATACGCCAAACAGACAGGTTCAGCTGTTTTTCTAATAGGTCACATCAATAAAGATGGAGCTATTGCTGGTCCGAAGATTTTAGAACATATGGTAGATACCGTTCTACAGTTTGAAGGAGATAGAAATCATGTTTACAGAATACTAAGAACTATTAAAAACAGATTTGGGTCCGCATCAGAATTAGGTGTTTATGAAATGTGTCAGGATGGATTAAGAGAGGTTAATAATCCTTCAGAGATCCTAATTTCAGATAGAGATGAAGAAATAAGCGGGGTAGCTATTGCATCTACTATTGAAGGAGCTCGTCCGCTTATGATTGAGATTCAATCCTTAGTAAGTTCGGCAGTTTATGGCACTCCACAAAGATCCGCAACGGGATTTGACACTAGAAGACTTAATATGTTACTTGCCGTTTTAGAAAAGAGATGTGGGTTCCGACTAGGATTAAAAGATGTGTTCTTAAACATAACTGGAGGAATAAAACCAGACGATACTGCTATTGATTTGGCAGTTATTTGTTCGGTACTTTCTTCCGACCAAGATAAACCAATAGGGATGCAATGCTGTTTTGCTGCTGAGGTAGGACTTTCCGGAGAAATAAGAGCTGTAAATCGTATAGAACAAAGAATAGCAGAAGCGGAAAAGTTAGGTTATAAGCAAATTATTATTTCTAAATTTAACAAATTTAACCCATCTGCATTTAATATTGAGATAAAACAACTTTCCAAGATTGAAGAGGTTTTCAGTTTACTCTTCTAAAATATCGTACAAGTCATCCAAATTAGGAGCTAATATAAGTTCTATTCTTCTATTCATTTTTCTACCTTCTTCTGTTTCATTTGTTGCAATAGGCACATGAGACCCTCTACCTGCTGCAGTCAACTGGCTTGCACTCATTCCTTTATTGTTTAATAAAACCTTTACTACAGAAGTAGCTCTCATTACACTCAAATCCCAATTATCTTTTATTACTCCTTTTCCATTTCCTTTTACATTGTCGGTATGTCCCTCTACCAAAATCTCCAAATCTTTCTGGCTTGATAAGGCCTCAGATAATTTATTTAAAGCCGCAACTCCACCTTGGTTTATTACATATTTCCCAGATGCAAAAAGTAAATCTTCTTCTAACGAAATGTATATTTTACCATTTTTTTGTTCAATAGTTAATCCATCTCCTTCTAGCCCGGTAAGCGCTTTTTGTACCTTATTTTTTATTGCTGTTACCAAAGAGTCTTTCTGATTTATTATCTTTTCTAATTCACTTACTCTTGCAGAACGTTCTTCTAATGTTCTTTGTGCTTTATTTAATTCTTCCTCCTTTTCTGTTAGGGTTGATGATAATTGATTCAGATCTTCTTCTTTCTCCAGAAGTTTTGTTTGTGCTATCTCTAATTGCTCCAATAGCCTTTTAGTTTCCTTTGCTTTTTCCGACATCTGTCTACTATTCTGACTTACTAATAAATCATATGCTGTATTTAGTTTTTCATGCTTGTTTTGTAAAACAGATAATGCGTTTCCGTTTCTAATCGAATCATTTTTCAGATTATTTATTTTATCTTTTAACAGATTTACATTCAGAGTTAATTCCTCTACCTCATCAGATAGTTTTAAAACTTCCTTTTCTTTCTGAGTTAAATTAGTCCTATTATTTTCGTTTTCAGAAACTAAAGCATTATGTATTTTAGGACTTACACAAGATGTAGCAAACAATAAACTTATTGTAAAAAATAAAACAGACTTTTTCATATTATTATAATTTTATTAGTTCTCCAAAATTACAAATCAATCTATCTGATTAAATGACAAGAAAAATTACTTATCAACATTAGTTATTAAGAGTTTACCTTTTCCAATGACCTTCTACCCAAATATGATTTCTCTTTTTTCTTTTCCAATGCCCATTTACCCATACATGATTCCGTCTAACCTTATTTGGTTTTACAATTATTAATTTCGGTTTATTGGGTTTTACTTTTATTACTTTATGTCTGTTGTGTTTATTGATGACTACTACTTTTTGAGCATTTGTAATATTACCTCCTAAAAATAGTGTTAGAAAGAAGAGTAATGTAAAAATTGTCTTTTTCATTGTTATTTGTTTTTAATTATTACTTTTATGACATCAAATTTTATTAAAAGTTTAACGCATGAAAAATATAATAAATTACTTTTTACAAGGGCTTTTATATATAGTACCTATTAGCGCAACTATCTATATTGTTTATTTGATTTTCTCAAAAATTGATGGAATTTTGCCATTTAATTTCCCAGGTCTTGGGTTAATTGTTATTATTTTACTTATTACTGCTGTCGGATTTATTGGTAGTGCAATAATTGCAAGCCCTCTTAATGCCTTATTTCAACGAATATTAAATAGAGCTCCTTTACTAAAAACAATTTATACTTCTGTAAAAGATATGATGAATACTTTTGTCGGAAAAAAGAAAGGTTTTTCCGAGCCTGTTTTAGTGAAGCTTTATGAAAATTCTACTATCGAAAGAATTGGGTTTATTACAAATGAAGATGTAGAGGGACTTAACATTAAAGAAGGAAAAGTGTTAGTGTATATGCCACATTCTTATGCTATTTCCGGACAACTATTTGTGGTAGAAAAAAAGAATATCACCCATATTGACAAATCATCATCCGAAATCATGAAACTAATAATTTCTGGTGGAGTAACCGAAATTCACGTATAAAAAGAAAAAACTATGAAAAAATTATTATTACTTGTTTTAACTATATTTACATTAAACACATTTGCTGCAGACACAACAATAATTCGCGTTCATGATGCAACCGATATGACATGGTATGGGAATTATGATGAGTGGGGTGTTTTCCCTGATGGCTCAGAAACTTACAGAAAGATCTATCTAAATTATTCTATGGGTTGCGCTTCTTCTGGTTGTTCTGATTGGGATTATACTACAATTATTCAAGTTTTACACAGAACAGGTGAAATTGATTCTACTTTACAATCGCAAGCTAGATTTACTGTAAACGGAGCTATTTTAGACTCTGTAAGATTTACTCCTGATTCTACTTATTATCATTTTTGGGATTCATCTTCAAATTCTTTGGATTCATCCTTAACTGATTATCTAGAAATTATTAAATACGATGACATAACTAATCCTACAACACCTACAGATACATTACATGTTTTTCAGTCTGGTTTTTATAATATGATTTTTGATTCTGTAGGGAATATAATCGACTCTAACTATGTCGTTCCAAATGTAACAGCATATATTGCATATTTTACTTGGTATACTTATTTTGATGTAATTGAATCTTATGAACTTGCAAAAGTTATTACTCCTTACGGAAGTGGATTAAACAATAATTGGGAATTTACACATATTTTTGATATTACAGATTTTGCTTCTATTTTGCAAGATTCTGTAGAAATTAGAGCTCATTATAGTGGTTGGTCTTCTGGTTTCTCAGCAACTCTTGATTTTGAGTTTATTGAAGGTACTCCACCCAGAAATGTTACTTCATTACAAAATGTATACAATGGAGGATGTTCTTATCCTAGTTCTGCAACATTTGAACAAAATTGTTTATCTCCAAAAACTTTTTGGGTGGATGCAAATTCTACTCAAGCTATGTTAAAAATGACAACAACTGGTCATGGTTTTGATAATAGTCAATCTGCAGCAGAATTTAAACCAATTGATTATTATGTGAATGTTGATGGAATACTAACTCATACTCAGTTTAATTGGGATGCTGATTGTGGTATAAATCCAATCTATCCACAAGGAGGTACTTGGATCTATGACAGAGCTAATTGGTGCCCTGGTAAGAGAGCTCAAACTTTTGATCATGAAATAACAAACTATATCTCTTCATCTGATTCTGTAGAGATAAATATTGATTTTCAATCTTATTCTTGGAGTGGGACTCAAACGCCTTCTTACAATATTGCTTGCCAACTTTTTATGTATGAAGGAGCTAATTTTACAAATGATGTGGAAATTACGGATATTATAAAACCTTCTTTAAAAGATGAATATTCTAGATTTAATCCTATTTGCGGCAAACCACTTATCAAAATCAGAAATTATGGTTCTGATCCATTAACTTCTGTAGATATTGAGTATGGAGTGGAGGGAGGAATTGTACATACATTTATTTGGAATGGATTTTTAGCATTTATGGAGGAAGAAGAAGTAGAGCTTCCTTTGTTAGAGAATTGGAATGGGACAAAAGATTTATTTCAAGTTTCGGTTTCTAACCCTAACGGGAATACAGATGAATATACAGACAATAACATCATGAGTTCACCATTTGAACATGTTCCAAATTATGAAGATGTTTTTGCAGTTTGGATCCAAACAAATGCAGGAGTAATTAGTACTTGGACAAACGAATCGGAAACTTCTTGGAAGTTTTTTAAAGATGACGGAAGTTTACACGCGCAATCTCAAACAATGTACGCTAACTCTCAATACAGAGATACAATTGAGTTTACTGGAGGATGCTATACTTTTATTATTGAAGATACAGATGAAGATGGATTAGATTATTGGGCAAATTCGGATGGAGTTGGATATGTTAAATTCAGAAATGTACCAGGTAGTTGGATTCCAAATCTGAATTTTAATCCGGATTTTGGCACAAATATTATTCATAATTTTACTGCTGGAACTATCTCTTCTGTTGAAGAGTTGCAAAATAAAATTGAGATCTTCCCAAATCCTGCTAAAGATAATATTCAGATAAAAGCAGATAATTTAATAAATTCTGAGGTTCAAATCTATAATGTTTTAGGAGAAATTATTTTATCAAAGGTTGCTCAAAACAATTCAGAAACTATTTCAATAGAGAATCTTCCGGAGGGGCTTTACACAATAAAGTTAAAGGGTAACAACATCAACGCAACACAAAAATTTGTAAAACAATAAATGAAATATTGTAATTCTTTAACTGAGTTTTCTCGTTTCAAAACGCGTGAGGTAAAAGTAGGGAATTTAGTTTTTGGAGGGACTAATCCTATCCGAGTGCAGTCTATGACCACTACCGATACTATGGATACTATTGCAACTGTTGAAGAATCCATAAGAATGATAGAGGCAGGATGCGAATTGGTACGTATTACTGCTCCAAGTAAAAAGGAAGCTAAAAATCTTAGAAACATAAAAGAGGAACTTGCAAAAAGAGGGTATAATACACCACTTGTTGCAGATATTCATTACACACCTAATGCTGCAGAAATTGCAGCTACTATTGTAGAAAAAGTAAGGGTAAACCCTGGAAATTATGCCGACAAAAAGAAGTTTGAGGAAATTGAATATACGGAAGAAACTTATCAGGATGAGTTAGAGAGAATTAGAGAAAAATTTATTCCGCTTGTTCGTATTTGTAAAGAGCACGGAACAGCAATCAGAATAGGAACAAATCATGGCTCACTTTCCGATAGGATTTTGAGCCGATATGGAGATACTCCAAAAGGAATGGTAGAATCAGCAATGGAATTTTTACGCATTTGCCGTGATGACGATTTTCATGAAATTATCCTTTCTATGAAATCTTCTAACACCAGAGTAATGGTTCAAGCTTATCGATTATTAGTTGCAGAAATGATAAAAGAAGGAATGAACTACCCATTACATTTGGGAGTAACAGAAGCGGGAGAAGCAGAAGATGGTAGAATAAAATCGGCAGTTGGAATTGGGACTCTTTTGGCAGATGGAATAGGAGATACAATTAGGGTTTCCTTAACAGAAGCACCAGAATTTGAAATGCCAGTTGCCGAGAAACTATTATCCCATTTTGAGGGAATAGAAGAACACGAAAAGATAGAGGAAATTATAGAAAACCCACTTCATTCTTTTGATTATGTAAAAAGAGAAACGGATGAGGTTCTGAATATTGGAGGTAAAAATGTACCAATTGTGATGGCTGATTTTTGCCTAAAAGAAAAAATTACAGCTGCATCCTTGTTTGCTTTGGGATATAACTATTCTGTTCCATTGGATAAATGGCACATTTCGGATATGGCTGCCGATTATGTGTTTGTAGGCAATCATGATGTAAATTTTGAAGTTCCGGGAACTTTAGGGATTATTTACAATTACAAAAAATGGTTAACACACAAAAAAGGATATCCCTTTTTAACTATAAATGATTATTTAGATGAGACGGAACTATCCAATAAACTTAATGTAGTTTATGTTTGTCTTTCTGAATTATCAAAAGAGTTATATGATAAATTGAAAGGAGATAAAACAGCTATTTTGATGATAGATACTTACAATGAAAACGGATTAGCAGAACAGAGAAAACTATTTACTGAACTGATGAATAATAATATTAAAACTCCAGTAATAATTGGAAGGGCTTATGGAAATTTATCAGAACAGCAATTGCAACTTTCTGCAAGTTCTGATTTTGGAGCTTTGCTTTTAGATGGATTGGGAGATGGTATTTTTATTGCAGCAGAAAATTGTGGTTCTGATCAATCTATAAATTCCTTGGCCTTTGGAATACTTCAAGCCAGCAGATGTAGAATCTCTAAAACAGAATATATTTCTTGTCCATCTTGCGGAAGAACTCTTTTTGACTTGCAAGAAACCACTGCGAAAATTCGAAAAGAAACAGATCATCTGAAAGGAGTAAAGATAGGAATTATGGGATGTATTGTAAACGGACCAGGAGAAATGGCAGATGCTGATTATGGATATGTGGGAACTGGGAAAGGAAAAATTACACTTTACAAAGAACAAACGGTAGTAGAAAAAAACATACCTGAACAGGAGGCAGTGACTTCATTAATTAACCTTATTAAAAAACATGGGGATTGGGTAGAGAAAAAGTAAATTTGTATATATCAAGAGTTAGTCTATCTTTATCTTAGAAGCAACTTCTTTTGCTTTTGCTACTAATTCATCAGTACTTTCAGGTCCATAAGATAAAGCAACTGCCATTCTTCTGTACTTTCGTGTAGTAGGTTTCCCAAAAACTTTAAAGTCCGTATTTCTAAATTTAGCAGCTTCTTCTAATCCTGTAATATTTGGAAATTTCATATTTTCTTTATCTGCCAATACTACAGCAGAAGCTCCGTTTCTAACAAGTGGAATATTCATTACAGGAATTCCTAAGATAGCACGAGCATGCAATTCAAACTCCGTAAAGTTTTGTGTTCCTGCAAGGGTTACCATCCCTGTGTCGTGCGGTCTTGGAGATAGTTCTGAAAAATATACTCCATCTTTTCCAATAAAAAATTCTACTCCCCAAATTCCACTACCACCAAGAGCTTTTGTCACTTTATCCGCCATCTCTTGTGATGTTTTCAAATGGGAATCTTCCATACTCATAGGCTGCCAACTTTCTTGATAATCCCCTCTTTCTTGTCTGTGTCCTATTGGTGGACAATAAAGAGTATTGCCATTATTCTGAGTGAGGGTTAAAAGGGTTATTTCATAATCAAAATCAATAAAAGCTTCAACTATTACTTCCATCAAATCTCCTCTAGATCCTTCCATAGCATAATTCCATGCTTTTTCAATGTCGGATTCCGTTTTTATTACTGATTGCCCTTTCCCGGAACTAGACATTAAAGGTTTTACCACACAAGGCATTCCTGTAAAATCAACTCCTTCTTTCAACTCCTGATAAGAAGTAGCGTATTTGTATTTTGCAGTTTTTACTCCTAAATCAATAGCTGCCAAATCACGAATTGCTTTTCGATTCATGGTAAAATTAGCTGCTTTTGCAGAAGGAATCACCGTATATCCTTGTTTTTCATAATCATAAAATCGTTCGGTTCTTATACTTTCTACTTCCGGAACAATAAAATCTGGCTTGTGTTTTTCTACAATTCTATCTAGTTCTTCACCATCCAACATATTTATCACTTCATATTCGTGTGCAACTTGCATGGCGGGTGCGTCTTTATAGTTATCTACTGCAATTACATATTGACCTAGTCTTTGCATGTCAATAACCACCTCTTTCCCTAGTTCTCCAGAACCTAATAATAATATCTTTTTTCTCATAATACAAATATATAAATTAAATCTCTTTTAACGAACAATACAAGTACCATTGATTTTGTGCTCTTACCCAATTCTGATCCTTATAAGTTGTTTTGTAATAAACATCATTATTTAGATAGTCTGTTAAAAAACGGACAGATTGCATTAATGTAATAGATTTTCCAGCAAATATTAAATTTAATTTTTCGTTCTGGTTTAAAATTTCCTCTGAAGATTTTAGAAACCCTCTTATTATTAAATTTACAATTTCTTTGTCTGCTTTTATGTTGTCCAAATCAGAGGATTCTTCTCCTAATGGATTACTATATGTTCTAATCATATCTCCTATGTCTGACAAAATAGTCCCCGGCATTAGAGTGTCCAAATCAATTAGAGCTTTTGCTTTATTTGTTTCCTTATCAAACAAAAAATTACTGATTTTTGTATCAAAATGACAGACTCTTTTTGGAAGAACCTTGTTAAGTATGTCAAATTTTATCAGAACTTCTTTCTCCTTTTTTATGTTTTCAATTAGATGAAAAGCATTTATTTTTCTCTCTTCTTCTGCAGAAGTAATTGCGTCCTCCAACTGATTATATCGTTTATTTGCATTATGAAAATCTGGGAGTGTTTCGTGTAATTTACCTGTATTAAAATTATGTAAGACATAATAAAAACTTCCCAAGCAAACAGATGCTTCAAATGCTAGTTTTTTATCTCTAATCTTCTCAAAACAAATACTTTGTTCTACAAATGGAATTAATCTCCAAACTTGACTGGAGATATTAATATATCTGTTATCAATTGGAGTAGGGAAACTATAAGAAAAAGAGCTTTCAGTTATTGCTTTCTTTACTTCAATTATGTTTTCTAGAGTTAATTTATAGTTTTGGAAAATAGCTGTATTTACAGATTGTAGAATATATTTTTTTAATGTAAAATTATTTTCAACCCAAACAATAAAGGTCTGATTAATCAGACCTTTATCAGATTCTTTTATTTGTATAACCTTCCCTTTTGGGAAAAATTGGGACACTATCTTTTGAGATTGGATTAACTCCATAAATTTTTAGGATAAATACCTCCCTCAATATATCTGTTGATAGACTCAATTGCCATTGGCTTATCTTCTTTATAAGTTACTCCAAACCAATTGTCATTAGTAGGTATTACACAAACACTCATTTGTCCACTTATAATCATATCTGTAATAATATTTGGTATGTAATATTCAGCAGTAGGGTTGTCAGGATTTTCTCTCATAAAATTATGAAGCCCTTTTTCAATTTCTTCAAATATGCTTGGATGAAATCCCCAATAATTCATAGAAACACTAGAGTTTCTATCTAATTCTCCTAATGTATCTTCCGTACCAATATTATAATTTACCACTCCATTTTGTTCCGCAATTTTTATTCTTTCAATTACTTCCACAAGATTATTATCTGAGTCTAATTCACACACCCCTCTGTTAACCGTACCATGTTCCGACAATGTATTGTGTAAAGTATATCCTATCATTGCCATTAATGAAGGGGAGCATTCTTTTGTTAAAAAATCTGCTATTAGTTTATAAGATTCGGATCCATAATAATCATCTGCATTTATAACTGCAAATGGTTCATTTATAACGTCTTTTGCTACTAATACAGCATGAGATGTCCCCCAGGGTTTTGTACGCTCAACAGTTATAATTCCCTCTACTTTAGGGTTTACTTCTTGATAAGTGTATTCTATGATTATTTTATTTTTAAACTTATCAAATCTATTCCGAAATGCTTCATCAAACTCTCTCCGTATTACAAAAACAATTTTACCAAATCCTGAGTTTATTGCATCATATATGGAATATTCAATAATAGGCTCTTCATTTGGCCCTATTCCATCTATTTGTTTTAATCCACCATATCGGCTTCCCATCCCTGCTGCTAAAATTAATAATGTTGGTTTCATACTTTTATTTTATTGATTGGCAAACATAATAAAATAAAAAAAGCTCTCATAATAAAGAGAGCTTTTTGGTACCCAGAGCCGGGCTCGAACCGGCACGGATTACTCCATTGGTGTTTGAGACCAACGCGTCTACCAATTCCGCCACCTGGGCATTTCAGTTTTGGTGTCGCAAAAATAATACATAATTCCTCATATAATAGATTTTTCAGAAAAATAATTTTTATCAGATATTTTACTATATTTGCACCCCTTTTTAAATAAGGAAACAATGAATAAACCGATTAAATTTTTTGCAGGGAGCAACACAAAACAATTAGCGACCGAAATTGCTAAGTCGTTTGGTGTTGAATTAAGTGCTTCTTCAGTTGTTGAATTTTCAGATGGAGAATTCGAACCATCTTTTGATGAAACAGTTCGTGGAACAGATGTGTTTTTAATACAATCCACTACACCACCATCAGATAATTTAATGGAATTATTACTAATGATAGATGCTGCAAAAAGAGCGTCTGCAGCAAACATAATTGCTGTAATGCCTTATTTTGGTTATGCTCGACAGGACAAAAAAGGAAAACCAAGAGTTCCGATAGGATCCAAATTAGTAGCTAATTTACTTTCGGCAGCAGGTGTAAGCCGAATAATGACAATAGATTTACATGCCGATCAAATTCAAGGATTTTTTGAGGTTCCTGTAGATCATTTATATGCTTCCGAACTTTTTGTGGAAGACATTAATAGTTTAAATTTAGAAAATGTAGTAATTGCATCTCCAGATATGGGAGGGAGTAAAAGGGCAAATGCTTATGGTAAATTACTTAATTCAGGAGTTGTTATTTGTTATAAAGAGCGTAAAAAAGCAAATGAAATTGGAGAGATGAAAGTACTTGGGGATGTAAAAGGAAAAGATGTTGTAATTATTGATGACATGGTAGATACAGCTGGAACTTTAACTAAAGCTGCTGATTTAATGATTCAGCAAGGGGCTACATCTGTAAGAGCTTATTGTACTCATGGTGTTCTTTCAAAAGATGCATATCAAAAATTAGATAATTCTGAGATTGATGAACTTGTAATTACAAATACGATCCCAAAGGAACATAGAAGTAATAAAGTAAGAGAAATATCTGTTGCTCCGTTTTTTGCTCAAACAATAAAAGCGGTTGTAAATAACGAATCTATTTCCGCTTCATGGAAATCAAATCAGTAAATCAACAATTAATATAAATCAAATTTAAAAAAAATGAAAACACTAGCAATTAGCGTGAAATCTAGAGAAAATGTTGGGAAATCTAACACTAGAGCGTTAAGAAATCAGGGTAATGTACCATGTGTACTTTACGGGGGAGAAAAGCAAGTGACTTTCTATGCTCATGAAAATGACTTTAGAAAGCTCGTGTATACTTCAGACACTTTTGTAGTTGAGCTTGACATAGATGGTTCTAAAGTTAAAGCAATTATGCAAGATATTCAATTTCATCCAGTAACAGATAAAATTCTTCATATTGACTTTTTAGAAGTTATAGAAGGAAAACCAGTTACAGTTGCACTTCCGGTTATTTTAGAGGGTGTAGCTGCTGGAGTTCGTAATGGTGGTAACTTAATGTTCAGAAGACCAAAAATTATTACTAAAGGATTAGTTACTAATTTACCAGATGCAATTACTTTAAATATCGAACACCTAAAAATAGGTATGTTTACTTATATTAAGGATATCGTAATTGAAGGATGTGAATTTATAGCTCCATCAAACTCTGTTGTTGTAGGTGTAAAAACTGCAAGAGCTGCTATTGAAGAGGAGGAAGAAGAAGAAGCTGAGGGAACTGAAGGAGTGGAAGGAGGTGATGCTTCTGCTGAAACTACAGAAACTCCACCTACTGAAACTGCAGAAGCTCCATCTGCTGAGTAAATTATGAAGTACTTAATCATAGGATTAGGTAACCCTGGTGCTAAGTATGAAAATACAAGGCATAATATAGGATTTAAAGTGTTGGATAAGCTTGCGAGTTTATCCAACATTTCTTTTTCTACGGATAAATATGCGGATGTAGCTTCTGTAAAGTTTAAAGGTAGAACACTTGTACTTATAAAGCCAAATACATTTATGAATTTAAGTGGAAAGGCAGTTAATTATTGGATGCAAAAAGAGAAAATTTCTACAGAAAACATCTTGGTTATTTCTGATGATATATCATTACCTTTTTCAACTATCAGACTAAGATCAAAAGGATCTGATGGTGGACATAATGGATTAAAAGATATTATCAATACTTTGGGATCTTCTGCATTTCCCAGAATTAAATTTGGTGTCGGATCAGAATTTAATAAAGGTAAACAATCAAATTATGTTTTATCAGATTGGTCAGAAGAAGAAAGTATAATACTCGAAGGAAAGCTTGAATTTATTATAAAAATAATTCAATCTTTTTCTGCAATTGGAATAAACAGAACAATGAATGATTTTAATAGAAGATAAAGCTTCCTTCAATTAAAATTATTTTTATATTTGTCCTCCGAAAACAAGGTATCGTGGCCGAGCGGCTAGGCAGTGGTCTGCAACACCATCTACAGCGGTTCGAATCCGCTCGATACCTCCAAATTGAAAGCCCGTATTTGTACGGGCTTTTTTTATATATTTGCAAGAACTATTTTTTATGAGAAGATTTTTATTTATTTCAATTTTATTTTTGTCATTTGTTAAAACAGATGTTTTTGCACAATGCTCATACAACTTAATTAGTGTAACTCATATTGATTGTTATAATGATAATACAGGTGAGATAGACATAAGTATTACTAATTCAAACTCTACTTGGTCATGGACCTTGCCAGGAGGAGGAATTTCAACATCCTCTATTTTATCTAATTTACAAGCAGGAGCTTATGTTCTTAACATTGCAGAATATTTTATTCCTGGAGACCCAACTTCTTCTGAAATTTGCTCTTTATCAGACACTATTTTTGTAGAACAAACAATACAGATTACAGCAGATTTTGTATTAAAAGATATTTGTTCTGCTTCAGACTCAGCTGATGTTTTTACAACTATTATTGGAGGCACAAAACCATATCAAACACTTTGGACTCAAACTGGAGATACAGCAAGAAGTACAATAAATTTAGCTCCATCTATTACTCCTTACATTTTCAGTATAACAGATGCGAATGGATGTCAGAGAGATCAATACCTAACAGTAGATTTTGTTGAGAAGATGCAAACCTTCATGTCAAATGAGGATGTAATTTGTAAAGATGATAATAGCGGAGAAGCTAGAGTCTTTATAGAAAATGGTACGTCTCCATATAGATTTGTTTGGAATACCGGAGAAGAATTTATTGATGAAGATAATAGTAGTATTGAGGGTTTGTATCCTGGAACATATAGCGTTACCGTAACAGATACAATGGGATGTACAACCTCTGATTCTATTACTATTTCTACAAATCCAAAAATATGTATTACAGTTTATAAAGTATTTTCTCCGAATGAAGATGGAATCCATGATTACTGGGAGATTGAAAATATTCATTTGTATCCTGAGGCACTAATTGAAGTGTATGATAGAATGGGAAATATGGTTTACAGAAGAAGAAATTATATAAACTCTGAATCAGTTGCATTTAATGGTTATGATGATAATGGCAGAAGACTTTCTTCTGGCACATATTATTATGTATTAAATTTGGAACTTGAAGAAGAAGTATTTAAAGGTAGTTTAACAATTGTAAGGTAATGAAGAAAATTATAATTTTTTGTTCTTTCTTATTTGTGTTTTCATCTCTTAAATCACAACAAGCAGTTATGTTTTCTCAGTATTTTACTAATGATATAATTTATAATCCGGCAATATCCGGAAGTAAATATTTTAACCAGTTTACATTACAAACAAGGCAACAATGGATTGGATTTGAAGGATCACCACTTTCTTCAAATATAAGTTTACATGGGGCGTTAAATAATAGGTCAGGGCTAGGAGGATATGTTGAACATGATAGAACTTACCCATCTAATCAAACTAATGTAAATTTAAGTTATGCGTATCATGTTCCGTTAAATGCTGACGGAGCGTTTATCTCATTTGGTATAGGAGCAAAAGCAATGTATTATTATCTTGATTTTGAACCGGGCGACCTTCCTCCAGGGTCAGATCCTGCTTTTAACGACAGAGCTTATGAAAATTTCTTAGGAGATGCAAGTTCAGGTATTTACTTGTATAACGGAAATGGATATGTTGGATATTCTGTAATAAATATGTTACAATCTTCTTTTAATAAAGAAGCAGGAGATGGTTTCAGTAGAAATATAGAAGAAAGGATTTATTACGGAATGGCAGCTTACAAAATTAGAGTTAATAGAGATTGGTATGTAGAACCATCTATGTTATTAAGACATAGAGAAAACGGAACTCCAGAAGTTAACTTTACTACCAGAATTTTTTATGTCGACCAAATTTGGACAGGATTATCTGCCCGAACTAATAAATCATTATCATTTTCAGTAGGAACAAATGCAGATAAAATTCAATTTGCATATTCTTTCGATCATTATTTCGGGGAAATTAGCCAATACCAGCTAGGTACGCATGAAGTTACCTTGTCATTTATGGTTCCAAACAGAGTAAAACACTATTAGATTGTTCTAACTTTAATTATGAAAAAAATTGAACACATTGGAATAGCAGTTTCTGATATTGAAAAGTCAAATAAAGTTTTTGAAAAGATATTTGGAAAAGAAAATTATAAATCAGAAAAAGTAGAATCTGAAGGTGTTGTAACTTCTTTTTTTCAGATAGGAGAAAACAAAATTGAATTAGTTTCTGCAACAAATTCTGATAGTCCGATACATAAATATTTATCTAAAAACAGAGAGGGAATGCACCATATTGCTTTTGATGTAGAAGATATTTATTCTGAAATGCAAAGGATTAAAAAAGAGGGTATAAGGTTATTAAACGAATCTCCTAAAAAAGGTGCAGATAATAAATTAATTTGTTTTTTACATCCTAAGGATACAAATGGAGTTCTTATAGAATTATGTCAGGAAATAAAGTAGTAATTTCTTCCGTATCTGATAAATGATGAGTTTGAATTCCTAGTTTATTTGCTCCCTCAATATGCTGAGGAGAATCATCAATAAATAAAACTTCATTTGCTTTTAAATTGTTCTCATCTAAAATAAGTTGAAAGGATTCCTTATTAGGTTTTCTAAATCCTATTTCATGAGAATAATATACTTTATCAAATAAATTATAGAATTCTTGATACTTTATTTCTCCTAATTTTTTTTTGAATTCTGAAATATGAATAGAGTTTGTATTTGATAAAAGATAAATATGGAAATCTTGATTCAGTTTCTTTAGTAATTCAATCCTTTCTTTTTGTAAGTCTAAAAGTAATGCATTCCATGCAAAAATTACTTGATCTTCTTTTGCATCTTTACATAATAGTTGTATTTCTCTAACAAAATCTTCATCAGATATTTTGCCTGTTTCCAGAAGGTTAAAGATATTAGTTTGAGTTTTTTTGGAGTAAAATTCGGCAGACTTTTCAATGCCTAATTTCTCAAACTCGCAAATAGTTTTTTGGTAATCTATATTGAGCAAAACAGCACCTAAATCAAAAATAATAGATTTTATATTTTTCATTTTGCAAATGTGTAAAATATTAAATCATTTTAATAGATTTGCATCACGAATTTTCGGGGCCCATAGCTCAGCTGGTTAGAGCACTTGACTCATAATCAAGGGGTCGTTGGTTCAAGCCCAACTGGGCCCACAAAACCTCACCTTTTAGGTGGGGTTTTTATCTTCTAAAATGTTCCTTTACTAAATTATCAATAGGGGATTGTAGTATTTCTTGTACTTGGATTCCTTCTTTTTTGGCAATCTCTTTTATATAATCGGATAAATAAAAGGCAACCGAACCGACAAATGTGAGAGGATAATCTTTGTAATTATTAAAACATTTTATGTGTAAATCAAAAAAGTGTTGTATTCCTTTTCTGAATATAGAATCAAACATTTCCTCTTCTTTATTTTCCATCATAAACCTAAAGAAAGTAGCCAAATACAAATTAGGTCGTTGCACGGAATAGATGTTTTCAATAATATCTCCTTTTCTTTCGGCAGTCCAATTTTCAAATTTTTCAATCAGATTTTTTGGTAAAATATTATTTACATACAGATTAATTAGCCTCTTTCCAAAATAATTCCCTCTAGCTTCATCTCCTAATATATATCCTAAACTCGGGGCGTTTTCTTGAATTTTCACACCATCAAAAAAACAAGAATTTGATCCCGTTCCTAAAATGCAAGAAATAATTGGAGTTCCATTATATGTTGCTTTTACAGCAGCTTCTATATCGTGTTTTACAACAATCTTTGCATTTGTAAAAAACTGACTTAAAGAGGCTGATATTTTTTTATTTTTTTCATCAGAAGAACAACCAGCACCATAAAAGTAAATTTCTGTTACCTCTCCTTTAATTGAGAAAAGAGTACTATTTTTTAGTTCGGATAATAAACTTTTTGATGTTGTGTATTTCGGATTAAAACCTACTGTGTTGTGGACCTTATTTAGATCTCCTCTTAAGGAGCATTCTGCCCAACTACATTTCGTGGAACCGCTATCTGCAATTAAAATCATAGAAGTTTTTTTACAAAAGTAAACTAAATTCTTACTTTTGGAGTTTACTTATAAGATGTTTTATATTTTTGTATATAAATAAAAAATTATGGGAAATAACGATCAGATATTATTACAGCTTATTTACATGTTTCATACTTCTGCAATGCAAGGGCTAGGAAAAGTAGCAGACACCAAAGAAGAAAAAAAAGAAAATGGAACAGATAAAA
>ENA-ORDR01000331-ORDR01000331.1-marine-metagenome-genome-assembly--contig:-NODE-331-length-24803-cov-4.008898_pt1 | contig 24803 bp, 27 predicted proteins | sample MGYA00240993_ERZ508538 | MGnify/ENA primary metagenome ERZ508538 (study PRJEB26207, sample SAMN05421999) | marine metagenome | isolation source: Monterey Bay, California, USA | place: USA:Monterey Bay... | reverse complement strand
CTTATAGTAAAGATCTTCAGGATGATAAAAAAATAGTGTTTTCAGCATTTGATGATGTTTGCCTGACAATAGAAGTCATGACAGAAATATGGTCTAAGATTAGTTTTAATAAAAATATCATGGCTGATGCAGTTAACAATTCTAATGCCACAGCAACAGATTTTGCGAATTGGTTAGTGCAACATCTAGAATTATCTTTTAGAGAAGCTTATCAATTGACTGGCAGAATTGTAGCTCACGCTAATAAAAATAGTAAAAAACTAGATCAATTGACTTTAGAAGAACTTCAAAAATTTAATAAAAAAATTACCGAAGATGCTCAAAAAACTCTTTCTATTCATGAAAGTATAAAAAATAAAAAAAGTTTTGGTGGAACATCACCACAAAGAGTTAAACAATCAATTAAATATGCTATAAAAAAATATCTGTAATGAGAAATTTTTTATATATTTTAGTTATTTCATTTTTTCTCTTTAGTTGTGGGAAAGTGGGCCCTTTGAGTCTTCCTGAAGATCAATTGGATAAATCAGTTATTAGCTATCCTTGTGATGAAGCTTGTATGGAGCGATTTGAAGCTGAGAAAGAAAGACAGCAATCAGTCATTATTCAAACGGAATAAAATGATTCATTACAATAATAACAGACCCTTTGTAGAGGGTGTATCTTTAGAAAATATAGCTGAAGTACAGACAACGCCTTTTTATGTTTATTCTCAAACTAAAATTACCAATACATTTGAACAATTAAAAAATAGTTTAGACTCTGAAATATTTTATGCTGTTAAAGCAAATTCTAATCAGTCTATCATCAAACTCATGGCTTCTTTAGGAGCCGGGGCTGACGTTGTATCAGTTGGTGAGTTAGAAAGAGCAATACTAGCTGGTGTAGAACCTCAAAAAATAATTTTTGAAGGGATAGGTAAAACCAAACAAGATATAGCCTTTGCCATAGAAAAAAATATTCGTCTCATAAACATTGAGTCAATAGATGAATTAGAGAGAGTTAATGAAGTGGCTCTTCATCAAAATAAACAAATTAATATTGGCATAAGATTAAACCCTAACATTGATGGTCTAACACTTGATAAAATATCTACAGGGAAAAAAACAGATAAGTTTGGGATTGATACAGACAAACTAAATGAATTATTTCAAGTTCTAGATGTCTCTAAAAATGTTAATCTTATTGGTATTAGTTGTCATGTTGGCAGTCAGATGTTTAAAATAAATGTATTTGCTGAAATTTTTCAGAAAATGAAAGCTAATGCCCAAATATTTTTAGATAAAGGATATGCCATTAAGCATGTTGATCTAGGCGGAGGTCTTGGAGTGAACTATTACCAAGATCAAGAAATACTTAATTTAGAACTTGTTAAAAACGAAATGAATAAATGTTTTGTTGATGTACCTTATAAATTATCTTTTGAGCCCGGAAGATACCTTGTTGCAAATGCAGGTATTCTAGTAACAACTGTAATCACAATTAAAAATAATGGTGGAATAAATTATTTAATAACAGATGCTGGCATGCATACATTAATACGCCCTGCTTTATATAAAGCACATCATGAAATTGAGTCAGCAAGTGGGAATGCAGAGAAATTCATTAATTATACTATTGCAGGACCAATATGTGAGAGTTCAGATATTTTTGGTAAAAATATTAGTTTACCGCAGCAACAAATTGGCAATCTAATTATTATAAAAGATACTGGTGCGTATGGAAAAGTCATGGCTTCTAATTATAATTCAAGAGGTTTGCCAAAAGAAATACTTGTGAAGGATAATAATTTTTTTGTTATTCACAAACCTTTGAGCACAAAAGAATTTATTGATCAGGATCATATTCCTAATTGGCTGGTTTAATTTACAATTTGATAAATAATTTTTGCTAAATCATCGATAATTAATTTCAAATTGAAAAAAAATTCATTGATATAAAAACTTATTAAAACAAAAATATTTGTTCCATAAGATCTTAAAGTCCAAAATAAAAAAATAATCAGCACCAGAAAAAAAATAACTAAAAAGGTATTTATAAAACTCACCTTTTGTTCTCTGACTACTGTACTTGGTAAATTTTTTATCTCTTTAGGTGATACATCAGTTTCATTATTTTGACTTTCTTCTTCTTTTTCCAGAGGTTTTTCTTGGGAGGTTTTTGGCACTGAAGAAGATAGTAAATCTTCCCCTTTTAATGGTTCTTGAAACCAGCGATGATTACAGTTTGCGCACTCAACCATTCTTCCATCAGGTTTTAAATCTGCAGAATTTACAATATATTTATAGTCACAATCTGAGCATTGAATGAACATAATCTATATATAGAGTAGACAGGTTAGTATATAAAACAAAATTTATAGTATGTTATTATTAACTATTATCTTTTATGGTGCTTTAGCATCGTGGACAATTTTAATGGGGTTTTTAAGCCTTCCATTTTTATTCTTACCAAGTAAATCTATCGCTTTACCTGCTAAAATTTGGATTAGGGGCATATTTATTTGTTTAAAATATATATGTGGAGTCACTCATGAAATGAGAGGGCTTGCTAACCTATCAGATGAACCAGTAATTATTGTTTCAAAGCATCAATCTGCTTTTGAAACGTTTGCTCTTTATTATTATCTTAAAAAAAGTTTTTTTATTCATAAAAAACAACTTTTTTATATTCCTATATTTGGTCAATATTTAATGAAGCATAATATGGTGTCTATTGATCGAGCGGGTCACGCATCTACAATGCGCAAAATGATTACTGATGTTAAAAAAAAATTAGATAGTGGCTCTACAATTATTATTTTTCCTGAAGGAACAAGAACAAAGCCTGGTGCAAAAGCTGATTACAAAACTGGGTTTATAGGAATTTATAATACTTCAAAAAGAAAACTTCAACCAGTAGCGCTTAATTCAGGATTATTTTGGCAAAAAGGATTAAAGGTCATAAAGCGAGGTCACATCATTATAGAATTTTTGCCTCAAATAGATATTGGTCTTGATAAAAAAGAAGTTCTAAATAAGGTAGAAAACTCCATTGAATCAGCAACCAATAAATTATTAAATTAATTTTTTTTCTCTGTTGGATCAAAACTACCTGCTTGACCAATATCTTCAATTTCTTTTCGAATTTTTTTTGATTGATTAAATTTATTTTCTAAAAATTCTAAGTCACCGTTTCTAATTGCTTTTTGATATGTCGATAAATCTTCACTAAATCTTCCAAGCATTTCTAAAACTGCGTCTTTATTTTTGTTATACACATCTCTCCACATAATAGGATCACTCCCGGCCAATCGTGTAAAATCTCTGAAGCCTGCAGCAGAGTATTTAATTACTTCATCGCGCATATGAGATTCTAACTCAGTTGCAGTTCCAACAACAGAAAAAGCAATGAGTTGTGGAATATGTGATGTCATTGCCAACACACGGTCATGCCTATCAGCTTCCATAAGCTCAACAGTCATCCCAATTGATTTCCACATTTCAGTTATAGAAGAAGTAGCAGCATCATTTTTTTCATAGGGCGTTAAAATACAATATCTATTGTCAAATAATTTACTGAAACCATATTCTGGACCACTTTTTTCTAGTCCTGCTATTGGATGAGAGGGCACGAAAGTGATATTGTTATTTGTTACAGCATTTTTAAAATCACTTATGGTGCTCATTTTTGTTGAGCCAACATCTGTTATTAAAGTCGGTTGAGAAATAAAGTCTGATAGAGAAGAAAAAATATTTTTATATGCACTTAAGGGTGTGCAGATAATTATAAGATCAAATTGGAGATCAAAATTATTTAAGTTTGTTTCTCCTTGAACTAAAAGATTTAAATCATGGCATTTTTTTATAATCTTATCATTAGTATCTAGTCCATATACGCTGTTTGCAACATGGTTTTCAACTAACGCGCGTGAAATTGATGAGCCAATTAAACCCATTCCTATTATTAAAACTGAATTATATTTTTTTGTCATTTTGTTATTTTTTTAAGTGATTCTATTGTAGCAATCATTTCATCTTGTGTTCCAATTGTTATTCGAAGACAATTAGGTAATCCGTAACTATCTAATTGACGAACAATTATTCCTTCATTTGTTAAATGTGCAGATATTTCTTTAGCTTTTTTTTCAGATGATTGAATAAAAGAAAAATTTCCCTCAGAGGTTCCGCATTTGATATCCATCTTTTTTAACTCATCCTCAAACCATTTTTTTACTTTGTGATTATTATCAACAACCTTTTGTAAATATTCTTTATCTTCTAGGGCAAGCATAGCAATTTCCTGAGATATAGTTTGTGTATTAAAAGGCCCCTTAACTTTATTTAAAATATTTGCGACCTTTTCACTTGAGTAACACCAACCGATTCTCAAAGCAGCAAGACCATAAACTTTTGAAAAAGTTCTTGTCATAATAATGTTTTCAAACTCTTCTATTAGAGAAAATCCACTATCATAATCATCTTTTATTACATACTCTGCATAGGCGCCATCAAGAACAACTAAAATATGTTTAGGTAGTTTATTTAAAAGATTAACTATTTCTGTCCGTGATAAATAAGTACCAGTTGGATTGTTTGGGTTAGCTAAATAAATAATTTTTGTAGAAGGTGTGACTTGTTGTAAAATAGAATTTACATCAATTTTATAGTTTGCGTTTTCTTCTTTAAGTTTTGATGTTGCTCCAACTATTTTTGTTATAATTGAATACATCTCAAATCCATGTTTTGCGTGAATGATTTCATCTCCATCTTGACAAAATGCTAAAGCTGCAAAAAGTAATGTTTCATCCGATCCACAACCAAGAATTATTCGGTTAACATCTAAATTGTGAGTAATTGCAATTTTTTCTCTCAGCTCAATCCCATCAATACTGGGATAACGATGTGAGTTAAGAAGAGTTTCAGATTTATTTATATGATCTAAAACCTTAGGTGATGGGCCATACGAATTCTCATTAGAAGATAATTTAATAATATTATCTTTACCTGCTACTGAAGACTTTCCACCTTTGTAGATATTTATAGAATTTATAGATCTCTTCGTGGTTATTAGTGAGCTATTGTTTTCTTGTAATTTTGTTGAAGCTTGAAATATTTCTCGCCAAATTCTAACTATTGAGTCCTTAGAATATTTTGTTTTTGAATTTTGTAATAACCTATCAAGTACTTTCTGCTCTCTTTGAATATCAACTATATCAGTCTTTGATTTCTTTTGTTCACCAATCTCTGTAACAATTTCAGCTCTTTGTTTAAGCAGATCCAATATTTTATCATCTAGTGAATTAATATTGTCTCTTAATGAGTCTAGTTTTTTATTATCCATATTGTGAAGGTGTCTTTACAAACTATACGGCAATAAATCAAAATAAACAGTAGTTTCTTGATCAAAATTAAGAAATATTGACAAAAAACTTATATAAATTAAATACGATTTAACACCGATTTGTAACTGCTTGCGGGTGTGTATCTAAACAGCTAAAGCGTGATACTTTCCGTAAACAGTAAAATATCAAATCGGCTAAAAGATTATGACTGATATTGAAATAAAAAAAGATAAAGAACTTGATTGCAGTATTGCAGAATTTACAAATGCCAATCTTAAACTTGCATCAGGATCAGTATTAGAAAATTTTAAATTAGCTTTTAAAACATTTGGTTCACTTAATAAAAGTAAATCAAATGCTATTTTAATATGTCATGCGTTAACAGGTGATCAATATGTCAGTGGTCATAATCCAATTACTGAAAGAGATGGTTGGTGGTCAAGAATGGTTGGTCCTGATAAACCTATCGATACAAATAAATTTTTTGTGATCTGCTCAAATGTACTTGGTGGATGCTCAGGCTCCACAGGTCCAAAACAAAAAAAAGATAATGCAGATGTTATTTATGGAGGAAGTTTTCCATCTATCACTATTAAAGATATGGTTGGTGCTCAAGTAAAACTAATTGATGCATTAAAAATAGATAAATTATTTAGTGTAGTTGGTGGTTCAATGGGAGCAATGCAAGCGTTACAATGGTCAACTGATTTTCCAAATAGAATACAATCCATTGTTCATATCGCAGGCGCTCTCAAACACTCTGCGCAAAATATTGCTTTTCATGAAGTTGGTAGACAAGCTATAATGAATGACCCTAACTGGCATGAAGGTAATTATTTTGAAAAAGAATCTATCCCAGAAAGGGGATTGTCAGTTGCAAGAATGATAGCACATATTACATACTTATCAGAAGATGCAATGCATAGAAAATTTGGAAGAAAACTTCAATCAAGAGATATCATATCTTTTGGCTTTGATGCAGATTTTCAAATTGAAAGTTATTTACGTTATCAAGGTAGATCTTTTGTTGAGAGATTTGATGCAAATTCATATTTATATCTAACCAGAGCTATGGATTATTTTGATCATTCTGAAACCTATCGCAAAACACTAGAATTTATAAATAATGAAGATGATAACATTAAGTATCTAATTATATCATTCACTTCTGATTGGTTATTTCCTACAAGAGAAAATAAAGAAATAGTTGAAACGTTAAATAGTTTATCGCGTAACGTTAGCTTTCTTGAAATAGATACGGATAAAGGTCATGATAGTTTTCTATTAGACGAACCCGATCTTGATATTGCCATGAAAGGTTTTTTAGAGAGCAATTATGGAAAAGCCAATGAATAGTATTCAAAGCATAAGGAAAGATTGGGATTTAATAGAGTCTTTAATTAATAAAAGATCAAGGGTTTTAGATGTAGGTTGTGGAGAGGGAGAGCTCATTCAGCAACTCGAGAAAAATTTACAAGCGAATGTTCATGGAGTTGAAAAAGATCAAGAGATGGCACTAAAAGGTATTGCTAAAGGGTTAAATATTACGCACGGGGATGCAGAAAAAGATTTATTTCAGTACTCAAATCAAAGTTTTGATTATGTGATCTTAAGTCAAACTTTGCAGGCAATGATTGAACCAAAAAAAATATTAACAGAATTACTGAGAGTTGGATCCAAAGCAATTGTATCTTTTCCTAATTTTGGACATTGGAAAATTAGATTGCAGTTATTATTACTTGGGAAAATGCCAATAACAGAAGGCCTTCCCTACTCATGGTATGACACTCCAAATATTCATTTTTTTACATTAAAAGATTTTGAAAATTTATGTAGAGATATGAATATAGTTATAGAGAGCAGTATAGGTCTGACTAGTAAGGGTAAACAGTTTTCACTTAATAACACATTACTTCCAACAAACATCATAACTCATGAAGCAATTTTTTTACTTAGTTATAAAAATTTTGAACCTATAAAAATAAAAACCACAAATAAAATTTTTACAAAAAACTCTGCAATCATCAATTAATGACAATATCAGTTGAAATAATTAATCAACTTAGTGATAATTACTCCTACTTGATTTCTGGTAATAAAGATAATTCAAGTATCATTATAGATCCAGCAGAGTCAGATAAAATATTGAACGTATTACAAGAGAAGAAACTTAACCTTAACTATATTTTTATTACTCATCATCATAGCGATCATACATCAGGAGTAGCTGATTTAGTTAGAGCATATCCAGAAGTAAAAGTATTTTCACCTTCAGAATTAAATTCCATTTCAGTTAATTTAATTTCTGATAGTAATAAAATAACAACAAACTTAAATGAGTTTGAAATTATACACACGCCTGGACATACTCTTGATCATGTTGTTTTGTGTGATCTGAAAAATAATTTGCTATTTGTTGGCGATGTTCTTTTTCGATTAGGCTGCGGACGAGTTTTTGAGGGCACTTTAGAGCAAATGCACAGTTCACTAATTAAGCTTTTGGATTTATCAGATAGAATGTTGGTTTATTGTGGCCATGAGTATACTTTAAACAATTTAAAATTTTTGGAACATATATTTAAAAAAAATAAAATTTTAGAGAGTGTAAAAAAGGATATCATTAATGATCTTAATTCAAAAACAAGATCTATTCCTTTTTATTTAGGGGATGAAAAAAAATGTAATCCTTTTTTAAATCAGAATTGTGAAATGGCATTAGAATTAAGAAGTAAAAATAATTATTCTGATTTCGAGTTTTTTAAATATCTAAGACAAGAAAAGGACAGTTTTTAGCTATTTATCTTTAAAAAAGCCTAATTCTCGGTATTTTTATTTGACTATTAAAGACCTTAGATATAAACGCCCTTCAATCGAAAGAACTTATGTTAGCAGTATTTAAAACAGGTGGTAAACAGTACTCTGTAAAGGCAGGGCAAATCCTTAAAGTTGAAAAGCTAGAAGGAGAAAAAGGGGATAGTATCTCTTTTAAAGATGTTCTTGCTATTTCAGAAAGCACACAAAATACTATTGGGTCACCTTTAGTAGAAGGTGCGGTTGTTGAAGCTAAAATTTTAGATCAAATTAGAGATAAAAAAATTATTGTCTTTAAAAAAAGAAAAAGACAAAATTATCGTTCAACTCAAGGTCATAGACAATATTTAACTGTATTAAAAATTGAAACTATTTCAATGGGTGGAAAGAAATCTCAATCTGAAAAAAAAGAAGCAAAAACTAAAACCCCTGTGAAAAAAGCTGCTCCTAAGAAAGCTGCTCCTAAGAAAGCAGCACCAAAAGAAACTGCTGTAAAAAAAACAGCTAAGAAAAAAACTACAACACCAAAGGAAGATAAATAATGGCTACAAAAAAAGCAGGTGGTAGTTCACGTAACGGTCGCGACTCGGCAGGTCGTCGTTTAGGTGTGAAAAAATTTGGTGGTGAAAAAGTTATTTCAGGAAACATCATTGTTCGCCAAAGAGGTACAAAATTTCATCCTGGTGATAATGTAGGTATAGGCAAAGATCATACTATTTTCGCTACAAGTGAAGGTAAAGTCACATTTAAAAAGACACGAGTTAGAACATACGTTTCTGTAGTACCCGCATAATTAGTAGAATACTAATTTCTATTCTTTCCCATGAAATTTCTTGATCAAGCTAAGATATATGTTGCTTCCGGTAAGGGAGGTAGAGGATGTGTTAGTTTTAGAAGAGAAAAATATATAGAATATGGAGGTCCCAATGGAGGAGATGGAGGTAGAGGCGGTGATATTGTTTTTATTACCGATCAAAACTTAAATACTCTTATAGACTTTCGCTATCAACAACACTTCAAAGCAATGAAAGGCCAAGATGGCATGGGCAAAAATAAAACCGGCGCTGGTGGTGATGATATTATAATTAAAGTTCCACCTGGCACAGAGATTCATAATGAAGATAAATCCGTATTACTTGCTGAATTGTTAGAAGATAATCAAAAATATATATTCCTTAAAGGAGGAAAAGGAGGGCTTGGTAATTCTCATTTTAAGTCTTCAACTAATCAAGCTCCAAGACAATTTACACATGGGGAAGCACTAGAAGAGCAATGGATATGGTTATCCCTTAAATTATTTGCCGATGTGGGAATAATTGGATTACCAAATGCAGGTAAATCAACTTTTTTATCAAAAATCTCTAATGCTCAACCTAAAGTTGCTGATTATCCTTTTACCACACTGCATCCTGTTCTTGGGGTAATTAAACAATTTGATAAAGAAATTGTACTGGCAGACATCCCTGGTTTAATAGAGGGAGCCCATGAAGGAAAAGGGCTTGGCGATAAATTTCTTGCACATATAGAAAGATGCAAGATTCTTCTTCATCTTGTTGATAGCTCCGATCCTAATTGGAAAGAAAATTACTATGTTATAAGGAAAGAACTAGAAAAATATGGTCAAAATCTTTCACAAAAAGAAGAGGTAATTGCACTAAGTAAAGAAGATCTTAATCCAGAAATGACAAATACAGTTATCAATGAAATGACAAAACTTAATACAAATAAAAAATTCTCTATATCAAGTTTTAATAACAATGGAGTTGAAGATCTTACAAGTTATTTGTTTGAAAAATGTGAAATAGAAGATGATCAATAAATATAAAAAAATTGTTATTAAAATTGGATCATCGTCGATTGTAAATCCAAAGTCAAAAAAAATTAATGTAAAATGGATGAAAAAACTTTGTGAGGATATAAAAAAATATCATAAAGAAAAAAATATTATTATTGTCTGTTCAGGAGCTATTGCACTTGGCTCGCCCTTGATTAAAAATAAAAATTTAAGAAAGTTAGAAGATAAACAAGCTGCTGCTTCTGTTGGTCAAATAGAATTAGCCCATCAATGGAAACAACATTTAAAAGCTCATAAAATAGATATTGCACAAATTCTTATCACACTTGAGGATAGTGAAGTTAGAAGAAGATACCTCAATGCCAGAAAAACAATAAATACACTTTTGCGGAATAAAGTTGTTCCCGTGATTAATGAAAATGACACTGTTGCAACTGAAGAAATTAAATACGGAGATAATGATAGATTAGCAGCGAGAGTTGCTCAAATGATCGATGCTGATTTACTTATTCTGCTAAGTGATGTCGATGGATTATACGATAAAAATCCATACAAAAATAAAGATGCAAAGAAAATTAATGAGATTTTTAAAATAAATAAAACAATAGAGCAAATGGGCAATACTCAAACATCTAGTTTGGGCAGTGGTGGAATGGTAACCAAGATAGCAGCAGCAAAAATCTGTATGAATAATGGGTGTGATACCATCATAACACATAGTGAAAAAACCTATCCTTTATCTTCTATTTCACAAAATAATTCTTCAATATTTTTTGCAAACAAAAACCCTTCTTCCTCTAGAAAACAATGGTTATTAAATCACTTACACTCTTCAGGCTTTATTAGAATTGATGAAGGAGCTTCAAAAGCTGTAAAAAATAATAAAAGTCTTTTACCTGCAGGTGTTGTAGAAGTTGGTGGGAATTTTAATAGAGGAGATGTAATTAGTGTTTATTTTACAAAGAAGGAGAAAATTGCCATTGGTATATCTGCTTATGATATTAATGAAGCTAAAAAAATTATTGGGAAAAAAAGTAAAGAAATTCCCAACATCTTAGGGTATGAAGGAAGAGATGAAATTATCCATAAAGATGATTTAGTGAAAATTATTTGATGAATATTTTTAAAACAATTAACGAATTAGGTAAAAAAGCCAAAGATGCATCTATTAAAATTAGAGTATTACAAAAAGAAAAAAAAATGGTGGCTTATCAATGCTTAGAAAAAAATATTGAAAAGAATGCAGAACAAATATTAAGTGCAAATAAATTGGATATTGAAAATGCTTTTGCAAATGATTTATCAAAACCCCTAATCAATCGATTAAAAGTTAGTGAAGAATCCATAGCAGGTATAATTAAAAGTATATCTGAAATTAAAGATCAGCCAGATCCAATTGGAACAATTTTAGAAAACTGGGAACAACCAAACGGACTTAAATTTTCAAAAATATCAGTACCTCTGGGCGTATTAGGAGTGATTTATGAATCAAGGCCAAATGTAACTGTAGATGCGTCTTGTCTTGCATTAAAATCTAATAACGCATTAATTCTAAGAGGTGGAAGTGATAGCTATCACACCTCAAAGCAATTAGTGAATATAATAACGGAATCTTTTATAGAAGCTAATCTGCCAGAAAATATAATTCAAATGATACCAACAACTGACAGAGAGGCTGTTGATCACCTATTAGAAATGAAAGACTATGTTAATGTTATAATTCCTAGAGGAGGAAAAAGTTTAATTAAAAAAATTAATGAAAAAAGTAAAATACCTGTAATTAAACACTTAGAAGGTTTGTGTCATGTGTATGTTGATAAAGAAGCTGACATTGAAATTGCTAAGAATATTATTTTTAATAGTAAATTAAGAAGACCAGAGATTTGTGGTGCAGCTGAAACATTATTAATAGACTCATCACTAAAAGAAAAAGCACTTGAATTAATAGAACCTATATACAAAGCAGGATGCGTAATAAGGGGTGATGATTTTATTACAAATTTAGATAAAAATTTTGAGAGAGCAAATGATGAAGACTGGTCTACTGAGTATTTAGATAAAATAATATCTGTAAAAATTGTTGATGGTGTTATGGGAGCCACTGATCATATAAATCGTTATTCTTCTAATCACACAGAATCTATAATTACTGAAAACGAAGAAACATTTATGAATTTTTATAATAATATTGATAGCGCAATAATTCTTAAAAATGCCTCAACTCAATTTGCTGATGGGGGGGAATTTGGTTTTGGTGCAGAAATTGGAATATCTACCGATAAACTTCATGTTCGTGGACCAGTAGGGGCAAAACACCTAACAACATTCAAGTATATTGTTCATGGAAATGGACAAGCTAGACCATAAATGAAAAATATAGGTCTACTTGGAGGGTCATTTGATCCACCACATAAAGGCCATCTATATATATCATTAGAGGCAAAGAAAATTTTGAAACTTGATGAAATATGGTGGCTTGTTACCCCACAAAATCCTCTAAAAATAAATAAGCCGGCTTCTTATTCTGAGAGATTACGAAACTGTAAATCAATTGTTAGAAACCAACCAATAAAAGTTAAAGAAATAGAAAAAAAAATAAACTCTAAATATTCATATCAAACAATTAAATACATAAACAAGCATTACAAAAATCTTAATTTTTTTTGGTTAATGGGAGCTGACAATTTAATCAATTTTCACAAGTGGCAAAATGCCCATAGAATATTTAATGAAATCCCTATTGTAGTATTTAGGAGATATGGATATAATGAAAAAGCATTGAAGAGTAACATAGCAAATTTTTATAAGAATTTTAAAATTAACAGTAAAAATATACGTGCAAATCATTTAAATCACACACCAGCTTGGACCATTATCCAAAATAAAGAAATTAAAATATCTTCTACTGAAATTAGAAAACAACGAGAACAATTGAGGTCCAAAGATTAGCTCTTCATCATCATTAACCGATAAAATATTCAGCATCTTAGATGATGCAAAAGCTGAGGATATAAAAATTATTGATTTAAGAAATAAATCTTCTGTTGCAGATTATTTTGTAATTTCAACATGTCGATCAAGTCGACACGCTGATGCAACTGCTGACGACCTAGCAAGAAAATTAAAAAAATTAGGATTTAAAAACCCTTCCCCTGAAGGAAGACCTAAGTGTGATTGGGTTATAGTTGATGCGGGGTCAGTTATTGTTCATTTATTTAAAAAAGAAATAAGAGAACTCTATAATTTAGAACAGTTGTGGGAAGTAAACTTTGAATCTGAGAAAAGTAAACTAGCTAATTAGAAGGTAACATAAGGTGATAAAATGAAGTTTTTTGTTAAATATTTTGCGGCTTTTCTAATATTTTTAGGTTCTTTCTCAGCACAAAGTGCCTCCAAAAATAAAGAAACATATGAATATCTTGATTTATTTGGACAAATCTTTGACAGAGTTAGGTCAGAATACGTTGAAGAAGTAACCGATCAAGAACTAATTGAAAAAGCAATCGATGGAATGTTAACGGGTCTTGATCCGCATTCGGGCTATATGAATGAAGAAGTATGGCAGGAAATGCAAATGGACACCCAAGGAAAATTTGGTGGGCTAGGAATAGAAATCACTATGGAAGAAGGGTTTGTAAAAGTTATCTCTCCTATAGAAGATAGTCCCGCATATGAAGCTGGAATATTGGCTGGGGACTTTATTATTCAAATTGATGACACCCCTGTTTTTGGTTTAACACTTAATGAAGCTGTAGAGTTAATGAGAGGTGAAAAAGGACAATCAATTACCATAACGGTATCTCGGGATGGAACAGAGCCATTTGAAGTAAAAATAGTAAGAGATATAATTAAAATTCAATCAGTAAAATCAGAAGTGTACGATGATATTGGGTATTTAAGAATAACTTCTTTTACTGAACAAACAGAAGATGGTTTATTAAAATCTATTAAAAGAATCCAAAAAGAAAATGAAAATATAAAAGGTTATGTTCTTGATGTTCGATCAAACCCTGGCGGGCTATTAAGTCAAGCAGTAAAGGTGTCGGATATATTTTTAACAAGAGGAGAAATAGTTTCCACTAGAGGAAGAGAAAAAAAAGATATTAGAAGATACAGAGCTAAAAATAAAGATCATACAAACGGTAAACCTATTGTTGTTCTTATAAATGGTGGATCAGCATCTGCCTCAGAAATTGTAGCTGGAGCTCTTCAAGATCATCGACGTGCAATAATAGTAGGCACTCAATCTTTTGGTAAAGGTTCTGTTCAAACCATTATGCCTTTTCAGCGATCTAACGCTGAAAATGTATCTGGTATCAGATTAACTACCGCAAGATATTATACTCCTTCCGGTGAGTCAATTCAGGGAAAAGGAATAAGTCCTGACATCATTGTTGAGCAGGGAGAATTTGAATCTTATGATTTTAAAAGATATTCAGAGTCGGATTTAAAAGACTCATTAGATAAAGATGATGAAAATGCTAAAAATGATGATGCTGATGAAACAGAATTAAGTGAAAAAGAAAAACGCTTAGCTAAAGATTATCAACTTCAAAGAGCTCTTGATTTATTAAAAGGACTAAGTATTTTTGAAGAGTCTTTTGAAGAATAAAATGTCTGATCAATATCGAAGATGTGTTGGTATGATGATTTTAAATACCAACAATGAAATACTTGTTGGAAGACGTCTTGATCATCCAAGTGGATATTGGCAGATGCCACAAGGCGGCATAGATGAAGATGAAAATCCTGAAGAAGCAGTTTGGCGAGAAATGATGGAGGAAATAGGCACTAATAATGCGGAGCTTTTTAAGACATCAAATCAATGGGTAAAATATGATATACCTCAGGAAACTCTTGATAAACTTCCTTGGGGCAAGACATATATTGGACAAATGCAAAAATGGTTCATTTTTAAATTTTCAGGACAAGAGAGTGATATCAATGTTGAAACTGAAAACCCAGAATTTAGCGAATGGAAATGGATAAATTCAAGTGATTTAATAGAGAATGCAGTTCCATTTAAACGTACAGTTTATAAAGCTATCCTTGAAGAATTCTCTAAAATATTTTAATTTATTCTCAATAAGACTTTAATTTTTTAGAAATATAACTACTATTTTTTGAAATGTTTAATCTTGAGATAAATGATTTAGATAAAAAAATATGGGATGAAGAGCTGAACGATTTTGTTCCAGAAAAAGTGTACGATGTACATACTCACATTTATCAATGGCAATCAAATCTAGATAAAAATAAAAATACAGGTCCTTATAAATATCAAGGAGAAAATTTTCTAAATGTCTCGTTTGAATTATTAGATAAAGTTGATAACAAATTAATGCCAGGAAGAGTTGTGGAGAGATTGTCTTTCCCCTTCCCTTATAATTATCCATGTGATTTTGATAATTCTAATCACTATGTAAGTTCACAAACAAATAATCATCAAGAGTCTGATAATTTAATCTTAATCAATCCTATGATGAGCAAAGAAGAAATAACAAAGAATTTACAATCATCAAAAGCTATAGGATTTAAACCATATAGAACTTATTCAAAAACTGGCGATATTACAAATTGTAGAATTACTGATTTTATGTCGGAAGAACATATAAAAATTGCTGATGAAAAAAGTTTGATCATAATGATGCATTTATCAAAAAAATACGGTGTTGCTGATGAGGAGAATATAAGTGATCTTATTTTTCTTAGTGAAAAATACCCTAATGTAAAATGGATATTAGCTCACTGCGCAAGAAGTTACTCAGCTTGGGGAATAGAGAAAGCTGCTAAAAAATTAAGAGATTTAAAAAACATTTGGTATGATTGCTCAACAGTGTGTGAGTCTGATGCTCTTGATGCTCTATATACTGGAGTTGGAGTGGATAGAGTTATGTATGGATCAGATGATATGATTGGACCAATGCGAGGAAAATACATCTCTTTTGGTATGGCGTGGTCAAATATTAATGAAAATAACCATTCATTAAAATTAGATCACTGCGATTCAAGAATGACTTTTATTCGATATGAACAATTGCGAGCGATGAAAAGAGGAGCTAGACAAATCGGTCTGTCAGTAAAACAAAAAAATGCTTTGTTTTACAATACTGCAAAAAATTTAGTGAATAGTGTTAAGTCTTTAGATTAGATTTTTTGATAAAAATCAGAACTTAAAGCATCAATTTTTGCCTTTGCTATACTTAACTGCTCTTTAGTAGTATCTGATTCTTGTCCTTCTAGTTCTTGAATTTCTTTTTCAATTGTAGCTTTTTCAAGTTCATTAATTTCATCAACGCTCTCTGCAAGTACAATACACTTTTCAGGATTAACCTCAGCAAAACCGCCAGATACAAAAAATGCTTTTAGTAAGTTTTTACCTTCACCATAAACCATAACTCTTCCAGGCCTCAACGATGACATGACTTTGCTGTGTCCAGGAAGAACGCCAAAATCGCCGTCCTTTCCTGGTACAATAATCATTCCTACCTCATCATTAAAAATGAGGTTTTCAGGTGAAACTAAATCAAAAGAAATTGTTGCCATTATGCTGCTTCAGCCTCTAATTTCTTAGCTTTTTCAATTGCTTCATCCATACCACCAACCATATAAAAGGCAGCTTCTGGCATGTGATCATATTCACCTTTAACAAGACCATCAAAACTTTTGATTGTATCTTCAAGATCAACATACTTTCCTGGTGATCCAGTAAAGATTTCTGCAACAAAGAAAGGCTGACTTAAAAACTTCTCAATTTTTCTTGCTCTTGCAACAGTAAGTTTATCTTCTTCTGATAATTCATCCATTCCAAGAATTGCTATAATGTCCTGCAAACTTTTATACGTTTGTAATACTCTTTGTACTTCTCTTGCAACTCTGTAGTGATCCTCACCAACAACTTGTGGGTCAAGAATTCTTGAAGTTGAGTCAAGTGGATCCACTGCAGGATAAATACCTTTTTCTGAAATTGCTCTATTTAAAACTGTTGTTGCGTCTAAGTGAGCAAAAGATGTTGCCGGAGCAGGGTCTGTCAAGTCATCAGCAGGAACATAAATTGCCTGAACTGAAGTGATAGATCCTTTTTTTGTTGTTGTAATACGCTCTTGCAAAGCACCCATATCAGTAGCCAGTGTTGGTTGATAACCAACGGCTGATGGAATACGTCCTAAAAGAGCTGATACCTCTGATCCAGCTTGAGTAAATCGAAAAATATTATCTACGAAGAATAACACATCTTGACCTTCTTCATCTCGAAAATATTCAGCTTGTGTTAATCCAGATAAGGCAACTCTTGCTCTTGCTCCTGGGGGCTCATTCATTTGACCATAGACTAGGGCAACTTTAGAATCTTTTCCTTTAAGATCAATAATGCCAGACTCAATCATTTCATGATAAAGGTCATTACCTTCACGTGTTCTTTCACCAACTCCTGCAAAAACTGAATAACCACCGTGTGCTTTTGCAATGTTGTTGATCAATTCCATAATCAAAACTGTTTTACCAACACCAGCTCCACCAAATAATCCAATTTTACCACCTCGGGCATATGGTGCTAATAAATCAACAACCTTAATTCCTGTTACCAGAACTTCTGTTTCTGTAGACTGTTCAACGAACTCAGGGGCAGGTCGGTGAATAGGATAAGTTTTTGTAGTTCCAATGTCGCCTCTTTCATCAACTGGCTCTCCAATAACGTTCATAATTCGGCCAAGTGTTTCAGGACCTACTGGCATAGAAATGGGGGCGCCTGTATCTGTCACTGTTTGACCTCTTACTAATCCGTCTGTTGTATCCATTGCAATTGTTCTAACGGCATTTTGACCTAAATGCTGAGCAACCTCGAGCAAAAGTCTTGTTCCATCATTATCTAGCTCTAAAGCATTCATGATTGCAGGAAGTTCACCATCGAACTCTACATCCACAACAGCTCCGAGAACTTGTGATATTTTTCCAGTTAAATTATTAGCCATATATCCCCCTTTTAAATTGATTCAGCTCCAGAAATAATTTCAATTAATTCTTTAGTTATAAACGCTTGTCGCGTTCTGTTATATTTTAGTGTCAATCCATCAATCATTTCACCAGCATTACGTGTGGCATTATCCATTGCTGCCATTCTTGCTCCATGCTCACCAGCATCACTTTCTAGTAATACTTTAAATATTTGAATAGAAACATTTTTTGGAAGTAAATCTTTTAAAATAGTTTCTTCATCAGGCTCATAATCATAGATTGCTTTTGCATCATTGCTATCTTCTTTCACTTCTTTTGAAGACTCCGATACATCTAATGGAATAAGTTGTTGCTGTGTTACATCTTGTGAGATTGCTGAGATAAATTTATTGAAAACCAAAATACATTTATCAAATTTTCCATCAAAGTATAAATCCTGAAGTTTATTTGATACTTGAAGTGCAGAGTCGTAGCCAGAATTTGAAACATTAAGATCTATAAAACTTTCAGCAATTTGATCTTTCATCACACGGTTGAAAAAATCTCTACTCTTTTTTCCAACAGGCATAAGTTGAACATTTTTTCCATCTTTCTCCAAAGATTTTACTAATTTAAATGTTTCCCTATTAATACTACTGTTGAAACCGCCACAAAGACCTCTATCCGCACTAACAGGAACAATCATATAGTTTTGATCATTTCCAGTACCGGTTAAAAGTTTAATGATACCTTCTCCAGATGCTGCAGATGAAGCGAGTGAAGATAACATTTCCTCTAAACGTGAAGAATATGGTCTTGCTGCTACTGCCTTCTCCTGCGATCTTCGCAATTTACTTGCTGCAACCATTTTCATGGCTGTCGTGATTTTCTTTGTAGAGACTACAGAGTTAATCTGGGTTTTGATATCCTTTAAACTTGGCATTATTAGTTACTCGTAAATTTTTCAACGATGTTATCTAAGATTGATTTTAATTTATCATCATTTTCTTTTGATAACTCTTTTTCATTTGCGATAGCTTCTAATAAGTCAGCATGGCTAGATCTCATTTCATTTAAAACTTCTGTTTCAAATCGAACAACATCATTCACTGCAACTTTATCTAAGTACCCACGAACACCTGCATAAATCGATACAACTTGTTCAGATACTGTTAGCGGCGAATATTGTCCTTGTTTCAAAATCTCAACCAATCTCGCACCACGGTCTAACAATTGCTTCGTTGAAGCATCTAAATCAGATGCAAATTGAGCAAATGCTGCCATTTCACGATATTGAGCTAATTCGAGTTTAACTGGACCAGCAATTTTTTTCATTGCTTTTGTTTGCGCAGCAGAACCAACACGACTAACAGATAATCCAACGTTAATTGCTGGACGAATACCAGCAAAGAATAAATTGGTCTCTAAGAAGATTTGCCCATCAGTGATTGAAATAACGTTGGTTGGAATATAAGCAGATAAATCTCCAGCTTGTGTTTCAATAATAGGTAAAGCTGTTAAACTTCCACCACCGTGTTCATCACTCATTTTAGCGGCTCTCTCAAGCAAACGACTATGAATATAAAAAACGTCTCCTGGATATGCTTCACGTCCTGGAGGTCTTCTTAATAATAAAGACATTTGTCTATAAGCAACTGCTTGCTTCGATAAATCATCATATACAATAAGAGCATGCATTCCGTTGTCTCTAAAGAATTCACCCATCGTACAACCAGTATAAGCCGATAAAAATTGAAGCGGAGCTGGTTCAGATGCAGTGGCAGATACAACAATAGTGTATTCCATTGCACCGTTGTCCTCTAAAGTTTTAACAATTTGTGCAACAGTTGATCTTTTTTGACCAATCGCAACGTAGATACAATATAATTTTTCTTTTTCGTTATCCGATTGGTTAACAGATTTTTGGTTTAGTATAGCATCAATTGCAACAGCCGTTTTACCTGTCTGTCTATCACCAATAATAAGTTCACGTTGACCTCTTCCTACTGGGACAAGTGCATCAAGTGCTTTGATACCTGTCTGCATTGGTTCTGATACACTTTGACGAGGAATAATCCCTGGTGCCTTTAATTCAATTCTTCTTTTTTCTGAAGATTGAATAGGGCCTTTACCATCAATTGGATTACCTAATCCGTCAACAACACGACCTAATAATCCTTTTCCTACAGGAACATCAACAATTTCTCCTGTACGTTTAACTGTATCACCTTCTTTAATTCCTGTATCATCGCCAAAGATTGAGACACCGACGTTATCCATTTCAAGGTTAAGGGCCATACCTTTAATGCCGCCTGGAAATTCTACCATCTCACCAGCTTGTACTTGATCGAGACCGTATACACGTGCGATACCATCTCCAACACTTAACACTGTTCCAACTTCAGCTACATCTGCTTTAGTTTCAAAATTGGCAATCTGATCTTTTATTACTGATGAAATTTCAGCTGCTTTTATTTCCATTACGCCCCCTTCATTGCGATTTTAAGTTTATTTATTTTATTAGCCAGTGAGGTATCAATCATTTTTGATCCCACTTTTACAATTAATCCACCCATAATACTTTTATCAACATCAAATGATAATGATAGCTTGTCACCTAAAATACTTTTTAGCTGATTAGTAATATTATTTTTTTGATCATCATTTAATTCATCAGCTGACGTGATATCAGCAAGAACATCACCTCTTTTTTGTGAATTGATATTCATAAATTGTGTAATGATTGATGCAAGGCTAGAAAATCTTTTATTTTTTTCAATTACTTTTAAAAATGTATTTGTAAGTTCATTAGCATTTATTTTTTTTAACAAACTTTCAAAAATATTAAGTTTATCAATAGATGTTATTAAAGGACTTTTAACTACCAAACTTAACTCTTTATTATCTTTTAAAATATTTTTAAGATTAGATAAATCTTCTACAACAGGATCAACAAGTTTTTTTTCTGCAGCTAAATCATATAGAGCAGATGCATATCTATCCGATACTAGGTCTCCAGATGCGAGTTGTGATGCCATTAAAATATTCTCCGTAAGGAATTTGTGTGAGGCTATTAACACATAGAAAAATGTAGGTAAACTCTCAGTTTATGCGTCAAATATGTAATTTTGGATATTTAGTCTCTAATTGTGCATAAATCACATAAAAGTATAGGGATCCACATCAATAACAACCCTTACAGCAGAGGGTATTTTAACAGAACTAACCATTTTTTTAGTAAAAATATTCAGGTTTTTCCTGCTTTTTCCCTTTAAAAGAATTCTATACCGAAACTGGCCCTTCAATAAATTAATGGGAGCCTCTACTGGACCAAGAATACTAAATTCTTCAGAATATTTTCTAAAATAAACTAATTGTTGAGAAATTTTTTCAACATTTCCTTTTGATGGACCAGATATAATGATGGAGGTCATGAAACCAAATGGAGGAATGTTAAATTGTTCCCTTTCTAAAAGAGCTTGTTGAACAAAAGATGTGCGGTCTCTTTGCTGCAATGATTGAATAATGGGCTGCTCTGGATAATAAGTCTGAATAATTACATTGCCAGTTTGTTGTGATCTCCCTGCTCTTCCACTAACTTGTTGCAACATATTATATGTCTTCTCAATAGCGCGCATATCACCTCCGAATAATCCTGCGTCAGCATCAATCACGCCTACTAATGATAAATTAGGAAAGTCATAACCCTTCGCCATAATTTGCGTAGCCACAATGATATCAATTTCTTTATTCGAAAATTTATCAATTAATTCTTTTATTTTTTTTGGTGAATTAATAAGGTCGCTAGACATCACGCTTATAACCTTATCAGGAAAAGATTGAGTAAGTTCTTCTGCTATTCGCTCTACCCCGGGTCCAATAAATTTAATGGAATTTTTGGCAAGACATTTAGGACAATCAAATGACATCTCCTCGATACTGCCACACTGATGACAAAGTAAACGTTTTTTCTGTTGATGCATCACCAGCCAAGACGAGCACTGTGCACATTGATGTCTGTATCCACACTCAACACACAAACTCAAAGGGGAATACCCTCTTCTGTTTAAAAAAATTAAGGCCTGCTCCTTATTCGATAAACATTTCTCAATCTCTTTTTTAAGGAGAGCAGAAATCCATTGATTTTTTTCTAACTTATTTTTTGATAAATCAACTAAACTGATTTGAGGAAGGGGCAAACCTGAATATTGTTTCGATAAAAACACATGATGATATTTTTTATGATTAATATTATTGATGGTCTCAAGAGAAGGTGTCGCGGAAGCAAGGATCAATTTATTTTTTTCAAAATTTGCTTTTACCACTGCCAGATCTCTTGCCTGGTAGCGTATGTTGTCCTCTTGTTTATACGATGAGTCATGCTCTTCATCAATCACGGTTAGACCTAAATTTGTAAAAGGTAAAAAGAGACTTGATCGCGCTCCTATCACGACTATCGGTTCTCCAGCATAACATTTATGCCAAATTTCTTTTCGTTTTTTAGGTGTAATTTTGGAGTGCCATATATTTATATCCATTCCAAACCTCTCCTTAAATCTATTTTCAAATTGAGGTGTTAAACTTATCTCCGGCACCATAATGAGTATTTGTTTTGATTGATTTATTTCTTGCTCAATTAGATCAAAATACACTTCTGTCTTTCCTGACCCTGTGACACCCTCCAATACAACAGGCTTATGGGAGCTCTTTTGAATTTTGATGATATCTTCTTTCGCTTTATTCTGCTCATCATTCAATATGGTTGATTTAAAAGTTGCCTCACTTACAATTTTATCATCTCGCTTGTAGGTAATGATATCTTTATTAATCGTAAATAATTTTAAGACTGATCCTATAGGAGCTAACGTGTAATCACTTACCCATTTTAAAAACTTAATGTTTATCTCTTTAAGTTGAATGCCTTTTATAATTGTCTCTATTTTTTTAATGGTATAGTCTGGTTTACTGACATCAGACTGCATGATCATCCCTACTTCCATCGCTTTTCCAAAAGGTACGATCACTATTTGACCTACTTCTAAAGTCTGATCATCTGACTCATAGGTAAAAACTTGATCAAAGGGTCTAGCAACAAGAATGTTATAGTACATATTCAATAATAAATTTTTATAATCTTAACTTTTTAAATATCACGTATATGATATACAGCAATCAATGAAATTTTTTGTCGATACAGCAGATATTAAAGAAATAGAAGAACTGATTCCAACAGGTTTTGTTGATGGCGTAACTACAAACCCATCTCTTATTGCTAAAAATGGAGATGATATGGCCAAAACAATAAAAGCAATATGTGCTATTGTGCCAGGACCCGTAAGTGCAGAAGTCACAGCAACTGATTTTGATACCATGTTGCAAGAGGGAGAATATTTAGCCTCTCTAGCTAAAAACGTAGCTGTCAAAGTTCCTCTTACACCTAATGGATTAAAAACGTGTAAGACGCTTCGAGAGAAAAACATAATGGTTAATGTCACTCTATGTTTTACAGCGGCACAAGCTTTATTAGCTGCAAAAGCAGGGGCTAGTTTCATTTCGCCTTTTGTTGGCAGACTTGATGATTTGGGAGAGAACGGTATGGATCTCATCGAGGATATTGTTGATATCTATGACAATTATGATTTTGACACAGAAGTACTTGTTGCTTCTATAAGATCTACACAGCATGTTATTGATGCTGCCGTTATTGGTGCCCATGTATCAACATTGCCACCAAAAGTAATTCACGAATTATATAATCACCCCTTAACAGAAAAGGGATTGAATGCCTTTTTGGAAGATTGGAAAAAAACAGGACAATCCATCCTTCCTAAATAAATGAATAAAAAGGATGACAACAGTTCTGCTGAAGAACTTGTTCAAAAGTTTCTCAAAAAAAATAAAAATTTTTTTATCAAACATCCAGAGCTACTAAAAGAATTACAATTTCCATTAAAAGATGAAGGGTCAGACAAGGTAATTGACCTTCAAGTGTACCGTTATAAAAAAATCAATCAGGAAAATATTGATTTACAAAATCAAATGACACAAATTTTACTTGCTGGCAAAAGCCACATACAATCGCAAAAAAGAATTCTCAAATCATCCCTTAAAATTCTTAATAGCAAATCACTAACAAAAGTCTTTAGTGTTATTTTATCAGACTTCAAATTACTCCTTGGTTGTGAATATATTAATTGTTTTAGTACAAATAATAATGTTGGCATCAATGAGGTTCAAAAAATAGATACCCGAGTAGCAAAAAGTTATTTTCGTGACAAAGCAATAACAAACTTAAATCAAAATCCTAAAGGCGTTTTGTTATTCTTTCCCAATAAATCACCACAAATAAAATCCTATATTTTATTAAAAATTAATTTTCAGGAAGATATGTTTGTCGTTGCGATGGGATCAAAAGATATCAATAAATTTAATCCTGATCAACAGGTTGATCTCATTGAATACTTAATTAAGATTATAGAAATTAAAATTAACCAATTATAAGGAGTATACATGAAGGGTTATAGATTTATTACGGATGATGATACGTCAGAGTTTTGTCACCGCGTAACAGAAGCACTATCAAGTGGTTGGAAGTTACACGGCGAACCACAAATGACATTTGATAAAAAAAGAGGAGTAATGCGATGCGGTCAAGCTGTGATTAAAAATGCTCCCAGAAAAAAATATTCCAAAAAAATGTCGCTGAGCTCTATTTAATTTTTTATTTAGAAACATACAATTTTCCTAAATTATAAAAATGTCTGATAGAGCATCCATTAGCAATATTATAAAATTATCAATTCCAATTTTTTTTGCTAATCTCGTCATTCCTTTAGTGGCCATTGTCGATACAGGCTTAATGGGTAATCTAGATAATGCCAGCTATCTTACGGCCACAAGTATTGCCACCAGTGTATTTTCCTTAATTTTCTGGAGTTTTGG
>ENA-ORDR01000325-ORDR01000325.1-marine-metagenome-genome-assembly--contig:-NODE-325-length-25054-cov-4.493454_pt1 | contig 25054 bp, 37 predicted proteins | sample MGYA00240993_ERZ508538 | MGnify/ENA primary metagenome ERZ508538 (study PRJEB26207, sample SAMN05421999) | marine metagenome | isolation source: Monterey Bay, California, USA | place: USA:Monterey Bay... | reverse complement strand
AACCGTATCGCCTCAGTCGTGGTGAGCCCTAGCTTATCGAATACCTTTTCGGTATCGTTCTTGAGGCTCGAGTCCACCCTTGCTCTTACAACTGCATCTTGCATGATTAAAATGTAGCACAACGGGGCTACGCGTCAATTCTTATTATTGCCGAACGTCTGAGTGCTGCCACAGGCTGCCTGAGGGCGCACTCCGACTCAAGCTTGATGGTTGAATTGTCCTGTCACTTTCGACTCGCGGCGGGCAGCCTGTTGGCAGCCACGACTTGTTCGGCAAGCTCACTTGCCATATTTCTTTTCGGTTTCTTCGGTTAAACGATGTTGGTAATCGGCTAAAGTGGCGAACTTATTTCTAATTGATCCATCTTTGTTGTAAATAACTCGCATTCCGTCGAGTTCGCCGCCAATGGTCGTTTCCATCCGTGAACCGTCGAATTCATAAAAAATCCGGGTTCCCTTCCGCTGCCCTTTCACCCAAGGCTCAACCATCCAGAGTTCATTTCCACCGTTCCGATACATGGTTTCGGCGCCATGTTTCAAACCGTCAACGTAACTAACCTCTTGCCACCTCTCTCCGCGGTTGTAGTGATACCAAACGTGCTTGCCTGTCCCGGCATTTAGCTTGGTTTCGGGACACTTTTCGCCGTCTATTTTCCAAACATGTACCGTGACGGGTTTACCATTGTCCCAGAGTTCCTCGGAACGCTTTCGCCCATTGTTGTAAAAGGAAACATTCACACCATCTTTATTACCCATGACGTATTGGCCCTGGTCGCGCACTTGATCTCCACTCCAAAAGGTGTACGGACCGTGCCATGAGCCTTTCAGCATATTACACTCTAGGGCTCTCTGACCACTGGGACTCCACGAAATGGTTCTCCCATGTTGAATGCCGATGGGGCGCCACATTACGTTGTCTCCAATCAGGCGTTCCAAAAAGTGGCCAACGGTCGTCTCAGGCTTCTGGTTGTTCGTCATGACTTCGATCAAGCTTAAGAGCTTGTAGTGCTTGGTGAGCTCACGACAATCGGTGGGTGCGCCGTTCTTGAATTTGACCAGTACGGTCCGCTTCGGGTGATCGCTCCCCTTTCTTATTATCCACCCCGAGTATGGCTCCTTTGCGCCGGGGAGCCAGGCAAGGCCATCGCGGACTTCTAACTCAGATACATCTGTCAGTTCAGACACCTTCCCAACCTCCTCCATGAGGGGGCCTCTTTCGTCTCCGGGAGCGTAGTGCGGCTCTTCAGCCGCCCCGTGGCCACCAGAGTGAGCAAAGGAAATGGATGACAGGGCCAGGGTGAGTGTTGCGGCAAGTAATATTTGTTGCTTCATATCTAAGAATTCGGTCAAGTTTGGAAAATGGATTCAAAAATCGTTGGAAAATCAAACATAGCCTCAGATTAGGGTCTATTTTCAGCCGAAACGTCATAGGACACCAACCCCATACTGAAGGCGACCGTTGACGAAGGTTTTAATGGTTGTAGTTGCTATAAAACTTAACTGTGAGGCGAGTATGGGGTTGGGTGCTCCGACTTGTTAGCTTTTTTGTTTGTCTTGATGCGTGATCCACAGAGCAATTAGAAATAACGATCCTGCCCCAAAATCCAAGAACCTCCAAATATCTTTGGCAAAATGTAATGAAAAAATTGGATTGAAGATTAGGGCAACGATACTTAAAGCCCAGACCCAACCGATGTGGCGGTTAAGGTGTAACTGAATAGCTGACGCAATTGCAACGCCACAGGTTATCCATCGAACTAACAGATAATACCCATATGGCATGTTAGCAATCGCGACGAAGCACATCACAGCAGCAAGCAGTATTACCCATCTGGGCAAAAATTGTTCTTTATCGTTCATCTAATGAGTATGGTTAAATTGTGTTGATAGTATGGGTGATATTTTTCTCGTTAAATGTATCGTAACGCCCTTTAGCTCATGACGAGACTTCCAGAAATCTCTCCGATAAAGCAAAAGCCTAGCAGTCCAATTATATCAAGCCATTACTTTATACCCAATCCAAATTAAAATGATTACCAGGACTATGTATGTAAATAGTGAGCATCCTTTTGATTTTGCCTTGAATGTCTTTCCGCACTTAGGACACTGTATCACCCAATTTGTCTTTTTAGCAGTAAACACAGTTGTTGGTATAACCTCGGAACAATGAGGGCATCGCAAATTGTATTCAACATCATGCTTTTGTAATTCTGACATAGAACTATCTCAAATCAGATTTGCGGTTTGTCAAGCTAACGACCAAGATCACGGCACGGCGTAGCCGTTGCCCGTGCATCGCCTTGTTATCCATTTTTTATTATGAGCGTAAAAACACAAATAAGAACACGAAAAGCGGTCAGAGCCTTATGGGTGCTCTTTGACCCTCTCGACGGGGCGCACGTATTCAGTAGCGAGACGAAAGCCAAGAAGACGCTTGAGAGGTGGGAGAAAGAGGCAGATGGCAACCCCTTCGATAGCGTTTGGGACATGACTGGACCTGTGAAATATTCCTTGGATAACGACCAAGTTAAATCATGAGTGAAACGAAATTGATTTCAACGCCTTGTTCGCCCGAGTTTGTTCTTGAGTTTGGGAAACACAAAGGCAAAAGCCTTGAGCGAATCGCAGAGGAAGACAACGCCTACATTCTATGGCTCGACCGTGAGGATGTCTTGGTAATTGACCGAGAGTTCTTAAAGTCCTGCCAGATGGACAACTACCTAGATGACGGAGAGCGGTGGAGCGCATTTAGAAATGATTAGGCGAACAGCAAGCGATGTCACGGCAAAGCCGTTGATATTCGCAAGAGTTAAACAATGCTGTTTACCTTGATACATGTAATTTTTTAGTGTAAAAGCGAAAGCATGCTAACAGCAAAACAGAAAAAAACGCTGGATCTTTACCTGAGCAATGACATGAACGCCTCGCAAACAGCAAGGGTTCTAGGTTGTAACACATCAACCGTTCAACAATGCCTTAAAGTAATTGAGAAAAAAGGAGAAGCACCTTGGTTATCAGGCGCACCTAAGCCAGACCACCTTGGCATGACGAAAACCACAGTGCAATATGATGCTGATGGTAAGGTTATTCAAGAATGGCGCAGGATGTCTCCAATGCTGGACAAGATGCAACATGTGGCTGATGGGCTATGTGAGCAAGTCAAAGGCAAAGGCAAGGCTAAGGCAAGACGCACACGCAAGACAGATACGGATGAGATACTGTTTGAGATTGACCTGTTTGACGCACACGTTGGCATGTATGCCGACGAGCGTGAGACGCTTGACGAAGATTATGATTGTGACATTGCATCCCGGAGGATGATTGAGGCGGCCGAAGGGATAGCAAGGAGATCAAACAGGCCGCACAAGGCTGTGCTAGTTTTTGGGGGCGACATGCTCCATTCTGACAACCGATCAAACAAGACAGAGCTAAGCGGCAACGTGCTTGACGTTGATACCAGATACCACCGAGTAGTGAGCTATATTATCGCAGCTTGCCGTGATGCTGTACAGGTAGCCGCGTCAATTGCAACGGAGGTTGAGGTTGTTGTCCTAGAGGGCAATCATTCGTGGCATTCTGAGGTGTGGCTGGCTCGTGTATTGGATTCATACTACCATGAATGCCCAAACGTCACGGTCAAGCTTGACGCATCACCTCGCAAGAAATTGGTGTTTGGTAAGAATCTGTTGATATGGTCACACGGTGACAAGGTAGCCGCAAACAAGTGGCCTCAGATCATTGCTGCAGAGTTCCCGCAAGAATGGGGCGCAACTAAGTTTAGGCATATGAAGTGCGGCCACATACATCATCAAAAGAGCATAGCACCGGTAGTAGTCGACGAGCAAGCGGGATTGCTTGTTGAGTATTTGCCAGCATTGTGCGCGAGTGATGCTTGGCACAGCCATGCAGGATTCATCGGAAGCCAAAAAGGAGCGTGCGGATTTGAATATCACAAAGAAAAGGGTTGCATTACCAGATTTTTTAACGCTGTATAGCATCATGAGCGGATTATTTGACGAATGGACACCAAGGGAACTGGCTGCATTACGGCGTGGGCTTGCTTGGCTAGGCGCATCACAACCGCAGGAGAGCGACGATGATGACTTAGATGAGTATGGGCTAGGCAAAGGCAGTGCAAACGCGTCAGATGGCAACAGGGAGCAATTAAACAGCCCCCCTAGTAAGGAATCTTTTAATATTTAGATGATTTGGGGTTTGCGTCATTCGCGTCTTTTTTTACGCAAATTGAAATAAATAAACATGTCACAAAATAACAAGATGAAACAACCAGAGATCAACTGCTCATACGATGAGCTTCGCGCAGCAATCACGTTGCAACCTCACCCGCGAAATCCAAACACGCACAGCGATGAGCAAATCAAATTGCTTGCAAAGATCATTCAACACCAAGGATGGCGCAACCCGGTTGTAGTTTCAAAGCTGTCGGGCTTTATCGTCGCTGGTCATGGAAGGCTGAAGGCGGCTGAGTTGCTCGGTCTGGATGAAGTGCCTGTTGATTTGCAGGACTTCAAAACGGAAGCTGACGAACTGGCTCACCTTGTAGCTGATAACCGCATTGCAGAGCTTTCAGAAATCAACAGAGCAAAGCTTGCTGATGCGATAGCCGAGCTTGACACAGGAGAAATTAACCTTGAATTGACGGGCTTTAAAAAACCAGATCTTGATGAGTTGATGACAGCAGCACCGCCAGACACAAGTGACAGCCTTGACGAAAAAACAAAAACATGCCCGCATTGCGGAAAGGTGATTTAATGGATGGCAAACAATATGACAAGATTGAGCAAGCGAACGTTGCAAACATTGTTGCAAAGCTCAAAGGCGGCAAGACGCTCACGGCGGCTGACAGGAAGGCACTCGAAAACCACAAGCGCAAAGAAACAGGATTGCGGCCAGTAAAGACGGAAACCGAGCTTGCAAAAGAATTTGGCGTTGACCGGCGCGGCTCAATTGTTCGATGGAAAAAAGCGGGCGCACCTTTTGATGGAACAGATGCAGAGCTTTATCAGTGGCTTGCAAATAACAATGCGCGAGGAGCGGCCGCATGGATGAAAGCATTTAGAGAAGCCAACCCTGACCAATACACAAAGAAAGCCGCCAAGAAAAAACCAAAGCCAACAGCAACCAAATCAGCAGAGGAGTTGCGCGATGAATACTTCATTGAGCTACAAGAGGCGAAAGAGGCCGGTGATGAAGCGCGAGAGAAAACCGCGCTTGATGCTTATTTGAAAATTGATAAGCAAATCCGAGATGCAGAGGCTCACAACAAAAAGCTCGGACTGGATCGCGGCGAGGTGCTTTCTCGTTCAGAGGTTGAGCGCATACTCAAGGCCTCCATTTGGGCCGGGAATGCTTGCATTGACAAATTCAGCAAACAGATCGCACAAAGGTTAAGCAATCTGCCACCTCAAGACGTTCACAAAGCACTCAAGCCGCAACTGACTGGCATGATTATATTTGAGGGTATGAGGCGAGTGACTAAAACGCCCGGTGAAATCAACGTGCCGCAATGGGTTGCTGATTGCTACCAGACTGAAAGAAGCCTCTACCTTGAGCCGTGAAAGATAAATTTATTGCCTATAATGAAGCTGACCCGATTGACTGGCTTGAGGCTAGTGTGCAATTGGATTATGGCAACTTCAAGCGTGAGAATCACCCGCTGATGGTTGAGCCGTTGAGGATGGCAGCAACTAAGCGCGGCGGCTATGTTGGCTTGATTGGATCAGTGCAACACATTAAAACTTTAACGGCACAGCTTGTGCAACTTTATGGCTTGCACACATCACCATGCAACGCGGCGCACTATGACCTTACAACCGATGCGCTGAAAGAATTCAGCGATGACAAATTCGTGCCGTTGATTGACAACACTGACAGAATAACAAGCCTTATACCTGACCAACCATATCGTCGCACCAAGCTTTACACGTCAACGCCATACGGATATATTCGGTTGCTCTCTGCGGGTATTATGGCGAACCGGAACTCGAAAACGCTTGAGCGCATCACAGCAGATGAATCGTGGGCATACGAGGATGATGAGGGATGGCTTGAGCAGATCCATGACAGGCAAAGCTCATTCCCGTGGCAATGGCAAATGTTCCTGCCTAGCTCAGGACAAACGGCGGGAAGCCAGCTTGATGAGTTATGGAAGAAATCAACTCAACGCACTTGGCATGTAAAATGTGATTGTTGCGGTGAAGAGATACCATATATTTGGAAACAGCCAGCGGTGAACGGTGAAGTGCCTCCGGGCGGCATGAGGTATGCATCAAGCAAAGATGTTACAAGTGATGAAGGCGTGATTGATTGGGTAAAGCTGAGGGAATCAGTTTATTACCAATGCCAGTTATGTGGCGGCCGCGTTGAATGGTCAGCGGCAAACCAAGACAAGCGAAACAGGCAAGGCCGATACATTGCAATGAATGACGGTGCTGACCCTGACATTGAGTTTTACCATTACAATGCAATGGCACACGTTCCGTGGCCTGAGCTAGTAACCAAGTGGAAAGAAGCGACCATCGCACGAAGCCGTGGTGACCTCTCAAAGCTGGAAAACTTTGTAAGGAAACAACTGGCGCAACCTTGGAATGAAAGTGATTACATTTCTGATGAAGTCCAGCAAGATGGCAGAGGCGATTACATGCTTGGCGAAAAATGGGAGGCAGACAATGACCCGCTCTTATTCCTGACTTGTGACGTTCAAAAAGATCACTTTTATTGCGTAGTCAGAGCATGGTGTATAATCAACGGCGTTTTGCATTCGCGGCTGATTGAGCGTGAGCGGGTTGTCAGCGTTGGCCAGATTCGTGACCTTGCTGACAAGCATCACATCTTGCAAGACGGCGTTCGCGGCTCACGTGTTTTCCTTGATGGTAACTACAACACTACACAAGTGCAACGCATAGCGGCTGAAAATGGCTGGCAGGTTTTCCGAGGCGATAAAGCAGCAGACTTCCGGCACAGTGACGGCCTCCGCAGGATCTATGCAGAGCCACAATATCTTGACCGGGGCGAGGGAACAGTGAACGCAAAAAACGGCAATCAATACGTTTCTCAAGTTAGGTTCAGTAAGCACGCGGCACTTTCGCGGTTGTCTCTGATAAGATCAATCAAAGATGAAGATGGCAACCTTGTTTGGACATACGCGAGCAATGCCGGGAGCGTCTACGAAAGGCAAATCAACGCATGGCAAAGAATAAGCAAGACAGCACCAGACGGGCGGCGGTTTTATGATTTTATAAACAGGGATTCAAAAAATGATCATTACGGGGATTGTGAGCAACAACAAATAGTTTGCGTGGCGATGGCTGGCTTGGTTGGAGTTGATGGAGGCGGTGATGACTCGGAATAAATCAAGCATTGACAATTAGCATCAATTAAAGTTAAATCGAAACCAGAAAATATGCGCTCGTTACTATTCACGCTATGGATACAGGCTGACAAATCGGTTAGCACTATCGTCACGTTACTTGAGCAATTAACAGTTGCTCAGGTTGAGACTGTGCAACAAGGCGGTGCAAGGATGGTAAATGCTTCACTATCTGGCAAATCATTCTCATATGAACTGCCAGCAAATTGGGGGGCTTTTGATTTTTGCGAACACATAAGGATGGCATACAAGACAATTGAAACGGGAGGCGCGACAGGAGGGCAAATGACTGAGGCTGAACTAAAAACATACGTGCTGGATACAAACGATGAAGTCACAGACACAATGACCGCCCGCATCAATTACAACTCACTCAGACGATAATGGCAAACCCTCCCATCAAATCAACCTACGGCCGTGCCAGCGCGAGAACATCAGCGCAACAATTGCGCGGTGGCTCAAGCGAGTTTTATCCCGGCGGCAGGAATGACCAGCGCAGATTTAACACACGCAACCTAGCGCAAGACATCACAGACATGATGACGGCCAACCGTCACCGTATGTTGCTTGGTGACTCGCGCTATATTTACCAATCTTTTTCCTCCGTTGCCGGAGCAGTTAAGCAAAAGGCAAATTATGTTTACGGCGGCAGTTGGCGGCTACAATCACTGAGCGCGGATGCCGCATTTGCTCAAGCAGTGGAGGAAGATTTCAAGAGGCTCGACATGATGTTTGACATCCGAGGTTCAAACTTTGGATTTAGAAAAAACGTTTGGCGTGGCTCAAAGTTGCTTGATGTTGACGGTGACTTTTTCGTTGTGCTTACAGAGCAAAAGGAAACAGGCTTCCCAAAGCTCCAGTTTATCGAATCGCACAAAGTTGGTGATTGGGGCGAGTGCCGTGATGGTTACGTAAGCGACTCAACCGCATACCAAGGCCGCAGAATCTTGACGGGCGTAATTGTTGATGACTATATGTCACCAATTGCATATCGTGTGAAAGATGACTCACGCAACCGTGGATTTCAAGACATCCCAGCCAACAGCATCGTTCATTTTGCTGATATGGAATGGTTTAGCCAAGGACGCGGCACACCATCAATCGCATCAGCTATTCTTGATTGGTATGACCTAAGCGAGACGCGTGACGCTCAAAAGATAAAGCAAAAGGTGAACTCAATCTTAACGCTGATCGAATCAAACGAAAACGGAAAGGTTGACGCTGGCAGAAATGCTCTCGGAATGGGTGGAGGCAGTGCCGCAACTGCGACCAGTTACATGGATAGCGGAATGATCCGCATTATCAAAAACGGTGGATCACTCAAAGCACACACCGCAAACGACCCGCCGGAAGGCTGGATGAAGTTCACGAAGCTCGTTGAAAGCTCCGCATTTTATGCACTTGGATGGCGTAGAGAGATGCTTGACAGTTCAGATGTTGGCGGTGCTGGTGTTCGTGGATTTGCCGCAGATGTGAACAGATCAATTGCATCAAGAATTGAGGTTCTTGAAAACGGTTACAAGCGTTGCGCTCAATACATCATCGCAAAGCGTGCCAAGATGGGAAGTTACGAACTACCTGAAGATTGGTGGAAACTGGCATTTACACACCCGGCAGAGTTCACCGTTGATGAAGGACGCATGAGAAAAGCTGACCTTGACGACCTAAGGGCTGGCGTGATCACGGAAAGCAGCATTGCAGAAAGACGCGGCAACAATTACGAAGATGTGGTGATACAGCGAGCAAAAGAAATCGCACACCGCAAACGCGTGGCTGAGGAATACGGCCATGATCTTTCCGAACTTTCGATTTTGACTAAACCCGGCGATATTGCAAGCGGCAGTGAATCAGATGATGATGCAGAACACAAAAAGAGCATCGCAGAATTTGAAACACTAAAAGCAAAGTTTGACTCATACGGCGTTGGCGTTCGTGCTGGATCAATTACACCGCAGACGGCAGACGAAAGCGCATTCAGAGATGAAGCCGGTTTGCCACCGGTGGGTGATGCCGTTGAACAAGCATGGATCAAAGATGGCGGTTACAGGCGGCCAATCACGCTACAATCTGGCGCAGAATCTCAAGCTGAGATTTCTGAGCAAACAAACAACCAAGACACAACACAAGATGACTAATACATGGTACAACATAACACAGGCAGAAGGTGATGCATCTTCGGCTGAAATCTCAATTTATGACTCCATCGGGGGTTATGAAATTAACGCAAAGCAATTCGTTGAGGAACTAGGCGAAATTAAAGCAGACACAATCCACCTGAGAATCAACTCACCCGGTGGAAGCGTCATTGATGGCAACGCCATTTTCAACGCATTGCTCCGACATGACGCAAGGGTGATCACTCATATTGATGGACTTGCCGCAAGCATGGCATCAGTGATTGCGATGGCAGGGCATGAAGTCCACATGAGTGACAATGCATTGCTAATGATTCATAATCCTTGGACTGTAACAATGGGTGACGCTGATGAGCTAAGGGCTGACGCTGACTTGCTCGACAAAATGAGTGAATCAATTATGAACGCTTACAGCCGATCGCAATATGAGCGTGAGGAAATCAAAGACCTCATGGACGCTGAAACATGGTTCACAGCGCAAGAAGCATTCGACGCTGGCCTTGTTGATCACATCGACACCGGGTTGCGTGCGGCCGCATCAGACATCACAGCACTTGCCGAATTGTCAGAGCTAAAAGTGCCAGCAGATAAGCAAATTGCATCGCTCAACAAACAACTTGAAGCAGTAACCAAAACCAGCGCGGAAATCTCCGAGCAACTTGCAGAAATCAAGGGTGAAAATGAAACGTTGACAGGTGAGCTTGCTCAAGCAATAATCGACCGCGACGAAGCTAATGAGCTAGTAAGTGAAGCCGCTGACAGAATTGAAGTTCTTGACCTCGAAATCATCGAAAAGGATGAGGAAATCAAGACATCAAAAGAAGTCAGTGAGGCAGCAGTTGCAAGCAAGGCGGCTGAGATTGTTCAACTTGCATCGCATGAGCCAGTGGCCGACAATGGTGACGGGTTAGGTGCTGAAACAGATGAGCAATTGCTTGCACGATACGAAAGCATTTCTGATAAAGATGACCGCCGCGACTTTTTCGCAGCAAACAAAACTAAAATTCTCCGCGCCAAAGCGCGAAACTAAACAACAAAACAACACAATACAATGGCCAATTCATTTGACGCTAACACAATTGCTGACATCATCGCCTCCAACGAGGTGCTTGTTTCTCAGCACCGGGTAACGCCTCTTGACAAGTTCGCAACGAACTTCTCCGCAGACGCGATTGCACAAACCAACAACGGCAACGGTGCGCGTTCAACCATTCAGGTTGATCTCGCTTCTGGTGCTTCCACCACTCTCACCAACCCAACCAACTACGAGCAAGGCGACAGCACTCTTGGAGCGGTTTCGATTGGCATGAGCGAATACTCACAGCCTTTCCACATCACGCCAGCCGAGCTTGGATCCGGCCGCCGTTTGGAAAAGCTGGTCATGGTCAACCTTTACGCGCTACAAGACAAGCTCGACAGCGTAGTAAAAGGCTTGATGACCGCCGCCAACTATGGCGCAGCAGTTCTCGACAAAGCCCCGGCTACTGTCACCACTGCTGACATCAAAACCATCATTGCTGCAACTGGCAAGTTCGGTCAACGCAACCTTGTTGCTGATGCTTCTTTCTGGTCACAGTTTGCCGTCACAAGCGACAAGAACAGCCTCGGAGTAATTGACGGAGCATACGGCCTCGACAGCTTCAGCCTCTCAACTGACTGGTCAGGCGCAGGAACTAACGTCAACGGATTCGTTGGTGATGTTTCATCCATCGCAATGGCTGCACGTCTACCTGAGCTTACCGGTGAACTCCGCGAGGCTCTTGACTTTGACACCGTAGAACTTCCAAACGGCATGACCGTTCAGATCTGCAAGTGGGTTAGCACCGCAAGCCGCAACACATGGCACAGCTTCGACGTTGTGTTTGGTGCTGGTGTTGGTGACGCTACTGCTGGCAAGATCATCGAGGACGGAAGCTAGAAACTTTGACCCATGGAACGCTCTTTCGTAATCGGCATTTCTAAAGGCTCGCAATCGGTCATCGGTTGCGGGCTGTCAGAAAATGAAGCAATGAAAAAAGCTTCCGAGGCTACAGGCTTTGATCATGTTGAGGTGTATATCAATCCTGTGCCGTTCGCGGTGCTGAATTGTAAGCCAGCAAAGGTAGCTAAAAAGGTTGCCAAAAAGACAGCAAAGCGCAAAGCAAAGTAAAACAACAAATCAATCAAGGCCGTCACCTTTGCGGGTGGCGGCTTTTTTGTGTAAACTGATGATCGTTGACATTTACACTGGCAAATGTATCATGTTGACATGAATGTTTTTGAGCGTTTTGCAAAGTCAGGATTATCACAATCGTTAAGCGTGATTGGCGAGCCGGCCAGTATTGGCGCGGATCAGTTCAGGGCCGCATTTGATGACTCACAAATGGACGTATCAAGAACGATGTTTGGCGATGATGATGAGGTGACAACAAGCGCAACACTCCTCAAGTCGCAGATTAAAAACAAGCCCGTCATCGGTGAGATATTGAAGCGGGTAAACAAAAGAGCAACCTACGTAATCACGGAAGTGCAAGAGGATCTGGAAAGCTACGAACTGACATTGAGGGAGAAGAATGCCTAAAAAAAGCGTCAAAGTTGATGATACTGTATTCCGCGCAAAGCTGGTAAAGCTGGCTCGAAAAGTTGGTGTTAATGAAAAAAAGTTTGTTCGTGAGCAAGCGGGTTTTTTAGCAAGAGAGATTGCAAGATATACTCCACCATATGCATCACACCCAAAAGGGGCGAGCTTAAAAATGGGAACAGCTAAGGATTTCAAGACGGGTAAAAACGCAATACTAAATGATTTGCTTATAATTTGCCAAGTCAGAAAACCTAAAACAATCAATTGGGCAATCAAAGAGTTTAAAGGTGGCCCGATATACTACAAAAACAAACGCATTGCACCGGGAGTGTTGCAAGACATTGGTGAGCTTGCCAGATGGCATAAAAAAAACAAAGGGAGCAAGGGGCGAACAAAGATGCTTCCAGACATTGACAAGCCGTTTGTTAAAACAACGGTGTTCAATAAATACAAAAAGTTTTTGTTTTCAGAGGTTGGAAGCTCGAAAGCGGCATTTGCAAAAGCCGCGCTTGCATTAGGTTCAAAAGGCTCTATCCCGCTACCAATACAAAAAAACTTATCAGGCGCAAGCGGCAGTGGAAGCATGCGCAAAAGAAGCAAGGGATTCATTGGGTTTGTCAGCGGCAGAGCAAAAGGTTTGTATCATGTAAGAAGTGGCATGCTGAAAGAGATTAAAAGAAACAGGTTGATCAAGGCGCATAAAAGGTTGGGATTCATCACGCGCAAGCTAGTCCGTGAGGCCAATCGGTCTTGACTGCAAGCACGCATTGAGCTAAAACATAATCATGCCAGCAACATCAGACATTGAAGTTTTCAATTTCGAGGGCAACCTTGAACAATCGTTTTATGATTTTTTGCTGGATAACGGCATTGAGTTAGCAACGGCAAACGACCCAAAAAGGTTGGGCGATGATTACGTTGGCGCGCAAGTTTCAGTCAGCGGGTTGGCAGAGGATGAACACATGACCGAAAAGCCTGACGGAAACCTTGAGTATGATCATTACAACTACACCGCTGAGATCACCATACACACCGACCGCAATGAAAACTCAGTTCCGGGTGTAGCCTTTTCGCGCTACCATCGCGAGCTTGTGGCAAAAGTTCGCCATTTACTAAGCATCTCAAGGGCTGCCGAGGTTGCCAGCTTGAATGACAAGATTGATTATTATTGGATCAACAGGCTTGTGCCGTCTGATGCAACCTACAATGCAAGCGACAACAGCTATGATGAAACCGTTCTCACTTTCGAGGGTGACTTTTCGATATTGACATCCGCATGGCCTAGTGCTTAAATACTTTCACAAACTAATAAAAACATGTCTATTCCCTACAACTCACAAGCTGACCAGCCGCAAGGCTTGGAATCCGTCACAATCAACTCCGTTGCATATGTTGTCGACTCTGTTGACATCGCAAGTAAAGTCAACCGCTTGATCTCACGCACAGATGCAAACGGTGACCGTGCTGACGTCATGATACGTCCCGGTTCTGATCCAATCAGCGGTTCGCTAACTCTCCAAAGAGCATCAACAAGCACTGTTCTTCCTCCAGAAGGTGATGAATTTACTTATGATTTCGACCGCTCTGGCACTGCATCAACGCTGGTTGTGAGCAATGTAAAGGTTGCACGCGGTGATGATTTCGACACTTTTGAAATCGACGTGTTGCTTAAAACTTACCAAGGCTAAAAAATGAAAATCAAGCTCTTAAAAGATCATTCCATTCTCGGCAAGATCGAAAAGGCTGACACCATCGTTGACATTAGCGAAGGTGTGGCAAATGACTTGATTCAACGCGGCATAGCTAAAAAACTCTCAAAGGCAAAAAAAGCAGACAAATAATTGTTTGCAATCGTTAGTTTCTGGCCTTGCTCGTTAAAAGCGGGCGAGGCCTTTTTTTTATGAACACGCAAGAGGAATACCGAAAAGAGCGAAAAAAGATTGAGCTTAATCGTTCACTTGACTGGTCGACGTTTGGCGTTGAGCATAAGGTTGCGGGTGAAATACTCAAGCCTATGACAGTGCAAGTTTGGTTTGATCTGCTTGCTATGCAATCGCCGCTCATTTCCTCAGAGTTGCCAACGTTGGAGGCAATCATTGATTACATATGGCGCAACAGCAAAAAGAAAACAAGCAACCCACTACTCAAACAATGGCGGCTCTGGATGATTGAGCGCAGAGTTGCAAAAGACCTAAAGAAAAAAGAGACGGCCGAGGCACTGATTGAGGTTGTGCTTGATCACATCAACACAAGTTTAAATGAATTTCCATCATCAGTATCATCAGCAAGGCAATCAAGAACAAACTCTGTTTCCATGTATTCCGGTGATGCGTCGATGATTGATGAGATTGCAAGCCGTTATTCGATGCACCCGGATGAGGTGCTAAAGCTACCACTGCGCAAAGCATTTTCTCTGCAACGCGTCATAAGAGTGACAACAATTCCAGATTACAAGATGCTTGAGCCTGAATCGCTCCGAGCAATAAAAACCAAACATTTACAACAGCTAAACAATGGCAAGTGAAATCAAAATGGGCATATCGCTTGACTCAAGCGGTGTAAGAAAAGGACTGGCAAAAGCCAAGTCGAGCGTGAAAAACTTCACTACTCAGGCCACGGAATCTTTTAAGACATTCACCAAGGTGGGCGTTGGTGCGCTTGTTGCTGGCTTTTCGGTAGCCGCCAGAAAGTCACTGAGTTATGCAAAAGAAGTTGAAAACCTATCACGCATATCAAACACAAGTATTGAGGATTTCCAGCGCAACGCACACGCTGCGCAGACGGTTGGCATTGAGCAAGAAAAGCTTGCAGACATTTACAAAGATACAGGTGACAAAATAGGTGACTTCCTGCAAACGGGAGGTGGCCCGATGGCAGACTACTTTGAAAACATCGCCCCGCTAGTTGGGCAAACTGCGGAACAGTTTAGGGAACTATCTGGCCCGGATGCTCTGCAACTCTATTTTGACGGCTTAGAAAAAGCCAACCTGAGCCAGAACGACATGACGTTCTATATGGAGGCAATCGCATCTGATGCAACCGCGTTAATCCCATTACTAGCAAAATCAGGTCAAGGATTCCAAGACCTCGGCAAGGATGCCACCGTGATGGGTGACAATACAGTGAAACAATTAGCTAGAGCAGAAAAGGCACTTGATAGCTTCAAAACAAAACTCGTTGTTTTTGCTGGCACAAGGATCGGTGATTTAATGAGTATTTTCAGTCCAACTGAAGGGCAAAAAAGCGCAAAAGCTGGAGCGCAGGATGTAGGCGCAAGACGGATGGCGGCGGTTGGGCAATTACAAGCTGATGGCGTAAAATTCAGCAAAGCCGATTTAGCAATACTCAACTCAGCAGAATCAACCATCACACAAATCACAAGCGTGATGGAGAGCAGAGGGAAAACGGCGCAAGACTTCTTTAAAGCACAGCAAAAGCAATCTGACCTGATTAAAGAGGAAAAAAATGAAATTGCTGACGCTGCTAAAAAAGAGCAACAAGCGCAAGCCGCTAAAATTGAAAAGCAAAAGCAACAAGCAAAGCTGGCCAAGGAAATAGGTGAGGCCGAAAAAAGACTTGCAAAACTACAAAAGAAAAGTGCTGATTCTGAACGATCAAAAGAAGCTGAACTGTTTGACCTAAAAGGGAAAAGAGAAAAGCTTGAGGCTACAATATCCAAAGAAGCAAAAGACGGATCACAGGAATATTTGGACGCGGTTAAAGCAAAAGAGGAATTGCTTGAGGTTAATAAAGAAATTGAAAGCGTCGAGGGTGACATAATAAAAGCAAACAAAGAAGCAGCAAAGCAAACTGAGAACGACCAGAAACGAGCCAGCGATAAATTAAAAGAAGCTGAGGAAAAAGCAAAAGCAGATGCCCAAAGAGAAAAGGAAAAAGCTGAACTTAAAAAAGATCAGTCACTCAGGAAGGAATTACTAGAGGCACAAATCAACCAGCGCGATGGTTTGGCTCACGCAATACAAGAGGAAATCACACTCAAGCAAAGAGCAAAACAGATTCAGCAAGAAATTGGCGGTGAATATGAAAGGGCTTTAGAACTAGCAAAAGAAATACTCAAAGTTGAGGCTGGCCCGGATGCCAACAGAAGCGGATTTGTAACGCGCAAAGAGCAACGCGCATTTGACAAAGCGCAAAAAGTCAGAGCCAAAGAACAGAAAAAGAGGCAACGTGAGGAAATACGTAATGAAATAAAAAAGAAGCAAAACATGACCGCACGTGAACGTGCAAAAGCGGCTGCTGATGATCGCAAGAGGCGCAGGAATGAGGCACAAGATAAAAGGAATGATGCCAAGAAAAAAGACCAGCTTGAAAAAGAAAAAGAAGCTGGCGATGAGGTAAAGAAAAATCAAGATGCAATGAAAAAAGCGGCCAAGGACGTATTGAAAAAACGTGAAGATATGAAACCAAAGAAACCTGAGAATGCAATAATTGACAAATTCATACCAAAGCTGAACAGACAAATTGAGCTATTGGAAGCAATTAACAAATCACTAGAATGCGAAGGATAAAATGAGCATACCATACACCCAACCAACAATAGCAAACGTAAATGTCGGAAGCGGCACGTTTATATCCTACCCATTTTTAACAGATGGAGACACAACCACAAAAGTTTACAACATGGCTTGCAGTCAGCGTGCCAGTGACTACGCGGCTAACCAAGTTGCGCTTGATGATACAATGTCGAGTGCATCCGCTGCTGGAGTGATTGCGTTGCCATTCGCAGCTGACTCATCAGCCTACTTTGTTGGTGATACTGGCCATGCTCCAAGTGACGGCGGCATGATAAAGTTCATACGCCGATTTGCAAACATACCTCAAGCAACAACAAAATTCACAGGAACTCAAAATCACACTTTTCCCGGGTGGCAAAATCTTACTCCATCACACTTTGAGCCGCCATCACCGATTAATGTTTACCCGTCAAGGTTGTGGCACTACCTCGGCAACAGAAGCCCGCAAAACATCGCATCACCAGCATCAACGGAAACATCATATATCTTGCTCGGTGTGACTTTGGACGGTGACGGTAACGTAATAAATAACGTTGATGACATAGAATTGCCGCCAGCGTTCCAGCCTTGGAATAAAACAGACAGCCAACCAACAGAGTTGCTTGATGAAATATACACGTCAGGGGTAAATATTTTTACTAAACAAACAGTGCCAACAAGGTCTGACTACATTGACATGATAGATAACAAGGATGAAATCATCATTGAATCATCAATCAAAACTTGGCTTGGAAACATCCTTGAAAAGAAAATCAAAAAAATCACGGCATCATAATGATTGAACACGGAAAATGCGGGTGTATAGCACGCACCAAAAAGCAAAACGAAATCATCGACGCGCTGAACCCGTTGCTTAAAATCCAGCTTGTAAATGGCGAGCGGCTTGACGTTTTGTATTCTGACAACAACGTATTTTTAACCATCCCGGAAGCATCAGGAATGCCGGACGGATCAGCGGGCGATATTCTCTATCATGACGGAAGTGATTGGGTATCATTGAGCGCACCATCCGCACCGGGTGATGATGCAATCAACTTGCTGACTCATAACGGAACTGCACCTGCATGGGTGACTAAAGACATTGAGGAAATCAGCGTGTGCGAAAGCGGAAGCCCGACAACGTGGGACATCATCAAAATGTAATGGCACATTTAATCTCACCAAAAGACAAGATTTTGACAACGGGCAAACACTGTTGTCTTGCATCATTGGGCGGCAGGACTCCGACCGAGGCAGACATTGACCAAGGCACATACACGGAAACAATCAGCACAGATGGCGCGGGTAATACAGTGACAACGTGGGTTGTGAGTGATAGTGATTATTTCGTGGGCGGTTTGTATTTCACTATTTGCTGTTATAATAAGATAAATATCACGATAGGCGACGAAATCACGCCGTTCTCAGTGGTCACGGTTTATATTAACGACGTTGAGGCCATTAGAAATGAGGAAATTGACGAAACATCCTACACGCTAGATTCAAACGATTTAAGCGTAGGCAGCCAATTCCCGCCGGGCGCATGTGGAATGAAGGTGGAGTTTGAAATACTTGGAGACAGGACAATTTCATTCACACTTGAAACCGCATAGCAAGCCTAGCATTGACATTTAATTATCTTTACTATATAAAAAAAGAGCCATGCCGAACATTTTCATCAACACTGAAAGACCGATTGACCGCTCAATTGTCGCTGGCATAAACCAGCCACAGAGAGAGGCACTGAAACAATCATATGTCGCTGGCAGTTCATACGACATGAACCTTTATTTCTGCAAGAATGACGGCACGTATGACAGCAGAAGCGGAGGTGCAAGCACAGATGTGCAACTTGCAATCTCAACCATATCAGAGCCAAAAAGCGGCACGTTCACGCTTACAGACGGCACAGACACAACAGCGCAAATTGAATACGGAGCTAGTGCCAAAGACGTGCAAGACGCTCTAAACGCTCTCAACAGCGACACCGGGCCGAATACAGGCACAGCAAGTTTAGTTGACGTTGACAAGCGCAATGATGGCCAATACACGATCACATGGCGCGAGCTTGGAACAATGACCGCACTGAGCGGTGCAAGCGTATCATTATTTCCCGAATCATCACCGACAGCATCGGTTGCAATCTCTGGCAGTTCAGCGGAATACGCGCAACAGGTTGTTGAGATAGTGCGTCAGCCAGCTATATTCCAACAATCATGGTCAGAAATAACCAACGGCCACAGCGCAACGGTTGCACTCGACAGCACAAGGCTGTTGCAATCATTGGTAGTTGATCAGGGCGAGCCATTTTTCATTGAGGTGAAACTTGACGGCGAAACAGTCGCAAAAGAAGTCATTACAGTTGAGGAATCAACCATGCCCGCCAGTGCATACAGCGGCCGCGTGATACAATCCATCCTTGATGACTTTGCAACCAATCCCGGAAGCAATGCTTACTTTAACGCGAGTGCGTGGAGAACGTCACTGTCAATCAACAATGTTGATAATACAAGCGATGTTAGCAAACCAATTTCAACAGCCACGCAAACCGCGCTTGACGCAAAAGCATCAGCAGCATCATTAACTTCACACACAAGCGACACAAGCAACCCGCACAGCGTAACGGCGGCACAAGTTGGATTAGGATCAGCAAATAACACCAGCGATGCTGACAAACCGATTTCGACTGCAACACAAACCGCACTCGATCTCAAGGCAGATGACGCGGATTTAACGTCTCACACCAGCAACACAAGTAATCCGCACAGCGTCACAGCGGCACAGGTCGGACTCGGATCAGTAGACAACACCAGCGATGCCGACAAACCGATTTCGACTGCAACGCAAGCCGCTCTTGATGACAAAGCAAATGATGCTGACTTAACATCACACACAAGCGACACCGCCAACCCTCACAGCGTCACGGCCGCACAGGTTGGACTTAGTAACGTAGACAACACCAGCGATGCTAATAAGCCAGTTTCAACAGCCACGCAAACCGCGCTCAACCTCAAGCAAGACATTCTAGCAGGGAACCCAGCAGGTATCGTCAGAATGGTCAGCACAAAGACCAGCAACTTATCCGTCACGGTAAAACATGATGGCACGGAGTCGGCTACGGGCATCTGTTACTCAGTGGACGGAGGCGCACCTGTCTATGGAGCCATTGCGGCAGATACCAGCCTTAATCTATCCATCCCACACAATGGCGGTGCCCCCACGGAAATTTACATTTGGAGTGCTACCAGTGCCTCTAGCGGCAAGAAAGGGGAGTTGACCCTTCTGTTTTGCTACAACAACTCCTTGACCTCACTTGATGTTTCGGGTTTGACGGCATTGACCACTCTGTATTGCAACAACAACTCCTTGACCTCACTCGATGTTTCGGGTTTGACGGCATTGACCACTCTGTATTGCTACGAAAACTCCTTGACCTCACTTGATGCTTCGGGCTTGACGGCATTGACCTATCTGTCTTGCTCCAACAACTCCCTGACCTCGCTCGATGTATCGGGACTAACGGCATTGACCACTCTGTATTGCCACGAAAACTCCTTGACCTCACTCGATGTCTCGGGCTTTACGGCATTGACCACTCTGTATTGCCACAACAACTCCTTGACCTCACTCGATGTTTCGGGTTTGACGGCATTAACCTATCTGTATTGCTCCAACAACTCCTTGACCTCTCTCCTAGCAACGGGCGTTGACCTTAGCTTTGCGATGTATGGAGCATTAGGCTCCGACATCGGTGACAACGACCTGACCGAAGCGGCATTGATCGCGTTTGTAGATTCCCTCGCCACAACCGCAACGGGGCTTATCGCATACGGCGGCAACATAGGTTCCGCAGAGTTTGAAACATGGCTCGCAACGGGCGATGACAAGGGATACATCTGGTTAAATAGTTAATATGAAATGCGCTAATTACAATAACACAGGTAAGCAGGTCGAACGTGACTTTGCAGCGTCACAGGCTGTAGAGTTTCGGGAGACGGGCAACGTCTTTGAGTTTGGAACCTACCATGGTTTCACCACTGCTTGCCTTGCCGAAGTTGCCGACCACGTATGGACTCTCGATCTACCTAACGGTGGTGAAGGTCTGCACCTTGAAATCCAACCGAACAAAGACCTTGGGCATTTTTACAAGTTCCACAAGTTTGATAACATCACTCAACTCACGGAAGACTCCATGACGTTTGATCCGTCAGTCATTCCTCCATGTGATCTTGTGGTAGTCGATGCAAACCATGACTACGAACACACCAAGAACGACTGCGACAAAGCACTCTCCATGCTCCGCGCTGGTGGCTGTCTTCTTGTCCACGACGCACATTATCCCTCAGTGGCTAAATACCTAGCCCAACACGATCACGAACTCATACCTAACACACGCTATGCAAAAATATTACACAACTAAAGAAGACAAGGACGGAGATTACGTCACCGTCAATCACACCCGCTACACAGTCACCGAGATTGATCCAGCACGGGTTCACATCCCAGCAGGACGTGAGGCTGACATTGATCTCTATGACTCTCAAGCGGAGTTTCTAGCCGCCATGGGACTATCGCCAGTTGAGGGTCATGTATTCCCCGAACCAGAACCATTTCCTGCGGTTGCACCAGTTGTGCCTAAGTCTGTGACAAACTACCAGCTCAGACAAGCACTCAACGTATCGCCAGAAGATAGAGCGGCAGTTGATGCACTGGTCAATGGCTCAGATGACCCCAACATTAAAGACGGGTGGGAACATGCTTCTGAGTTCAAATCTGACAACGCACTTTTTGTAGGTGCGGTAACCTATCTTGGCTGGTCGCAGGAAAAGGTCGATGACCTGCTTATTCTTGCATCAACATTTAACTAACAAAAAAAACAAACAGAAAAATGAACAAACGAAACATACTCAGGGCCTTAGTTGGGACAGCTGCAATTGTATCAACTGTGGCCACTGCAATCAATCTTGATGCTCTGCCATCAAGCTGGCAAACTATCGCAAGCATTGCACTCGTAGCACTACTTGGACTAAAAGAAATCATCGTTGTGGCTGGTGACATACTCGACGATGGCAAACGTAACAATTCATTCAAAGCATGAAAAAATATATTATCATAGCACTAGCATCAGCACTGGTCGCATCATGCGGCACAGCTTGGAACATCCGCGTTAGCAAGGACGGCATCACTGCCACTCCTGACGGCGCAATTTTCCTGCCTTTAGTTGATGCTCAGAAATAACATTTTGTTGGCGGTGTGCGGTATCGGTAACGACCGCGTGGGCATTTGTGGTGTCCTTCATAGCACCGCCAGCTTTAACATTTAGCGAATTATGGGATTCGAACTTGTCGGTAAAAAATGGAGCGCAGAAACGTTTGCGGAATATCTGCAATCAGTCAATCTCTCATGGGCGAACTCTGTGACCGTGCATCATACAGCATCACCCAATCTTGCACAGCGGCCGAATGGACTCACCACTACCCACATCGGCAACATTGAATCTTATTACAAGATTGAAAAAGAATGGGATGCCGGCCCGCACCTGTTCACCTCAGATAATAGCATCCTAGGCATGTCATCACTATGGCGGCGAGGCATCCACGCAAAATCATTTAATGCAAACTCAATCGGGATAGAGACGCTAGGCGATTATGACAACCATGACGATCCGCTGACCGGGCGCGGGCTTGCTTGCTGGACAACGACAGCAAAGGCAACCGCAATCATCCTTGATAAAATGCAGCTACCTGTATCAATCCGCACCGTAAAATTTCATCGTGATGACCCAAAGACAAGCAAAACATGTCCCGGTCTCAGAGTAAGCAAAGAGTGGTTTTTGCAATTGGTTGAAGCCAATATGCCAGCGGGTGATACCAAAATGACACTTGAGCAAAGGGTTGAGCGTCTTGAACAACTAAACGGGCTTGCATAATGGGTAAAGATGATACAAGCGAAAAGGTTGACCGCGTGCATGACGCATTATTCGGCACGGTTGGCAACCCTGAAAAATCACTGATGGTGCAGATTTTGCAGACGGTGAAAGAAGTCAAAAAAATGCGCATTGAGCATGAGAAGATGATCCCGCAGGTCGAGAACAGTTCGCGCACGTGCCGTAATCTAATCAAGCTAATGTGGCTGGTGATCGGGCTTATCATTACCACGATTTGGGGTGTGGTTACCAATGGCAACGCATAGTTGATTGCTTGCCAAACATCAGCTTTGTAAAAAAGTTTGATTTAATTGTTTACACTTTTCAAGTTTGCGTGTAATTCTATTTTTAGCGCGAGGGAATAACCCCAAGCCGAAATGAAAACTACTACAAACTATGAAATACGCAAAACAAGTACAAAAGCCAAGCTGGTATCAGTCAGATGATTCTAAGTTATATTATGCCGCAACCTCTGGATCGTCACCATTCAATGAATGGTATGAATTTGATGACGAAAAAGATGCAATAAAATTTATAAGCATACATCACATGTCGTTGTCATATTTATACAACATGATAATACATGATGGCGCATTGTATCACCTTGACGATACAATCATTGATGATGACGGCAAGATTGTAGGAATCAAGCCTAATGCTGTAATCAATGACTTTCAGGCGGCTCTTGATTACGAATCAAGATTTTAATTTACAAAACTATGATAACAAACGAAATATGCGAGCTTAGTTCGCACACAATAAGAAACCGTATAGTCAGCATGACCGCTGACTTTGGTGAGGATGCAATCGTGAACGAGTTCTGCTACAAGACGGCATGGCTCAATGATAAGGGCGAATGGGAATGCTGGCAATATTTCGACAGCCTACGCGATGCCGTTGACAGCCTATACACACTTGACGATGGCACGGTTGACGAAATACGCGTCATGGAGGTGCAAGCACGCATGTGTGCTGAGGCCGCCACAGCAATGGGAGGGGATGTAAAATGAGAGAGTGGAGAAGGCGTTACCGCGTAAACCGCATAATCGAAGCAAGGACTGAGGACAAATCACGCACAATGGTGATATGCTGCATTTCCTTTTTTATAATCACAAACATCATCGGCCTATTAATCGCTGGGAGATAACAACCACCAACACAAAACAACAACATGGACATCACCACAATAATCGTCGGGTCACTTACATTGGTATTTGGCATCATTTATTTATTTGTCACATTCCTGCTTCCGTTTTACGTTCGCAGGATTATGAAGGCCTCGGAACAACTCCGCAACAGAATGGCTAAAATTGACACAATAGAACAGATCCAAAGGGCGCAACTCAAAGCACTCAACGAGATCATTAAAATCAATTGGGAGATTAAGAACCAAAACTAAACACCAAACAACTAGAAGCATGAAAAAACTAACACTAAAAGAGATATTAGAGATCATATCATTTGGATATGATAAAGAAGGCAAACTGGTCGTAACAAAGTTGAAAGCTGACCTAATTGGCGACCACCACGGCCACCACGAAGGAAACCACCACGGCCACCACATCGGTGACCACATTGGCGTCCACGATGGAAACCACGTTGGCTACCATTACGGCGACCACAAAGGAGACCACGAAGGCAACCACTACGGCTACCACACTGGAAACCACGAAGGCAACCACTACGGCGACCACGAAGGTGACCAAGTCGGCGTCCACAAAGGCTACCACGAAGGCGACCACGAAGGTGACCACACAGGAAACCACGAAGGCAACCACTACGGAAACCACAAAGGCAACCACGTAGGCGTAAAATACACAAACAAAAACAAATGAACATCATTTATATATGGCTTGCATTAGTGCTATACACTGCCAGCCTATTTGCATCAATCTATGTCTGGAGTAAAATAACAGACTACATCGAAAGAAAACAACACCACAAAAACAATGAAAAAAAGTAAAGAAATTAGTTCGCTCGCAACAGCGTTGAACAAAGCGCAAGCTCAGATGAGCGGCGCAAAAAAGACGGCAAAAAACCCGTTCTTCAAATCGGCATACGCCAACCTTGAGGAAGTCATCAACTGCATCCGTGAGCCATTCGCGGACAACGGTTTGAGCTTCATGCAATTCCCTATTACAGAGGATAACCGCGCAGGAGTTGACACCATAATAATGCACAGCAGTGGCGAATGGATCAGCCACCCGTGCTTGCTGACATGTGCCAAGAACGACCCGCAAGGCATGGGAAGCGCAATAACATACGCCCGGCGATACGGTCTGCAATCTGCGGTCGGCTTACCATCCGAGGATGATGACGGCAACGCGGCAACGCGGCAACGCTGCGACAGTGTCGTGTGACACTCGGCCAGATGATAATCAGCGGACGGCGGACACGCCGTTGGCGCATCCAGTAGTCAGGCCGCCCGCTGTGGCGTCTCTGCTCCTCTCGCACCACGGGTCCGCCTGTTATCCACTTGCGGACTACTGTCAACCGAAAGATCAATAAACCACCAACGAAACCGCGAAAC
>ENA-ORDR01000323-ORDR01000323.1-marine-metagenome-genome-assembly--contig:-NODE-323-length-25107-cov-6.863164_pt1 | contig 25107 bp, 22 predicted proteins | sample MGYA00240993_ERZ508538 | MGnify/ENA primary metagenome ERZ508538 (study PRJEB26207, sample SAMN05421999) | marine metagenome | isolation source: Monterey Bay, California, USA | place: USA:Monterey Bay... | reverse complement strand
GCTCCAGTTGAAGAAGCTCCAGTTGAAGAAGCTCCTGGTGAAGAAGCTCCTGTTGAAGAATCTCCTGCTGAAGAATCTCCAGTTGAAGAATCTCCTGCTGAAGAAGCTCCTGCTGAAGAAGCTCCTGCTGAAGAGCAGTCTGCCCCCAAAGCCAAGGCAAAAGCGGCTCCTAAAGCCAAGGCAAAAGCGGCTCCTAAAGCTAAGGCAAAAGCGGCTCCTAAAGCTAAGGCAAAAGCTGCCCCTAAAGCGAAGCCTGCTACGAAATCCGAGGACTAGTAGCTTCAGCTTGAAGCAAAGTAATACCGAAAGCCCTCTGAATCATATTCAGGGGGCTTTTTTAGTAGTTGACTCCAACTGATGGGATTGCAACACTCTGTTCATGGTTTTAGTTGAAGGTAATCATGATTAGAATTTTAGGAATTGATCCAGGGTCAAGACGTACCGGTTACGGTGTGATTGATGTTGCTGGGAGTAGAATTGCCTATGTCTCAAGCGGTATCATTAGGCTTCCTGAAAAATCTCTGCCAGACAGATTAAAAATAATATTTGATGGTGTTAGCGAAATTATCGAACAATATAAGCCTCAGCAAATGGGTATTGAAGAAGTATTCTTTGCTAAAGATCCCCGAGCAGCGTTAAAGCTGGGTCAAGCAAGAGGAGCTGCTATTGTAGCGGGTGTTAATGCTGGGCTCGATGTTGGTGAGTATTCGGCGAGAAGTGTCAAGCAGGCCGTTGTGGGCACAGGAGCTGCGGATAAGAAGCAAGTGCAGATGATGATTACGCAATTATTGAAACTGCCACAATCGCCCTCCGAAGATGCTGCGGATGCTCTTGCAGTCGCTATTTGTCATGCTCATAGTAAGCATACTCAAGAGGCTTTAGGTAATGCAGCCAAAGGATATGCTAGGGGCAGGCATAAATAGACACCCAGCAGCTTATTATAAAGAGACTAGTTAAATATGATCGGACAAATTAAAGGGATAATCGTTTCAAAGCTAGCGCCTGATGTTCTTGTTGACGTTCAGGGCATTGGTTACGAAATTTTGGTCTCTCTGGGTACCTTTTTTGATCTTCCAGAAGTCGGCGAAAGTTGCACTATTCATACACATTTTGTTGTTCGTGACGATGCCCAATTGTTATTTGGATTCTCCTCACTACAGGAGAGAGCACTATTTCGGAGCTTAATTAAAGTGAATGGCGTAGGTCCAAAAATGGCATTAGGCATACTTTCGGGTATGTCAGCGAGCGATTTTGCCCACGCAGTCCATTCTAATGATGTTGCGACCTTGGTTAAACTCCCAGGAGTAGGCAAGAAAACCGCAGAGAGATTAGTTATTGAGATGAGGGATAGGCTCGATGATGTCGATTCGAGTGCTAGTGAGAGCATGACAAATATTGAGAAACAGCCAGACATTCAGCACGAAGCAGAGAGTGCGCTCATAGCTCTAGGCTACAAGCCACAAGATGCAGCCAAAATGATTAGCCGGGTGGAAGATAATGAAATTACTAGCGCTGAGCAGCTGATTAGACGTGCCCTGAAGTCCATGGTGGCCAAGTAACACTAAAAGTATTTCAAATACTAGATCTTTAACTGCTGCGTTTAGTGAAACTTTTCTACTAGCAATGTATGCTTATAGTCAACTTTGAGATGCTGCCCAATGATAGAACCCGATCGCTTAATTTCTCCCGACATCTCTGCTTCTGAAGAGCGCTATGACCGAGCACTGCGCCCGGTTACTTTAGAGGAGTATGTAGGTCAGCCAGCGGTTAAGGAGCAGCTCGAGATTTTTATTGAGGCGGCTCGCAGACGAACTGAGCCTCTTGATCATACGCTAGTTTTTGGCCCTCCAGGGCTTGGTAAAACTACTTTAGCTCATATTATTGCCCATGAAATGAAGGTCGATCTCAAAACGACTTCTGGTCCTGTGCTAGAGAAGGCAGGTGATCTTGCCGCATTGCTCACTAATTTGGAGTCTGGGGATGTCTTGTTTATTGACGAGATTCATCGCCTTAGCCCTGTTGTAGAAGAAATCCTCTATCCCGCATTGGAAGATTATCAGTTAGATATTGTTATTGGTGAGGGACCTGCAGCACGTTCTATAAAGTTAGACTTGCCCCCGTTTACGCTCGTTGGCGCCACAACTCGCGCAGGGTTGCTAACATCTCCTTTAAGAGATCGATTCGGAATTGTTCAGCGACTAGAGTTTTACTCGATCGAAGATCTAGCCAGCATAGTGAAGCGAGCGGCAAATATCATTGAGGTCAATATCGATGAACAGGGCGCCCAAGAGATTGCCTGTCGAGCACGAGGAACGCCAAGAATCGCTAATAGACTCCTAAGACGGGTCCGTGATTATGCTGAAGTTAAGAGTGATGGTTCGATCACTAAAGAGACTGCTGATGCAGCCCTAAACATGCTTAATGTAGACCAGAGCGGTTTTGATCATCTTGATAGACGCCTGTTATTAACCCTTATGGAAAAATTTGACGGAGGCCCAGTTGGTGTGGATAGCTTGGCGGCCGCATTGAGTGAGGAAAGAGGTACCATTGAGGATGTGCTGGAGCCTTATCTAATCCAGCAGGGCTATTTAATGAGAACCTCTCGAGGACGCATGGCGACGCGCATGGCATATGAGCATTTTGGTTTGAAGAGCCCCAAACGTATTCAACAGCAGATGGAAATCATGGATGACTGAATTTTGTTGGCCGATGCGTGTCTATATTGAAGATACGGATGCGGGTGGGATCGTCTACTATGCCAATTATTTAAAATTTATGGAGCGTGCTCGGACGGAGTTAATGCGAACCCTAGGTTACGGGAAACCAGCTCTGTTTGACGGTTTACAGTTAGTGGTCCACGAACTGAATATTAAATATCATAGTCCTGCGCTACTTGATGATGAGCTTAAAGTGTCAGCGGAATTGACAAAGATAGGTAGGGTAACATTTTTGATGAGCCAAACCATTCATCGAGGTGACAGCTTACTGGTTGAGGGTGAGGTAAAAGTAGCCTGTTTAGATGCCCTAACCAAAAAACCAGCGGCAATGCCTGCGCCAATGTATCAAAAACTAAAGGGCCTTTTGGGCTAAAACTGGAGTTTAGAGCAGTGAATGAAGAAAATTTGTCGATTTTAGCGTTAATTTTAAATGCTGGTGTTCTGGTACAGGCGGTGATGGGGATTTTGCTTATTGCGTCAGTCATGTCTTGGATAATGATTGTTCAGCGGGGTATTTTTCTTAATCATGCGCAGACTAGTTTCCGAGAGTTTGAGGATACATTTTGGTCGGGAGTGGATCTGGCGCAGTTCTATCAGGAGCTAACGGATAAGGCCAAAGAGTCGGGTGTCAGTAATGGTATTGAAAATGTGTTTAGAGCAGGTTTTAGAGAGTTTAACCGCTTAACTCAGTCTGACAAAGCCGATCCAGACGCTGTAATGGAGGGTGCTGATCGAGCAATGCGAGTGGCGCTATCCCGCGAGGATGAAAAGTTGGGTACTAATCTTCCGTTTCTTGCGAATGTGGCATCAGTGAGTCCTTATATTGGCCTGTTTGGCACTGTATGGGGAATTATGGTCACGGTAAGAGGCTTGGGTATGATGCAGCAGGCAACCTTAGCGGCGGTGGCTCCGGGGATTTCCGAGGCGCTGATACCGACAGCAATGGGGCTCTTTGCAGCCATTCCTGCGGTTATCGCTTACAACCGTTATGCGGCTAAAGTTGAGGCAATTAATGCAAGCTATGAAACTTTCTCGGACGAGTTCTCTAGTATCCTGCACAGGCAGGTTTACTCTCGATAATTTAGCTCCTGGAGTTGGATAGATTGAATAGGAAAAAACAAAAACGCAAATTGGTAGCCGAAATTAATGTGGTTCCCTACATTGATGTGACTCTAGTGTTGATGGTGATATTCATGATCACCGCTCCTTTGTTGATGCAAGGCGTTAAAGTTGAATTGCCTCAAGCTAACTCAAGCCCCATGGATAGCGACGATCAAGAACCCTTTATTGTTTCAATCAAAAGTGATGGTACATACTGGATTGATGACAAGGGGATTAACCAATCTAGGCCGCTTAATTTAATCAAAGATAGAGTTAGCAAGATTATTCGTCAAGAACCTAAAACACCTATTTTGGTTTGGGGGGACGCCTCAGTGGATTATGGCGTGGTTGTGAATCTTATGAGTGAGTTGCAACGTTCCGGAGCTACATCCGTAGGTTTGGTGACTGAGCCGCCGCCTCAGTAGCATGAAAGTTTCTATTAGCTACGCATTAGGTATTACGTTTAGCTTGACCATACATGGGCTAATTATTGCTGCTATGTATGGAGGGTGGAAAGCTGAACCAGAGAGGGTAGTAATTCAGCCGCGATTTATAGATGCGAAACTGGTTGAACTAGCCCCTAAGCAAAAGGTAATTAAGAAGAAGAAAAACACCGACGCAAACGCTGCCCAGAGAAAACGAGATAGTCAACGAAGACGAGCGGCTGAGAAGAAAAAAGCGGATGCCCTTAAGAGTAGGCAACGGCAAGCAGAGCTTGATAGAAAAGAAAAAGAGCGTCTGGCAAAAGAACGAGAAGAACAAAGAGAACGAGCAGAGAGGGAGCGACTAGCTGAGTTGCAAAGACAGCAAAAGGAGCAAGAATTTGCTGACGCTATTGCTGAAGAGCAGAGGTTAGTAAATGCCGAGAAAGATGAGCGCGAGGCAAATAGTTATCGACAGCTCATTCAGCAACGACTTTCCGAAAATTGGAATCGCCCTCCGAGTGCGCGAAGAGGTATGGAAACAATGATTCGATTGCAACTAGTGCCTACGGGTCGCGTGGTAGGTGTCACAGTTCTTAAGTCTAGTGGGGATTCAGCATTTGACCGATCCGTCGAACAGGCCGCATTCAAAGCGGATCAATTTATAGAGTTACAAAAGATGTCGCCAAGTTTGTTTGAAAAGAAGTTTCGCCAAGTAGATGTTTTATTTAGCCCTCAAGACCTTAGGTTGTAATCAATGGAGATCCGATGCTACAAAAAAGTATATTTTTAAATCGCTCTGTCAAAATATTTTTACTGTCGAGTATATTAGCTATTGCCCCTGCCACAGCATGGGGCGAGCTAGTGATTAGAGTCACTCAAGGTAACGATAAACCCACAATTGTAGCTATTCCTCCAATGGTTATGGCGGGCGCACAGCTCTCAGAGGATATAAGTTCAATTGTTGAGTCAGACCTTGAGCGAAGTGGCTTGTTTAAGGTTGTTCCAAGAAATAACATGCTCTCTTTCCCATCTGATGCTGATGATGTTTATTTCCGAGATTGGCGATTGCTGGGGAGTGAGTATCTGCTTGTTGGTGCTGTCACAAAGGATGATGATCTAATTGAATTGAGTTTTAGCCTACTTAACGTCAATGCCCAAAATACTGTGTTTAAGCATAGTGTTAGGGGCACAGAAAATCAGTTAAGAGATTTAGCCCATATGGCTAGTGATAAGGTATATGAGGAGATAACAGGCATTCGAGGGGCGTTTAGTACTCGCCTTGCGTACGTAACAGCTGATCAGGTAAATGGTAATTTCGTCTATAAATTAAATGTCTCAGACTCAGATGGCGCTAGAGAGAGATTAATGCTGGAATCATCAGAGCCAATTATGTCTCCAGCGTGGGCACCCTCAGGCGATGAGTTAGCCTATGTTTCTTTTGAGACAGGGCGGCCCGCAATATGGCGTCAGAGTCTTGTAACCGCTGCTCGCAAACAGTTGACTAACTTTCGTGGCCTTAACGGGGCCCCCGCTTGGTCGCCAGACGGTAAAAAGCTGGCTATGGTTTTGTCAAAAGATGGCAATCCTGAGATTTATATCTTGGATCTGACGTCTAATAAACTGTCGAGATTGACTCGTCATTTCGCCATTGACACTGAGCCAACGTGGGAACCAGATGGAAAAAGTTTGTTATTTACCTCAGATAGAGGGGGAACTCCGCAAATTTATAAATTAACGGTTGCATCTAAGGCAGTGCAAAGAATAACATTCAGAGGTAATTACAACGCTAGGCCCAGTTTGGCGCCAGACGGTCGCACCTTAGTGGTTGTTCATCGAGAATCGGGTGTTTTCCATATAGCGACTCTCGATTTAAAGACACGGCGGATGGTAGAATTAACAGAGACTAGACTTGATGAGTCTCCCACAGTGGCTCCCAACGGAGCTATGTTGATATACGCTACGAAACAGGGTGACAGGGGAGTGTTGTCAGCGGTTTCTCTCGATGCGGGCATAAAGTATTCCCTACCGGCCAAGTCTGGTGACGTAAGAGAACCTGCTTGGTCACCATTTTTGAGGTAGAATTAGGATACGCAATTTAACGAACAACACATTTTAAAAGGAGCTCTACATGAATATTTCTCTAACTAAACTTGGTTTACCGGCACTTTGTCTGTCGGTATTGCTTGCAGGTTGTAGCTCAGCACCTGTTGATGAAACAACTTCCACGATTGAAGACACGACGGTACAGACTGCATCTGTAGAGATGGAGGCTGAAGCTGCACCAGCAATGGTAGAAGAGATTGAAGAGCCAACAAATAATGCAGCAACTGTATTTTATTTCGAGTTCGACAAGGCCATCCTCAGTGATGAGACCCGCGCTGCCCTTGTTGAGCATGCACAGTTCATGATGGACTACCCAACGACGATTCGTCTAGAAGGGCATGCTGATGAGCGCGGAACGCGCGAGTACAACATGGCACTTGGTGAGCGACGTGCTAATGCAGTTAAAGAGTTTATGGTTCTTCAAGGCGTTGCTGGGAGTATGATTGAGGTTGTTAGCTACGGTGAAGAGAGAGCTGCATCCTTTGGCAGTAATGCTGCTGCATGGAGCATGAACCGCCGAGTTGAGCTTAAGTAACTTAATTTAGATTGAAGCGTTATATCTGTCGCCGGAGCTTCTTTGTTCCGGCCTCATCATCTGGTTGTTTTTTTATAGGTTCCTAGCTTGTGATTAAGTTTAAAAAAGGTCTGTGTATACTTGCGTTGAGCATACCTGTGATTGCTGTTTCCCAGGACTTAACGCCCGTTGTTGATGCGAAAGCGTCAACATTCCCAGTTGATGATGCGATTGATCGTCCAGTGATGTCTGCTGAGGCAAAGCGAGCGTCAGATCGTTTCGATATTATGCAAGACCTTAGAGAAGAAGTCAGAATGTTACGAGGTATGGTTGAAGAGCTATCCTATGAGCTTCAGCAAGTGAAGCAGCGGCAACTTGATGATTATTTGGACATTGATCGCCGTTTAGGAATCCTCAATGGTGGTCTGCCTGCCGACAATGTCGTTCCAGATTCTTCCCTAGAGCAAAGCTTAAACTCCCCAAGTGTCGAACAAATTGCGTCTGCAGAAATCCAGGAGTCTTCAGATTTTGTAGTCGCTGATACTTTAAAGTTGGACGACTATGAGGTGGCGGTAAAGCAAGATTATGAAGCCGCTTCCAACAAGCTACTCAAAGATCGGGATATAGAAGCGGCAACCGTATCTCTGAATGCGCATTTAGAAAAGTTTCCTAATAGTCCATTTACTGCAAATGCCCATTATTGGTTGGGTGAAATCTACCTTTTGCAGGGTGAAACTGAATTGGCTCGTCAAGCTTTTACGACCATAACGGAACAGCATAAAAATCATCCTAAGGTCATGGATTCTAGGTTTAAGCTAGGTAAGATTTATTTTCAACTAGGTGAGATTGGGCGAGCGAAAAGTCTTCTTGAAGCTGCGGCCAAAAGTTCTGGTGGGGTGGCTAGCAAAGCACGTAGCTTCCTCGATACAAATTTCCAGTAAGGTTTTCTATCTATGTCCGATAAAGCCGTTGTTTTAGTATCCGGTGGGTTAGATTCGTCTACTGTTCTAGCGCTGGCTTTACAACAGGGTTATCGATGTTACACCTTGAGCTTTGATTATGGGCAACGCCATCGGTCGGAGTTAGAGGCCGCTAAGCGTGTATCTGAGTTAATGAAGGTTGAAGAGCATAAGATTGTTAGGCTTGACCTGGGAACCATTGGCGGATCAGCCCTGACTGACACCACAATAGACGTTCCTGAGCAAGAGACTGCTGGTATTCCTGTTACCTATGTTCCTGCCCGAAATACCGTCTTTTTATCTATCGCACTTGGCTGGGCTGAAGTTCTTGAGGCAGATACCATCTTCCTTGGTGTTAATGCTGTCGATTACTCGGGATATCCGGATTGTCGTCCTGAATATATTTCTAGTTTTGAAGCAATGGCAAACCTTGCCACGCGAGCAGGTGTTGAGGGGAAAAAACTATCTATTCAAGCCCCACTTATCGATATGACCAAGGGTGAGATAGTCAGTGCTGGTGCTTCTTTAGGAGTTGATTATAGCCAAACAGTTTCCTGCTATCAGGCTAGTATAGAGGGGTTAGCTTGCGGGAAATGTGATAGCTGTAGGTTGCGCATAGAGGGTTTTAATCAGGCAGGTATTTCCGATCCCACCAGATACAAAAATAGTGCTTGAATTTTAAGTTCCCATCAGTATGATACGCACCTCCTCTGAGGGCCGTTAGCTCAGTTGGTAGAGCAGTTGGCTTTTAACCAATTGGTCGCGCGTTCGAGTCGCGCACGGCCCACCATTTTCTTCTTCAATCTCCAAAAAAGAGTCTTTAGTTCCAGCTTAAGGCAATCCTGGCTAAATATTTATGAAAGCGCTATAGGAATTATTGGCTGAGGGTAAATCAGTTCGCATTTATTGATAATTTATCCCATTGTCCTCTCGCGAGATAGTGTTCAAGACCGGATTCAAATTCTCCGCTTTTTACTGCCGTACGGGCCTCCTCGTTGTGAAGTAAATAGTAAAACTCGTTAAAGCCAGGAACACCTAAAGTATCCGGATTGGTCCCGTTTGGTCCGGTAGAAATGACACTATTTAAAGAAACAACCTCCACAGTGGCCTGATTGGGGTTTTGATCCTCCACTGATATTGATGTCCATTTCAAAAGGTTTGAGTTAGTCAGCGATGGAATATGTGATGCTTGATGTGAAAATGGTTTCGTGATGTATTGATGAGCCACGGTCACAAAATGACCTTCGCCATCATTAAGTAACACTTTGCTGCCTGCACCTATGCTGGTTTTTAGAGAAAACTCTCCAGAAAACATTCTGTTAAACCACGCATCACCATGATCAGATAGTAGGATATCTTGAAAACCATCATTGTTAAGATCAGCTATATCAATTTGGTGGTGGCCCTGTCCCGCTGAGATCCAGTTGTATAGACGAGTGTCAGTTTCATCCACATAGATGCCCTCATGGTTAACCAGAATCTGTATAATGTTAAGGGGATAATCATCGGACCATAGCATGGATGAAATTATGATATCTTTGTCCCCATCCTTATCAATATCAAAAACTCTTGAGGCAACATCATGTGATGTATGCTGGCCATCTGTGAACTTCTCAGGAATACCAGAAAACTCGTCACGTTCAAAGTAAGGAAGAGGCAATTGAGTATATGATTCTGGTTCATTGCTCATTGAAGGATCAAAGTACGCTATGAAATTATGGTCTTCAGCAATATTTACCTCGGGATAGCTCGGTAGATAAGCATCTCCCATAACTACACCAAGTTTATTGTCCTCATAGAACGGTGAATTCATACTATACCCCAACGGATAGCCACAACAGCCCATTGGCATTTTCACCTGAACTGGTTTTAGCAATCCATTTTCATTTTTCAGTATAAGACCATGTCCGTCATAGGCTGGGCCCCATGTAGTAGTCATGATGTCGTCATCTCCATCATTCTCAAAATCAAAAGTGATCGAGTCATGCGCGGCAATTTCCTCTAGATTTAGTTGACTGAACTCTAATGTTTCTAGATTAAACGCATAGCTTGCGGCATCTCCTGGTAGGCCAATACTTAGTTCCCCTTCATCTATGCCTGGTAAAACCACCATTTTTGACCCATCCTTGTTCTTAAGAACATGGGTTCGAGTAGCACCTGCTATTTTCTTTGAAACTATTGAAACTGCAGCTCCATCTTCCAAAGTAACCATCCAAGCATTTCCGTTTGCCGGTACTCCTGGCTGCCAATTTGAATAAAAAATATACTGCGTTGTGCTATTTACATTTAGGTAGGAACCATAACCGATCCCGCCACCCATTTCCGAGGAAGTATCTAAAATGTAGTCTGACCGGGAGAATTCTGAGCTTGGAATTTGAAGGGATTTAAACCACAGCGGATCCACATTTAGTTTCCAAGGATAACTCTGATATATGGAACCTAAGATATCTAAATCATCATTGTAATCAGTCCAGTTAGCAGATAGAACCTCAGGGACAGCATAGGATTCAACAGATACAGGGCTTAATGTTCCCAAAAACCCCAAGATCTCCGCTTCAGTCCGAGTTGAATTGGGTGCTAATATGCCCTTAAATAAAGGTTCACCTGCTAATCCAAACAAAAACCTCAAAACTAATAATCCATCTGTTAAGGCGTCTATGTCGCCATTACCGTCAATATCCGCAAGGTTGCCTAGAGTAGCTACTCTGGCCTCAATGTCAGATGCAGAGGTGTAAGCTGCATCAGGAGCTATAGCTCCCGAGACTAAAGTTCCACCGTCCAAGCCGAACATACTTCTTAGTAGGAGTAGTCCGTCAGTAAGAGCATCGTATTGGCCGTTGCCATCTAAATCTAACGAACCTAGAGGAATTGTCCCGGCCAAAAATTCGTACAAAGCTGTTACACCATCATCATCTTGATCACTGGAAGCGTCAGATGAATCGTTTGGATCTAGTCCATAAATGAGTTCCCATGAATCTGGCAGACCATCTAAATCAGTATCCTCGGAATAGAGGCTATCTTCTGGATATGCATCAGCATTATTAGCAACACCATCATTGTCACTATCATTGGTTGGATCTAATGGTAAAGTATCATTCACATCAATGACGCCATCCCCATCATCATCATCGTCGGCGTTATTGCCAATTCCATCGGAATCAGTATCAATAGTTTCAAGAGGGTCTAAAGGGAGGGCATCGCAAACATCACCTACGCCATCGAGATCACTATCAGTTTGGTTACTATTAGTTATTTGCAAACAGTTATCTGTCTCATCTGAGACCCCATCTTGATCTGTGTCTAATCTATTCTTTGTTAGGTACTGAGTTCCGACAAAAAACTTTAAGCCAATCCCATCTGTGAAGTCGTTTCCAAAGTCTATTGGAGGTACATAAGAGGGCAAAAAAAACAAGTCGGGAATTCCGTCACCTGTAAAATCTCTAAGGATAGAAGTCTCGTCAACAGATGCATCCGCGCTGTTTTCTGGCCAGATGGTAGGGTCTTGGATATCTGGAATCCTTGAGTCAGTTAATAAATAAAACCCCCCATTTTGGTCGTTTATGTAAATTGAAGGAATTGCCCCATAGGTATAAGCAACAATATCTTGGTATGAATCACCATCGATATCTGAGCAATCTATAAAGTTGTAGTTAGTAGATACAGCTTCTTTCTTTATATTTAATGGCTTTGTAACTAGCTCACTATTATTGATATCAAAACCCATTAAGATATTGTAATTAATGAGCTCGTTCTGTTCGTAGTATTCTTGATCACCAAAATTAGGAATCTCAGCTGAATTTAATTTCAATACAGCAATTTCATCTGCCTCTGGGTATACTTTTAATCCGCAACTTTCGGCATAGGAATATCCGCCCTGCCCAATAGAGGGGATTCCACCTATGTCAATGACATCAGCAGTATCATAACTTGCTCCATTCCATCCCTTAAATTGGATTTCTCCAATCTTCGGATAGGGGTCAAGTATTTCATCGGTTTTAGTCCATTTATTGTCAATTAGCTCATACGCCATAATACCGAACATGTATGGGTGATTCGCATTTCTAATCAGTTGCGTCGAATAATCCATTTCATTACTTAAGAATCGAAAACCATTCGGTGGTATTTCTAAATCACCACTGTCATTTAAAATTGGTTGGTTACTACTGCTAAAAGAATAGAGCTCTGCTTTGATACCACCGGTAAAACCATTGCCTGTTACAAAATCATGTCCATTAGCAAGCTTTCCAACCCCTAGGCTATGGAAGAAGCTATAAGTCCCGAATTTTATGATTTCATAGCCCGTTGACGTTGATATCATGGCGGCTAACTGGCCATCTGAGTTATCGTCGCTTGTGATACGACCATCTTCCTGATTAATTGAAAAAACAATATCGGGCTTTCCATCGCGATTGAGATCGCTGATCTCAATGTTACGTGAGGCTCCACCCAAATCAACAATATCACTCCCTAAAAGCTCCTGAGTGAAATCTATAAAAGTCATGTCATCTCTTAATTTAAACACTTTTAATATATTCGGTGTCGTTCCGTTGAATTCGTCCCCCGAGTGCTGTTTCCAAAAGTGGATTATGATGTCTTTTAGACCGTCTTGATCAACATCTACTACCTCAAACGCCACCACGGCATAATCTTTATAAACATCCCAGTCGAGCGTCAAAGGATTAGCTATATCTTCAAAGTATTGATCGGCAATATTAGTGGTAACTTGGCTGAAAGAGGAACTTGTGAAGATCGCGAGGAATGCGACTGCAACCCTTAAAATTTTTGAAACGTGAACACAACGAAAATGGTTTTGGGTCATATTGTTTTGCCAGTAGTTAAAAGCTTAGCCTTATAAGTCTGGTCTCAGCACCCAAAAGATGCGGAGACCAGGTGCTTAGTCTACAAACTGGTATCAACTTCACTCACTTTAAATTTCATAGTTTTGGCAACAAAATCAACGATACCCGTAGCAAAATTGAGCCTGCCACTGCTTGTAGGATCAAAGGTGTACATTTTGAAGACTTTGCCTTGTTTTACATAGGCGCCTTGAAGAGTAGCGGTGACGACATCTTCTCCATTTTGTGTCCATGCAAAGCCAGTAAACTCTCCAGCTGTACCTAGATTTTGTTTGTCAGTAAATACATATGATAAGTAGACCCGTCCATATGGACCTGCATCGCCAGAAGCCGAGACCTCAAAAGTCTTGCCTCCATCTCTGGTAAAAGTGGAATCAATCACAAAATTCCCTTCGAAAGAATCTTTACTTAAGGTCATATCTTGTGCAAAAACACTAAAGTGAAAAGTTGAAATTAACAGGGTGAGTAATAGGGCTATTCGTTTCATTGGTAATCCTCTTGTTTAATTTCTAGTGGAGCTAAAATGGTATCAGAGCTTGATAATCCGCTCAAATCTGGATAAAACGCGTAGACCCCTCGCTTTAGTCGCATAAAAAGCCCCTAACATCGCATTAAGTGAAAATAGATAGGTTTGTCCTCTAATGTGATTGCTCGCAAGAGCCATCTAAATTATCCCAGGGGTCAGTAAATGTTGAAACATGTTTTTAGCGCTTTAGTTTTAATTATCAGTTTGCAAGGCTGTGGTGGAGGGGGAGGCTCTTCTTCAACTCCAGTGGGGCCGCCTGCTGACACCACACCGCCGGTGATTACAATCTCAGGTGATGCTAACGTGAATCATGAGCAAGGCACTACCTATTCGGATGAGGGTGCTACAGCAACAGATAATGTCGATGGGGATGTGTCTGTAGAGGTCTCTGGTAGCGTTGATGATGCAGTTGCAGGTACTTACACCATCACCTACTCAGCGTCTGACCAAGCGGGTAATTCTTCTTCAGCAACTCGTACAGTTCAGGTTCAGGATACTATTTCACCAGTCATTACCTTAAATGGTGAAGCTAGCATAACTATTGAGCAAGGAACGGTATATTCAGATCTAGGTGCTACAGCAACTGATTCGGTTGACGGGACCTTAGATGTATCTGTTAGTGGGACAGTAGAAGCCGAGGTTGGAGAGTACACTCTGACCTATACGGCTACTGATGCTGGGGGTAATTCTGCCAGTGTTGACCGTACTGTCACGGTTATTGAGGCTGATACAGGAGGCGAGCCCGACAATTTGGATGTGATGATTCTTGACGGCGGATTAGTTGATGATATCTGGGGAGGGAGCTCTTTATTATCATTCTTTGATGAAAAAAATGACTACGGGGATTGTACAGATGAGTCAGCAGGAACGGAAACCTGTGCCAGTGTTGACTGGGAGGTTGTAGGAGATGAAACTCATGGCGACGTTCTTCAGGTAACCTATTTGTCAGATGCTGGCCATGCAGGATTAGTCGTCGGTCCAACAGCGGCCGTTGACCTGAGTGATTATGCAGAGGGTAGCCTGTCTTTTGATATTAAGATTATAGATGATGGTGCCGCAAATCTGTCTGGCGGTTTTCTAGTTAAAGTAGAGAGTGGCAGTGCTAATTCTGGTGAGTTACCTGTACCCGGTATTAATGCGACAGGGGAGTGGGAGTCAGTCACTTTTGCGGTGTCTTCTTTGACAGCAAGTGGCGCACTCAATCTATCAGGTATAACGGCGCCTATGGTCTTTTTCCCGGCATTTCAAACTGGTGCTGGCCTTGTGTATCAGATAGATAATGTTCGCTTTACCGGCATTGATGACGGCGCAACGCCCCCTACAGATCCATCGGGCGGTGGCCCTAACGGACCAGTCGATTACACTTTGTTGGAATATGGAGCTGGTAACGTTTCAAATGTCATAAACCCAGCAAGTTATCGTTGCGCAGTTGATTACGGGAACTGGATTTATAATGCGGGACTGGTGGAGCCTGCGATTGCTGCTTGTAACGCCTCGACAAGAATACCTACAGGCACGCCCACGCCACTCCACCCTCAGTTGACTGGTGAAGCGCTAACGAGGCCCGTTCCAACACACAAATGGTGGGGATCAATTCCCTTCCTAGGCGAAATGACAATCGGTGATGCAAATGACCCAGCGTATCTAACACCAGATCCTATTCGCGTCCGAGTGAGCAACAAAGGTGCTCGATTGATGGGTATTCCGGGTGGATACAAGGTTATAGGAGATTTCCCTCGATATGACGGGCCAGTCCCATTTGATGAGGTTTTTGATGGCATTGCTATCGCAAATTCGGCACATAGCAATTTGAATGCTTACTTGAAAGACCACAGTGATGGCTCTGTAACTGTGCAGTGGAAATCTGGTGATACAGCAGTCATGGATGCAACATTCGTTCATGGCTCTCCCTACGCTTATTTTAAAGTTTATGAGGGAAATGCTCTCCTTCGGACCAAGGCATCGGATAGCACAGAAAAAGGAACGTTCTATCAAACAGGTGATCACTTGGGCGTATGGACAGATGTATCGGGGGTGAGAAATTCGTTTTTGGTGTCTGGTGAAGGTAATACCACCTTTTCCAATGTTGCAAGTAATGAGATTACCATTAGCAATGCAGCTAATGAATTCACCTTGAGTTACTTACCAGTGTTAAGTGGCGAGCCCAGTGATGCCATGTCTGCCTTCTTTGCTGCTAATGCTAGGAATGTTGTAGCATCAGTCGATATTGACTATTCAGTAGATCGCTCTACTAATATGGTGACAGTGAGTCACGCTTATTTCGATGAGCAGGGAACTAGTATTGAAACTATTGCTGGTTTGCATCCTTTGCATTGGAAGCATTCTTCTCAGTTAACCTCAAATTATAAGATTCGTAGTGCCCGTGGGATTATCAAATTTGCTCAACTAAACGAGTTTAGTTATGAGATTCCATATGTCGGTGTGCTACCAACAATGCCCTCAATAGCAAACACCTATGATCAGAGTATTCTGGAGGGTCTAGTGACTGACTTTATTGATCAGGGAGAAGACTCCTGGATTAATAGTACTGATACATACTGGTCAGGGAAGGCATATGGTAAAGCTGCCGAATTAGCGGCTATTGCGGACTCCATTGGAATGCAGAGTGAGGCAACACAGGTTATAGATTGGTTAAAGGCTCAACTATCAGATTGGTTTACTGCTGAGACTGGAGGAGAACTAGATGTTTTCCGTTATTTTGTCTATGACGAAGAGTGGGACACATTATTGGGTTTAGAAGAGGCTTATGGATCCCATCAGCGCTTGGCTGACCATCACTTCCACTATGGTTACTTTGTGAGAGCTGCAGCTGAAGTGTGCCGAGTTGACGCGTCTTGGTGTGGTGATGATCAATTTGGACCTATGATTGAGTTGTTGATTCGCGATTATGCAGGTAGCAAGGACGATGACATGTTCCCGTACTTACGTAATTTTGATCCGGCGAATGGATTTTCATGGGCTGATGGAAAGGCTGATGCTCTTCAAGGAAATAATAATGAGTCCACTTCTGAGGCAGCCAATGCCTATGGCGCGATTGTCTTATATGGTCTGATCACTGGTAATGATGCGCTAATTGAAAAAGGAATGTATCTGCACGCGTCAACAGCCGCAGCTTATTGGCAGTATTGGAATAATATTGATGGTTACAAGAATAGGGGTGGTGACCACGATAATTTCCCTTCAGGGTATAACAAGATTACTACGTCAATTATTTGGGCTAGTGGCGCTGACTTTGCTACATGGTTTAGTGGGGCTTATGCTCATATTTTAGGTATTCAAGGTCTTCCATCTAGCCCATTAATTTTCCATGTCAGCCAGTATTCAGATTATATGGCTGATTATGTGGCTCTTGGTTTGACTGAATCGAGTAATGGGAAACCCTCTGGATTGATTGATGACCAGTGGCGCGATCTTTGGTGGAATCTTTGGGCTATGACTGATGCCGATGCAGCAATTGCAGACTACAACTCTGTAGGACAAAATTATGCAGCAGAAGCTGGAGAGTCAAAGGCTCATACCTACCATTGGATACATACATTTAGTGCGCTCGGTCAATTAAAAACAGGTACTGGTGAATTAACCTCCAACAACCCTGCCGCTTTGGCATTTGATAAGAATGGTAAGAGGTCGTACGTGGTATACAATTTCACTAGTCAGCCTGAAACGATCGTGTATAGCGATGGGAAAAGCTTCACTGCAGCGCCTAACGGCTTCACCACGGTTAGCTCTGCAGACTAGTAACTCTTCACACCAATACTCCGATTATTGGGGTATTGGTGATCAGAGGTCTCTTATATCTCGCAACAAATAAGCTGTGTACTGGTGTAGGCTTATTCGATAAACTCGACCCTGTTTTCTAATCCGCGCTAGCCTATGTTCAGTCTATTTAAAAAACGTAATTTTTCGTTGTTTTGGTTCGGTGAGACCATATCAGTCATCGGCGATCAGATTAGTTTGATCGCTTTCCCTTGGTTGATTTTGCAAATGACTAACAGCGCCGCATTAACAGGTTTAGTGTTTGCCGTGCAAGGAATACCTAGAGCCGCGCTCATGCTTGCTGGAGGAGCGCTAGTAGACCGTACAAGCCCTCGACTTGTTATGCTGGTGTCCAATGGTTTGCGAATGCTTCTAGTTGTTTATTTGGCTTATATGATTAGCCAAGATACAGCTGATATAACATCAGTGTTTCTAATGGCGTTTGCGTTTGGTGTTGCGGATGCATTTTTTTATCCGGCCAGCACCTCTATTTTACCAAGGTTGGTTTCTCGCGATGAACTTCAGGCGGGTAACGCTGTTTTGCAAACGACATTTCATTTAGGAATGACTGTTGGGCCTATGATAGCTGCGCTTATTATTGCCGGAGAGGTCTCTTCCATTAGCCATCAAAGTGAGTTGGTTGACGGCGCAGTGAGTAATTATGAGCTTGATCGGGAAGGACTGGCTAGAGCATTTTATGTAGATGGAGCAACATTTGCACTTTCGTTTTTATCCCTCTTGTTTGTGAAGGTAAGGCCGTTAGAAGAACACTCCGCTGATATAGTTAAGACCTCAATGTATGCTGAAATCAAACTCGCCATCCGCTGGGTATGGTCTATTCCCGCAGTCCGCCTTGGCTTTATTGGCATGGCTGTTATCCATTTCTTTTTTATGCCTATGGTGTTTGTGGGTATTCCAGTATGGGCCAAGGAACGCTTTTTGGAAGGCGCTTATGTATATGGTTTAGTGACAGCCGCTTTTGGTTTGGGTGCTTTTATTGGCGCTGTTGGCAGTGCCTATCTTGCAGCTCCTAATGATAGAAAACTAATACCCTACATGTTTTGGTCCTACGTATTCAGTGGCTCAACCTTGGCGTTAATTATCTTCTACGATGCCTATTGGTGGGCGATGGTATTATTTTTTATTTCCGGAGTGTTTGAGGCATTCTTCTATGTGCACTTCACTACCTGGCTTCAAAAGATTACGCCAGATAAACTATTAGGCAGGGTAATGAGTGTATTGATGCTTATGTCGCTCGGGTTGGTGCCGATTGCCGATGCCATTATGGGCTTTGCCATCGACTTTAGTTTGGATATTACCATGATTGCCTGTGGAGCATTATTAATGGTTTTATGTGGTGTTCTCGCAGTTCATCCTCAGTCTAGGGTAGTTAACCCAACCAAGGTTTAATCTTTGCGCACATGCATAAGTGGATAGTTCTGATATTTGTGCTATATTTAATTAGCCTATGAAATAAGAGTTTGGTTGGAGTAAAACCATCATCATCGTAAATTTTATGAGAAGACGAATTTTAGAGAGGGACTACCATGAACAAAATTTTAACAGTAGGACTTGCATGTTTGTTTGTTACCGCGTGCTCAGGAAATAAAGAAGAGACGGCAGTTGCTGCCGTAGTTGAGCAAGAAATGACTTGGGATGTTGTTGGGGAGGTTTTTTATAATGAGTTTATTCCTTGTACAGCGGGCCCTGACTTTAGCGCGGCTACCGTCGATGCAATGGTTACCGAGTGGAGAGCTGGAGGATTAGCTCCTGACCTTTTGGGTGCATGGGGCTATGCACCGGCAAGCGATCAAAATGAGTTCCCTAATGGTTGGTGGGAAGTGAGCTGGCCATCTAAAGAGGCTGCAGATGCTGTATGGGCACAGTGGGCAGAAAATGAAGAAGCCCAAGCGTGGTCAGCGAAGTACCAAAGTGTGATGGCTTGCGATGTACCTAGTAAATATGGCTGGGATTTTAAGTTTTATCGCGCGCCAGATAGTTTTGGGCCTACTCCTGAGTCGGGAGAATTTGCCTCTGCATATATTGGTTGCTCATTTAATGAAGGTAAGGGCTTTGAAGATCTTGAGGCAAGTATTGATCTCTACAATGCCTGGTTAGATGGACTGGATCCTGAATCTACTAGCTTTTATGCCTATGGTATCTATCCTGCACGTGCTGAGACAGAAACCAACGGCGTTGACTACTTTTGGGGCAATTTCCATGAAAGTTTCGAGACCATGAAGACCGGCGGCGAAGGCTTCCAGGCTACGGGTGCAGAGGTTCAGGCAGCATTTGATGCTACTGCCACCTGTGTGAACCCGGATGTTTATGATTCTAAGGTGTTTTATGACCCAACAAACCCCGATTTTTCATGAAGGATTGATGTAACCGCGAAAGGGCTGCAATTGCAGCCCTTTTTATTAGACTCTGCTAAAAGACTGACCTGCAAACTCATATCTGTTTATATGGATGTCTGAGAATGAATGACTTGAATTTTGTTGCATCAGGCATGATGATCCCCTTCTGATAACAAAATTTCCACTAAGGGTTATTGATGAAGATTCACCAGTTATACACTCAGAGTTTTTTGCGTAACTTCACTTATTTAATTGAACTTAATGATGGCACTGCAATTGTCATTGACCCTTGGGAAGAGGGTATAGTGAACAGTGTCCTGTCGGACAATAAACTGCGGCTAACAGCCATTATAAATACCCATGAACACTGGGATCATACCCAAGGGAATGAGGCACTTATCAGCGAACATGGTTGCGATGTTTGGGCTCATGAGAATGGTCGCGGCAAGATACCCGGTTTAACCAGAATGTTGTCTGCTGGAGAGATTATTGATCTTGAGACAGGGTCCCAGCTCAAGGTACTTAATACGCCAGGACACACTTTTGCTCACCTGTGCTTTCTAGTGATGGAGGAGGGCCAAGCAAAGGCGGTGTTTACCGGAGATACACTTTTTAATGCGGGTGTAGGTAACTGTGGTAATGGTGGTGATGCGGAAGTTATGTATCACACCATTGCAGATCAGTTTCACACGTTGGATGACGGTGTGACAGTCTATCCAGGGCATGAGTATCTGGAAAATAATCTGCGTTTCACTCTGAGCTTAGAGGCAAGCAATAAAGATGCTCAAGCATGGCTGATTAAGGCCATGGAGGCAGACCCAGTTCTGGCGCCTTTGACCACAACAATAGGTGATGAAAGAAAATTAAATACCTTCTTTCGTTTAGGTAATCAGGTCATTCGCGAATCTGTTGGACGTGTTGATAGTTCGGACAAAGACGTTTTCATTGCTCTGCGATCTCGTCGGGACAATTGGTAGTTTGTGATTTAAAATGCTTCACTAGTAAGTAAAACACAGCTTTCATATAAATTAATAAAGATTTGGAAAATTGCATGACGGTTCGTACACGTATAGCTCCATCGCCTACAGGTGATCCCCATGTTGGTACAGCTTATGTTGCGCTATTTAATATGGCCTTTGCTCGCAGTCAAGGCGGTGAGTTTTTGCTGCGCATTGAAGATACCGATCAAGCGCGGTCTACGCCTGAATCAGAAAAAACGATTCTAGATGCTCTGCACTGGCTCGGTTTGGAATGGGATGAGGGCCCGGACAATGGTGGCCCGAAGGGCCCGTATCGCCAAAGCGAACGCTCAGAAATCTATCGCGCACACGCTGACCAGCTTCTAGAGAGCGGCCACGCGTTCAGGTGTTTTTGTACCCCAGAGCGTCTTGATGAATTACGTGCAACACAAATGGAAAATAAACAACAGCTGGGCTATGACGGTCATTGTATGCACTTAGATCAAGCTGAGGCAGCTTCTCGGGCAGCACAAGGTGAATCACACGTGGTACGAATGCGGGTTCCTAGAGAAGGCCAGTGCACCTTTAATGACATGTTACGCGGTGAAATCAGCATTGACTGGGCACAAATTGATCTTCAGATATTGTTGAAGGCCGATGGCATGCCTACCTACCATCTTGCCAATGTAGTGGATGACCACCTGATGGAGATCAGCCATGTGATTCGGGGTGAGGAGTGGATTAACTCAGCCCCCAAGCATATTTTACTTTACCAATATTTTGGTTGGGACACGCCAGTCTTCTGTCATCTGCCATTACTTCGTAACGTTGACAAGAGCAAGCTATCGAAACGTAAAAACCCAACTAGTATTCTTTACTATCAACGCATGGGTTATCTGCCCGAGGCTCTACTTAATTATCTCGGTCGTATGGGTTGGTCTATGCCAGATGAGAGGGAGAAATTTAATTTACAGGAAATGCTGGCAGAGTTCGATATTCAGCGGGTATCTCTCGGTGGCCCTGTGTTTGATGTTGAAAAGCTTAGCTGGCTCAATGGACTGTGGATTCGTGAAGAGTTAACCGATGAGCAATTGGCCGATCGTTTACATGACTGGGCTTTAAATCGTGATGTATTAATGGCTTTCTTGCCCTTTGCAAAACAGCGCATGGAAACCCTCTCAGACATCGCCCCGCTAGGGAATTATTTAGTGTCGGGCATGCTTCCCATTACAGCGGAACAACTGAAATCGGCTGGTATTGATGAAGAGCCATTGATGGAGGTGTTGCAGTATTCTCTATGGCGCTTAGAGTCAGTTCAGAGCTGGCAGCGCGATGCTATTTTTGAGGCGTTAAAATATGTTGCTGATGCCATGGGAATTAAGCTAAAGCCATTTTTAGCGCCACTATTCATTGCAATTGCTGGAAGCAGCGCATCGATTTCAGTGATGGACTCTATGAATTTGCTGGGTGCGGATATGTCCCGCGCGCGATTGCGTTACGCAATTGAGTTATTGGGTGGTATTGGCAAGAAGAAATTGAAGAAAATGGAGAAGGCTTATCAGCAATTGAGCTGAAGGGCCTGTTGTGTGGGACAAGGCTCTTGACTTGGTAAATGGGCATCCCTATCATGCGCGTCTGTTTGGGGCCTTAGCTCAGCTGGGAGAGCGCAACACTGGCAGTGTTGAGGTCAGCGGTTCGATCCCGCTAGGCTCCACCAAAAATGAATCCCTCGCACGCAAGTGCGGGGGATTTTTTGTTCTGGACAAATTTTGGCATAGTTATTATTCTGCTTTGATCCAAATGGCACCCGCTAAATAAAATAGGAAGTCGCCCGATTTGATTAATCAATTTTTAAAAGATAGCTGTTTGCTACTAATCGATGTACAAAAAGGTGTTGATGTGTTGTCCCATTGGGGCGGTGAGAATGGTCGCAGAAACAACCTTGAAGCAGAAAGTAACATGCTTGCTCTATTGTCTGAATGGCGACAAGCGGAGTTGCCGGTTGCCTGGACTTTACATGACTCTCTAGAAGCAGCTTCTCCGTTAAAGCTGTCTGAGCCTGGTGGTGAGTTAAAGCCAGGTTTTGAAATTGGTTCCAACGATATAGTTGTAAAGAAAGATGTAAACAGTGGTTTTGTGGGGACGTCCTTAGAAATTCTGTTGCGCAGAGCGGGTATTCAAAGATTGGTGGTGGTCGGGTTTTTCACCAACTTTTGTGTTGAGACTACCATCAGAATGTCTGGAAATTTGGGGTTTGACACTTACCTTGTGCCAGATTGTTGCGCAACGACAAATAGGGTAGGGCCAGACGGTACAGACTACGATCCAGATTTGGTGCACTCATTGACTGTGGCTAATCTGCATGGCGAGTTCTGCACTGCGCTTAAAATCAGTCAAGCACTAAATCTAGTTACAGACGATTTAACAGACGCCGATCGCTGCCAGGGAAACGAATGAAAGCCCAGCTGGTAAGCAATAAAATTAGCGTTTTGTTAAATGTGTAAATTTTAATCATGCCAGTCAATAACTACGGCGTATCGTCAATGGTGGCAAAGCTTCAAAGGGTTGCTTTGCATGCGCCAGGGAGCACATTGCGAAATGCAGATGTCCATCAGTGGCATTATGGTCAAAGCTTTGATCCTCAGGAATTAGACAAAGATTATCAAGCTTTCGTTTCGCATATCGAAAAAGCTGGTGTCGAAGTGTTATGGATGCCCGAAAACACTGAATCAGCCGATGCAATTTTTACTTATGATGCGTCTTTAATGACTCCTCAGGGTGCCATTCTAATGAACCCAGGAAAAGCGCTGAGAATAAGTGAGTCAGAATCACACCGAGTTTTTTACCAATCCATGAATATTCCGGTTATAGGGCAAGTGACGGGTAAAGCCAAGTGTGAGGCCGGCGATACGCTCTGGTTAGATGATAAGACCTTGCTTATCGGGCGTGGATACAGAACCAATGAAGCTGGCATTACCCAGTTGCGGAATTTGCTCGGCGATCAAGGAGTGGCAGTTCTAGCGTTTGATTTGCCTTGTTATCAGGGCGAGGAAGCATGTTTGCATCTAATGTCACTGATCAGCCTATTGTCAGATGACTTAGCATTAGTTCATAAGACGCTTTTGCCCGTGGCATTGGCTCAACTTCTTAGCGCAAGAGGGTTTGAATTACTTGAGGCACCAGCTGAGGAGTTTGATACCTCTGGTGGTTTAAACCTGAATGTACTTACTCTTGAGCCGCGTCATGTTGTGGCAATTAATGGATGCGATAAAACGTTGTCATTGATGCACAATGCTGGCTGTAAAATCGACACCTTTAGTGGAGAGTCACTTTGTATACCCTGCGAGGGCGGACCAACGTGTATGACGCGGCCTATATTGCGAGGCATTAATAATTAGATGGGCGAGAATCAAAGTCTTTAATGGTCACTAGATCATGAAAGAATCAGGAAGTTTTTAGGAGCACTAATGAGTGCAATAGCTAAAAAAATGGGTTTCTGGCAATGTTGGGGAATGTCAGTTGGCGTGATGATTGGTTCTGGTATCTTTTTATTGCCTACGGTGCTCGCTCCTTATGGCTGGATCAGCTTGCTGGGTTGGCTTTTAACCTGCTCAGGAACGATTGTATTGGCTCTGGTATTGGCGCGATTAGCTGGCACTACTGATCATGCAGGCGGCCCTTATGCCTATGTTAGGGAATCTTTTGGTGATCTTGCCGGGTTCTTAATAGGCTGGGGTTATTGGGTTGGCGTGGTGTTTGGCGTTACCGCCATTGCTGTGGGTTTCGCAGGTTACATGGGATCCATATTTCCTATCTTTGCGGCTAACAGCCTCACCCAGGCGCTGGTCGCTGCTATGGGTATTGGTGTGCTAACCTGGGTAAATATTAAAGGAATTTCTGAAGCAGCGACTGTTCAGTTGGTGCTGACCATTCTTAAAATTGTTCCTTTAATTGTGATCATAGGGTTGGGTATTGCTTATGGCGATATTGACAACTTTCCCTCTTTTAATCCGCAACAACTTTCTATGACTGAAGCATTAGCTAGCACTGCACTGCTAACCATGTGGGCTTTCATCGGAATAGAGGCCGCGGTTATTCCAACAGGCGATGTGGAGAACCCCAAGAAAACAGTTCCTATTGCGGTAGTATCCGCAGCTCTTAGTGTCTCATTCCTCTATGTTGGTGCATCGATCGCCATCATGTTTTTGGTGCCCTCCGAGGTGTTGGCCGCATCAGAGTCACCGTTTGTCGATGCGGCTTCCCACATGGGTCCTGGGGGCGCTCTGCTAATGGGCGTTGGTGCATTAATTTCGACTGCAGGTGCTCTCAACGGCAATATCTTTGTAATGGGTCAGATGCCTATGTTAGTAGCCGCAGATGGCTTAGCGCCTTCAGTTATAGCAAAGAAAAATAAGGGTGGAGCCCCAATGGTAGCGTTAATGGCATCTAGTGTATTTTCGGCAGCGTTACTAGTGCTTAATTTCACTGACGGTTTAGTGGGCGCGTTCTCTTTTTTAATTTCAATGTCGACTCTTTCGATTCTGGCCCCCTATGGGTTATCTGCTATGGCAGAATTCAAGCGCTCTTGGCATAGCGCCAAGGGTTGGGCTGGGGTGGCTCTCTTGTCGGTGATATATACACTGATAGCTGCCGCAGGCTCTGGCTGGTATGTGTTCTTTCTGGGCGTTGGCTTATTCCTGTTGGGTATACTTTTGTTCAAGTTTTTTCATTTGACATGCTAGAATTAGTAGATGTTATTGATTTAAAACGTTACACCTCTTGTCCATTTCCCATATTCTATAAATGATATAAG
>ENA-ORDR01000317-ORDR01000317.1-marine-metagenome-genome-assembly--contig:-NODE-317-length-25404-cov-4.285506_pt1 | contig 25404 bp, 18 predicted proteins | sample MGYA00240993_ERZ508538 | MGnify/ENA primary metagenome ERZ508538 (study PRJEB26207, sample SAMN05421999) | marine metagenome | isolation source: Monterey Bay, California, USA | place: USA:Monterey Bay... | reverse complement strand
CAAACGAAGTTGCTTCATTCAACCTCTGCTGCGAGGTCATCGACATCATGCTCTTCACGAAGAGAGGCAAAATGGCGATGGCGACAGGCTCTAGGCTGTTAAAGGAAGCACATCAGCGCTCTCTTGAAAATCACAAGCTCTGCTATGGAACGGAACACATCAAGCCAAAATTGCCCCATGTCAGTAGAATCGTATGTCTGTTGGGTTGGACCCGTAGGTTCATCGGTACCATTGTCAGTTTCGTTGCCTGTGCTATTATCAGTACCGTTTTGGGTGCCATTGTCGGTTTCGTTTCCAGCATTGTTGTCTGTGCTATTACCATTATCGTCATTGGTATTGTTATTGCTTCCGTTAGTTTCATCAGAAGTCGTTCGATTAATTTCTACTAGTATTGTTTCGGAAAATGTTTGCTCTAAATCATGTGAGGCTGTTATGTTAATGTAGACTTTATCAGCTGTGCTTTGCAAAGTTAAAGACCATGCTCGATTAATGTTGGGCTGTGTAGTGGTTGGAGACATGCTCCCTCCTTGATCGGCACGAACAGTTATTTCATCAGGATGCAGGTGATCAACGCTTCCTGTGACTACTATCAATGTACCATCATCGACAACATATGTCACGGTTAGAACAGGTTCGGGGTGAGTGTGAGAAATGGTGTGAGGGTCGAATGGAATGCACTCATATCCCTCAACTAGCGAGGTATTACTAACAAGTACCTCGCCTGGAGAACAGGTTAATTCTTCAATGTCGATAAGATTAGAGTTATCTTCTTCTGAATTGAGCAGAGCGAGGATACTACCTCCTAAGATTAAAACAACTACCAGCCATGCAGCGTCTCTATTCATATTACGAACTACCCTTGTTAGTATATATACTTTCGATGATTTTGCTTTATTAATGCATCAGAATAAATTTAATGTTTGTGACTTATATTTGTGATTTTATACTTATAAATGAATAATACACACTATCATAAACCCCCATCAAGTTATATTGGTTATGTTAGGAAACACTATGGAAGAAAACGCTGCTGTTCCACTTGCCAATATCTTAGGGTTCGTCCTAGGTTTGTTCAGTGTCAGCATTATATTGATTAAACAGTCATTGTTAGCAATAATGCCACTAATTTTTGCCCCAATGGTATGTGGGATATTGTGCACAATTTTGTACAAGTCACAGAAAAATGTATCAATTGGAGCAAGACAATTGGCTCCAATTGACTTTAATTGAAACTCTTGTTACAATAATACGTCAATCTGATGCTCTCTATGGTATCACAGGGGAAACTATTTGTATAAAAGTATACGGAGTTTTGGATACATCATGAAGCCTACAGATGAGCAAGCAGGAGCATGGACAGAAGCCTTTGAATCAGGCAAGTTTGTGCGTAAGTCCAGTGAATTTCGTGACTATATTAAACAGGGTGGAACCTTTGATGCTGAGAGTGAACGCTATCACCTCTATGTCTCCCATGCTTGTCCTTGGGCTCATCGGACCTTGATTACTAGAACATTACTAGGATTAGAGAATCACATTAGTTTTGATGTGGTTGATTGGCGAATGAATAGTGACGGTTGTTGGTCTTTTAATCCAGATGAGGAAGGAGCAACTGCTGATACAATAAATGGAGAACTAAGCCTTGAGGGCATCTATGAGCGTGCTTTCTCTGGCTGGAATGAAAGTCGTAGAATTGGAACAGTCCCCGTATTATGGGACCGTCAACACAAAACAATTGTAAATAATGAAAGTCGTGAAATTATTAGAATGTTTGAGGAGTTCTCCAAAGCGGGTTTAGGTAACAATACCTCACTGTGTCCTACTGAATTACAAAAGGAAATCGATGCAATGATTGATGCAAACTATGAATCTGTGAACAATGGTGTTTACAAATCTGGATTTGCTAGAACCCAATCAGCGTATGATGAAGCGGTAACTACACTTTTTGCCCGTCTTGACGAGTTAGAACATCACTTAGATGGCAGGGAATGGTTGGTCGGAGAAGGAGTTGGACAACTCACTGAAGCAGATATTTGTCTTTTCACAACTCTTGTAAGGTTTGATCTGGTATATGTTGTACATTTCAAATGTAATCTACGTAGAATAATCGATTATCCGAATTTACAAGCCTTCGTTGAACGTATGATTGACCTTCCTGGTGTTAGAGATACATGTCATTGGCATCACATCAAGGCTCACTATTTCTGGTCGCATCAAAATATCAATGCCTTCCGTATTATCCCACTGGGGCCTCTTGAAGGTGCTCACACCCACTAAAAGATTGAATAATATCCTTACATGAAATAAAACATCATCCTACTGGATGCGGAAGGTATGAAACGAATAACCTCTAGTCAGCAGTAATGGGCTTTATTCAGCAATGGTTTGGATTCCATGGTTGGAAAAATCTTTCTGCCAAGGGAAGTATAGTAGCGACAATCTTCTATCGTGTATTTTTTATTGTGGGATTAGCATTTGCAATAATAGCTTATTCTTACATTTCAGGAGGGGATGACCCTTCACTAATTTGGATTGCAACAGTTGGTTTTGTCTGGTTTCTTTTTTTCCAGTTTATGATAAACCTAATTTTTGTTAACGGTTCTAGATGATTTTTCGTTAAAAATCAAACTAGTAGTGGGGCAGATATGCTCCATTCCGCAGTTGGTTTGTGCCAATCTCTGAGTTGGTCAGTTTCTAGTCGGAGTTGAATGCTTTCACCTTGTGAAAATTCTAGTTCTTGTAAATCAAAATCAATGACCTTTTCATTACTACGAAATGTATCATCGAATAATACATCTTCAGAAACTACTTCACCTTGCTCAGTGCGCTGTAGGATTACTCTCAAGTGACATTCCTGTAACGGGTTTCTTAGTGCGCAGGATTCGCTGCTACCATCGTGTTCCACTTGAACGAAACCTTGTAATGATTGTAATCCAGGTAAAGCTACAAGATCAATTACAGTATCTTTGCCAGTAGGAGCACAAGAGCATTCCATGTTGTCAACCTCTGCGAATGAGTCACGGTCAACACTAACTTCAATTGAAGCAGTCTCAACGCTATCAGCACTAATCGATGTTGCAGTGATTACGAATATTCCGGAAGATTGGAATTGGTGTGTTGTAGTTTGCCCTGATGCAGTGGTTCCATCACCAAAGTCCCATGAAATAGCATCTCCTCCACCGCTAGAAGTGAAGGTAAACTGATGCAAAATCCAACTAACCTCTTCTTCTTCATCATTATCACCTTCATCTATCTCAATCAATGAATACGTGTTAGTTCCTTGATTATCATCTACATCAATAGAAAAAGATTGGTCGTTTTCTGAAGATAAACTTACATCTAAGCGCTCTAGTAGGACTCCTCCAAACATACCAGATACAAATATAATAGCAGCAATAACAGCAACAACTCTCGTTGACATAAACTCAAATTCTATCAATTGCTTTTGAATACCTGTTTCATTCTTTACAGGAAATTGAAGTAATATAGTAGTATTAGTTTCTATACCAATTATTCAATTATACCCGCCTTGTGGGTGAATATATGGTGGCTCAGAGTCTCGAAGAGGAATTGGCTGAACTGGCCGCCTTAGTAGACGAAGCCGAGCGTTTAGGCTTTGATCCATGGCCGCCTGAAAAACCAGACAGACCATGGGCTAAGTGGGCTTTAGGTTCGTTCATGATTATATTGATGCTAAGCGCAGTATCTAAGGTGCTGTTCCGCTTTGTCACTATCTGATTTGGTGTTTGTGGGTTCTGTTAACTAAATCCCTACGAGTAAGCAGGCCCCTCCATGCAAAGCAACCATTCGTAGAACTCCAGCGAAACCGCTTGTTTCAAGAACAAGATGCTCAAGCGGTAGGCATAGTCCCTTAGTGTAGCGGTCCATCATGGAGGATTCTGGTTCCTCCGACCTCGGTTCAAATCCGAGAGGGACTACTTTCAAATCTCATAATTTTGATATTTTTTAGAAATGTCTTCTTGATTACCAATCGTAAAACCAGTAACCATTTGCATTGCTTTTCCATACTTAATGATTCCAGAATATTCCTGAATTTTACCGTATAGTGATACTCTGAGTCTGAATTTACATGATTTCTTAGTCTTTCTTTTCCTGTGGTGCTTATAGAAATGTACTCCTACTTTGTAAGCACCCATAGGTGGTGCTGAAGTCCAAACTACATTTTCTACAGGGGTTCTACTTACCGGTTTAACATTCATATCTACGTCTAACTCGCCGCCACATTCACTGTTTCTATTGTTGAAGTATATCCTTTCTCCCGACGGGCAGAATAAGTGCAAGTCCAGGTCGTTGTAATCATCCCATGCTAGAGACACTTGTACAGCCCCACTTTTGCCACCTTCACGTTCAAGTCGATGGTCTAAATCATCGTTTTCAGGTGGTGCATCCTCAACTATGATTCCTGAACCTACATCTTCTCTTTCAACAAAGGTAGCGTGTTCTTCTAACTCTTCATCATTCTGTTCTATCCAAGTTTCTCTGACGCCGAGTTCCATTATTCGCTCATCATCATCAAATTCTTCATCATTTGAAGGTAGTTCTTCTAGTAACTCTTCGATTATCAATCTCAATTCAATGATATTATCGTTTCTTGAATCATCACGAGTTTCCCATTCGTCGTAGTCTTTTTCTGACAATTCCTCAATCTGGTGAGTCCTAACAACTGGTGGAATTTCAATATTAGAATTGTCGCTTAGTTCGTTTTCTGAATGAACAATTGTTGATGTTTCATGGTTTCTTAATTCTGGTAAATCAGGAGCATATTTTTTCCTTAATGCTTCACGGAGTAATCGTTGATTTCGACGTTTGATAAAGCGATAAATAGTTACTCCGGACCCTCCTCCTAAAACAATTAATATGGCTAGGATAGCCGGGTCCATAGGCAAATACAATCAGTACTCCTTTATTGGACATTGGGTAAAATACCCGCTATTATCCCATAAAAGCAGAATTAATCTCATCAAGAATATTTTTACTTGGCCTTAGTTCTTCATCAGCAACATCGATCAACGGCTTTTCTACCAGGCCTAAGTCTTCAGCAAGTGATGCTTTAGTATTGTCAAAGTATAGCAGCCCAGTGACATGCTTTGCATTTTCTTCTGCATTATGAAGTGCAGTTAAAGCTGCTACAGCATTTGAGGGGTCGTGCTCTTCTGATATAGTTTCCAACCTAATAGTAGAGCCATCATGTAAGGTGATATCTCTGAAGTGTCCTTCAGGAACTTCAACTTCAGTTATTGGATTGAAGTGTGGTATGTAGTCTGTCATGTGAAGTGTTATTTCGTTTTCTTTGACATATCCATATGATTTCATTGATTCATCATTATTATTGAAGGTGACACAAGGACTGATGACATCGATAAGAGCGAACCCTTTGTGAGACATAGCGGCCTTGATCAAGGCGTTCAGTTGCTTCTTAGAACCTGAGAACGAACGGGCAACGAAAGTACATCCAAGATTGATGGCTAAAGCGCACAAGTCAATTGGCTGGGTCTTATTGATCGGTCCTTTCTTTTTCTTTGAGCCAATATCTGCAGTGGCGGAATATTGTCCCTTAGTCAGTCCGTAAACACCATTATTTTCAATGATGTAAACCATATCCATATTTCTTCTAATGGCGTGAATCAATTGTCCAATACCGATTGATGCGGAGTCTCCATCACCTGAAACACCAATGTATAGCAAATCCTTGTTGACCGCGTATGCGCCGGTGGTAACTGACGGCATTCTTCCATGAACTGTATTGAATCCATGAGATTTACCTAGGTAGTAAGCAGGTGTCTTTGAGGAGCAACCAATACCTGACATCTTTGCAATACGGTGAGGTTCAATTCCACTCTCCCATGCAGCACTAATAATCACGTTGGAGATTTGGTCGTGACCACAACCAGGACAAAGTGAAGATTTACCACCGGTGTAACTGTCTTTTGGTTCATTGATAACATTGAGTTTTACCGCTCTAGCGGGACGTTCTGGTTTTTCGCTCATTGGTTCACCTCCTCGAGTTTAGCAAGAATTCTCTCTGCATAGATTCTAGCACGTGGTGGCATTCCATCGCTGTAAGCCACTGAATGTACGCGTGATACTAGATGGTTTGGTAACTCTTTTCGGAGTATACCATATAGTTGACCATCTCTGTTTATTTCTAGTATTATGGTATTCTCATGTCGTTCGATGAATTTTTCAATTTCACTGTGAGCAGGAAGTGCTCTAATACGGCACTGACTAACCTTTAGCCCAGTTTCTTCTAGGATATCATCGATTTCTTGAATTGTATTTTCCATACTTCCAAGATACACAATTCCTATTTCACATTCTTTTTCTTCTTTCAATAGTGGTGCAGGTAAGTTATCTCTTGCTCCCTCAATTTTATTCTTCAATCGAGTCATAAGAGCCAAATAATCTTCAGGCTTTTCAGAATATTCTCCCTTGGTATTGTGTCCAGTTCCTCGATAGAGAATAGGCGCCATTCCAGAGCCAGGTAGTGTTCTGTAAGGAATTCCATCACCGTCAACATCTAGATACCTTCCAAAGTCTTCGAAAGCATCGAATGTTTTCTGATCTCTAACGACTTTTCCTCTATCCATAGGTTCGCTAGGATACTCAAATCCTTCACAAGCCCATCTATTCATACCTAGGTCAAGGTCACTCATTCCAAATACCGGTGTTTGGTATCTTTCGGCATAGTCAAAAATTCTCCAACCAAATTCAAAACACTCTTCGACTGTCCCAGGAATGAGGACGATATGTTGAGTATCTCCATGGCTTCCTTCATACAGCATAGCAATGTCAGATTGTTGAGTACGTGTAGGTAGACCTGTTGAAGGTCCCACTCTAGTTACGTCCCAGAACACAGAAGGAATCTCGGCAAAGTAGCCTAGTCCGATGAATTCCTGCATTAGGGAAATACCTGGGCCAGAAGTTGCGGTCATTCCTCTGCCGCCTGCCCAACCTGCTCCAAGTACCATTCCAGCAGCAGCCAATTCATCTTCAGCTTGAATTACAGAACAATTGGATGAGCCTTCATCATCGGTGCGAAGTTTTGGTGTCCATGCAATGATTCCTTCAGCGATAGATGAGGATGGGGTAATTGGATACCATGCCAGCATTTGAACTCCACCAAAGTGTGAACCAAGGGCAACAGCCTCATTTCCGTCAATGAAAAATTGTTTTGTATCTCTTTGACGTGCTTCTATAGTGTATGGGTCTTTCTTTTCAAAAGTATCTTTGAAGTAATCTCTACCTAATCCTAGAGCAGTAATGTTCAATTCAATAGCGGTTTCTTTGCCTTTGAATTGTTTTGCTACTGATGCTTCTAGTACCTTTTGGTCGATACCTAGAACTTCTGCAATTGCTCCTACGTAAATTATATTGGTTACTAACTTAGCAATTTTTGGATTTATTTTTCTTGCTAATGCAGACATAGGAATCGGATAAGAAATTACATCATCACGATTCATTTCTTTCTTAGCATTTTCATTCCAAATTACTACGCTACCAGGCTCAAGGGCCGCTAAATCGTCGTCCCAAGTTGCAGGATTGACTAGTACCTGGATATGAGTTCTATCTCCTGGTGCTTGGTACCCCATGTCAGACAATCTGACGATATACCATGTAGGTAGTCCAGAGATATTAGATGGGAATAAATTTTTTCCGCTGGCCGGAACTCCCATATCAAAAATTGACTGGAGTAAAATTAAATTCGCAGATTGAGAACCTGTTCCGTTTGCAGTAGCTATATTGATGGTGAAGTCATTGGCAATGGTTTCCATGTACTTTTCTCCTAGAGGTAAGTTGGTGTGTATTCCGCCCCTATGTTCTTTGCGTTCCGCATACACCCTTTGAACATGTTGATTCATTTCTGCCTCAAAAGTATTCAATTTAGATAGTGAAACTCAAAACTGATATAGTTCTCGCAATGTCATGGCCGATGATAAAATGAGAGATGCATGGACTAAGTCAGAGAAAGTCTTAGCCAAGGGAAATGCCGAAGAATCTTTGAAGATTCTTAGAGAAATTGACCCTGATGGGGAAAATGCAACTACTCTAAGAATTGCTGGTGAAGCGACTTGGGCAATGGCCAGTAGTAGTTCGTCTAAATCGGAATATCGTAGGGCGGCTTCCTTACTTAGAGATGCAGTCAAAATGTCTCCCCGAGATAAGAAAGCGAATACTTCCTACAACTCAATTCTAAACGAGATGCAAGATAAGAGAATCAAGGAAACAACGATTCCTAGGTTGGTGAATGAAGGAACCCCGACACTTGCAGGAATAATCGCTCTTTTCGCAACGATTATCTTAGTTCTATTCGTTGTCAAGGCAGCCTCAACTTCAAACACTAGTCTAGCAACTGAAGCGACACTAGAACTGTCTTGGACCAATTCTGATGGGACACAAAGTTCAGGTGTTGTTGTTGTAGAGTTGTATGATGATGATGCGCCAATACACGTCGAAAACTTTGGTATTTTGGCTGAAAATGGTGATTATGATGGCACTGTTTTCCATCGAATTATTTCTAACTTCATGATGCAAGGCGGGGATTTCACCAATGGTGATGGCTCTGGTGGATATGCAGGTAAGTTCTTTGGATACTGTGACGGTCAAGAAGCAGATTCTGCGAGTGATTGTACAATGTCATCTTACACTGTTCCTGATGAAGCGGACAATGGACGTACTCATGCACCTTATGCGCTTTCAATGGCTAAAACAAACAATCCGCATACAGGCGGTTCACAATTTTTCATAGTTGACCCCGATGCAGTTGGTCAAGATGGCTCGCCAGGTACTCCACATTTAGACGGAGTTCACACTGTATTTGGTGAAGTTACCAGCGGCTTTGAGCACATCGATACAATTACTGCTCTTTGTGAGACTCAGAACTGTCAAAATGATAAAACTCCTCAAGACGTTGTTCTAGAAAGTGTTACCACCAATATGGAAGACGATTCTTGGTGGAAATTCTGGTGAAGCAAGAATTTCTCCAAGGGTTTTATTCATAGACATGCGACAACTCGCCCAATATATGGCGACTTTAGACCCTTTTAACGCAAAAAGAGAATTATCGGTTGGCGGACATTATTTTTCCTTGGATGGTCTTGATGAAAATGGTATTGATACCAGTAAGTTACCTTACTCTATTAGGATTCTATTGGAAGGGGCTCTAAGAGGTAATGATGGCTTTTTAGTTAGTGACCAGGACATTAGGAACATTGCAAACTGGCAACCTAATGGTGAACGAGGAGAGATTCCGTTTAGACCCTCTAGAGTTATCTTACAAGATTTCACTGGTGTTCCAGCAGTGGTCGATCTTGCTGCACTTAGAGACGCTATGGTTGAAATGGGTGGCGACCCAGAAAAAGTCAACCCCCAAGTTCCAGTTGACCTTGTAATCGACCATTCGGTACAAGTGGATGTATCAGGTTCTCATAGCGACGCTCTTGAATTGAATCTAGATATTGAGTATCATCGCAATATGGAACGATACACCTTCCTCAAGTGGGGTCAAAAATCACTAAAAGATTTCCAAGCAGTGCCTCCTTCAAGAGGTATTGTGCACCAAGTTAATCTAGAATTTTTAGCAAGTGTTTCACGTCAAGAAAAAGGAATTTGGTTAGCCGATACTTTAGTCGGTACAGATTCACACACAACTATGGTCAACGGCCTAGGTGTCCTTGGTTGGGGTGTTGGTGGAATAGAGGCTGAAGCTGTTATGCTTGGTCAGCCGATTTACATGCTTGCTCCAGATGTAGTTGGAGTTAGGTTAGTCGGAAATTTGAATCCAGGGGTTACTGCTACGGACATGACTCTCAGGATTGTAGAAATACTGAGAGAGCACGGCGTAGTTGGCAAGTTTGTAGAATTCTTTGGCCAAGGAATGGTTGCTCTATCTTTGGCTGACCGGGCCACTATTGCTAACATGGCACCTGAGTACGGGGCAACATGTGGCTTCTTCCCGATAGATGATAGGACCTTGGAATATCTTAGACTGACTGGACGCGAAGAATCTCACGTTCAAGGTGTAGAAGCGTACAGTAAAGCACAGGGCTTATGGTACTCTGCTGATAGTGAAGAGAAGTCCTATTCCGCTTTACTAGAATTAGACCTCTCAACAGTTAAACCAGCATTAGCAGGTCCAAAGAGGCCACAGGATAGAGTAGACTTGTCCAACATGAAATCACATTTTATCGAATCTTTAACAGCACCTCTTGGCCACCAAGGTCATGGTCTAAATTCTCAAGATTTGTCTAATAGCGCTATAGTTGAAAGTGATGGGCACAAATATGATTTGAATCATGGAGATGTTGTTATTGCTGCAATCACTTCTTGTACAAATACTTCCAATCCAGGTGTCATGCTATCAGCCGGACTTTTGGCTAGAAATGCTAGAGCTAAGGGCCTTACAGTCAAACCTTGGGTTAAGACTTCATTGGCTCCAGGTAGTAGAGTTGTAACAGAATATTATCAGGCTACGGGTTTGGAAGAAGACCTCAATGCAATGGGTTTCAATGTGGTAGGATATGGCTGCACAACATGTATCGGTAACTCTGGTCCACTGCCAGAAGAAATTGATAGTGCCATTGATGAAGTAGGACTGATTGTAGGGTCTGTAATATCGGGCAACAGAAACTTCGAAGGTAGAGTCCATGGTAAGGTCAAAGCCTCATATTTGGCAAGTCCGCCATTGGTTGTAGCATATGCTATAGCAGGTAACCTAGAGGTAGATTTAGATAACGAGCCTCTTGGTTTCTCCAGTGATGGCTCGCCCGTCATGTTAAGCGATATTTGGCCATCTGATGAAGATATCAAAGAGGCACTTGCAGTGATTACTCCCGATATGTTTAGGCAGAGATATTCAGACGCAATGAACGAACCTCGGTGGGATGGAATTCCATCTGAGGCAAGCCCACTGTATCCTTGGCAGGATGATTCTACGTACATACGCCTGCCAAGCTTTTTCTCAGGATTATCAGAAACGCCAGAACCAATTTCTAGTATTGAAGATGCAAGAGTGTTACTCAAACTCGGAGACTCAATTACAACTGACCATATTTCCCCAGCTGGTTCATTCCCTGCCGACGGCCCTGCAGGTAGATGGTTGACAGAAAGAGGTGTTCAAAAAGGCGATTTCAATTCTTTTGGAAGTCGACGAGGAAATCATGAAATCATGATGAGGGGGACATTTGCTAATGTCAGAATAAGAAATCAAATGGCGCCTGGTACTGAAGGAGGATATGCTCTTCACCCAGAAAGTGGTGAAGTAACCTCAGTTTTCGAAGCCGCACAAGCCTATTCAGGGGCTAAAGTGGTATTGGCAGGATCTCAATATGGAACTGGGTCTTCTAGGGATTGGGCTGCTAAAGGAACCTACTTACTTGGAGTACAGGCAGTTATAGCAACATCTTTTGAAAGAATTCATCGTTCTAATCTTGTTGGAATGGGTGTATTGCCTATGACCTTCAAAGAAGGCGAGTCGCACGAATCATTAGGATTGGATGGCAGTGAGTTATTTTCTATTCCTGTCAAAGATGATGTTAAGCCATTAGAAATGCTCACTGTTACAGCGTCACGCAGTGATGGTTCGACGGTAGAGTTTGAAGCGCAAGTACGCCTAGATACCCCAGTGGAAGTAGAGTATTATCGCAATGGTGGAATTTTGCATACGGTACTAAGGCAACTTGCTCAATGATTAATCGTCACCTTGAAGTCCAAGAGTTACTACCACGATTTATGGCGGGTCTTAGTGGCTATGTTCAATACCGATTTAGGTCGGATGAGCATGACACAAATATACTTCTTAGAGGAGACTCAGATTGGGTAAGTCGTAAAGTAGATGAGTTGGGTTTAACCGGTTTTGGTTGGACTATGCCCTATGGGCAAGATTCTACAGACAAGAAACCAAGTAGCCCATCTAAGTCCAAATCTAAGGCAAACATCTCAGTCGAAGAAGAACCTCTTGGCGAAAAGCCTTCTGACATGGGTCCAACTCCTGATCCAAGTAGAATACCAGTTGTAAGGCGTCCAATAGGACAGTTAGACCTAAGTAAAGAATTACGTATTTTAGGAATCGAGAAGCCTATTAGACCTGATACCATTGAATTGATGGAAATTTTTTCCAACTTAGATACGCCTCGCCCGGTTCAAGGTCCAATGAGTGTTGACCCCATGGCAGAAGCATGGTTGCGAGAATTACTGACCGTTGTAGTCAGAGAGTACGGTGCAACTGCTCTAAGAACTCAAGATATTGAAGAAATTGCAAGTAAAAAGTTAGGCAATAGAGAAGGTACTTCGCTAGAGGTGTGGTTAGACTCCTTATTCTCCGCAGGCAAGTTGGTGAAAGTTCACGGCCCAGATGCCATTGCTTGGGGTCCTTCTCCTAGATGGTTAATTGGAAAAATATAACTTGAATCGTTATTTTTCCGTAATTCTATCTGCTCTTGATTTGATTATTCTAAATGCGTCACTGCTCGATATTAGAAATATTTGGCAGTGAACCAAAGAGCAAAGGAATTAAAGTGCAAGTAAACTTGGCATGGAGAGTGATGATGATGTTTAACCAAAGCAATCTCTTCAAAGCCCGCGCCCAAAGCATGTTTCTATGTATGCTGATGATTTTATCGACAACCGCTGCAATCGCATCAACTGCTAGTGCATCTCAAGCAAGGTCGTATACTACAAATCGTGACCCTCATGATGTCGCTATAGGTGACTTCAACTGTGATGGTAGCAATGATATTGCAATCGCTACAGATGGAACACACACCATTTCTATTCTTTGGAATGATGGTAATGGCGATTTCAGTGAACGTCAAGATATTTGGGTTTCAGCCAATCAAAGCCGAGCCGCAGAGTGGGATGAGTTTTCTAATGTTCAGTTCATTGAAGTGGGGGAATTCACCGGCGACAGTGCAACTGATATTGTGATATTCCAGAGAAATAATCCGTTTAGAACAGACGATAACGGCGCTCCCGATGGTCAACCAGGTAACGTAACAATTATCGAAAACGGCGGATGTAACGAGAAGACATGGGATATTGGTGCCCGTTTCACTCACTTTTGGGCTTGGGACTTGGAAGTTAGCGATCTTAACAAAGATGGTAACGACGATGTCATGGTTCTCGACTTACAGGCTGATATTACAACTCAAAGAGTAGTATCTTACCTAGGTCCTATTACCTCAAGTACACAGGCTGCTGTGACTAATTTAGGGCCTTCTCAACAAAATACATACCGAACTTTCACGTCTGGAGATTGGGGAGAATCACAAGTCGGCGGGGGAATAGGCGGCGGTGGCCAATGTTTGGATAATGATATGTGGCTTCTTCGCAGCGAAGGATTAGATTACAGCACTGGGCAAGTCACTAACCCAGGTAACGATGACAACGTTTCAATTATTGAATTCAATTGTCAAACCAATTCATTCCCATTGACCTATACATTCAGTACAACCCCTGGTCCTGGAGAGCATGTCATAAACATGCAGACTACTACTTCTCAAGCACTAAGTGTTGGAGACATGGATGGAGACGAAGTAATTGACGTCCTAGCAATCAATGCTGATAATCTTGAGAATGTAAGCTATGTTAAATCCTCTGCGGTAGGAACTTGGAGCAATCCTCAACTTGCTTATTTTGGACCTTATATTTCATGGACATTGACCGTTGCCGACCTTAACGGTGATAACGAACCAGATTTCGTTAACCCGACAATCGCTTACCAACAAAATTCAACCGACTCCGCAGGCGGTACAAGTTCTAACTTCTTCTTGAATTATCCAGCTACCATTCAAGTAACCCTTTCTGATGGAAATGGCGGTCACTTGGGTCCACTATCATATGCTGGTGGAAGAAGACCTCACATTGCTGAAGTCGGACAAATGGCTGGAGCATCTAATTCAGCACCAGACATCGTCGTTGCTCACAAGAATTGGGCATTTGGTGGATGGAGAGATAATTTCGGATGGGAAGGTCAATATGATTCAATCACAGTTATCGAAATGGATAACAAAGATTTATCAGTTTCAGGAATAGAAATTGACCCAGTTGACCGATATTTTGGAATTGTCGGTGAAGGAACAAGAGATATAAACGTGACACTAACCAACACTGGAATGGATATTCTAAATGGTCAAAACGCTCAGCTAGATGTTGAACTCAAGGTTGTTGATGGATTGAATTCAACCAATCAAACAGTATATGCTATGGATTGGGATTCTCCAGAGAACAAAGCCGCCTGCGGTGGATGTAACTGGCAATATGACGATTATGTCGATGGAACACATCACTGGTTTGAAGAAACAAACCATTCTTCAGGAACAGGAACAGACCCCGATGAATCCGAGTCTGAATTTTCACCAAGTTACCTCAACCCTACGGACTTCATGTGGTCTGGGGAAACTAAGACCAATAGTTCAGGTGGAGAATGGACTGGATATGGTAGGAATTGGGACGAAGCAATGGTCCTAACAGATGTTGATCTGACTGGTTCTGACCGTGCATTCATGAGTGTTGAATTGTATCATGACCTTGGTTTTGGAGCACTTGGTAGTGCTGATGCAAACGGCTTTGTCGTAGGCGATGTTTGGGATGACGTTGCAATGATTGAAATTGGAAGTGAAGAAACAGGTTGGGATGTAGTAAGTTGCCCTAGATCTGCTTACATTAGCGGTGCTTGTTTTTCCGGAGACTCAATTTGGGGCGGTTTTGACCTAGATAGGGCTTACAAAGAGAACGTTGTTGGCGGTTATGCTGAAGGACTGTACTACTATGGCATCTATTCTTTCAATACATACTATGGATGGAATAACTTCACCGATGAAGGATTTGGAACATTTGATTTGAGTCCGTGGGCTGGAGAAACTATCGATATCAGATTTAGATTCAGAACTGGCTTTGAAGGTTCAATATCGGACGATAATGAGAGCCTATGGACTGGAAATGATGGTTATGCGGTTGATAACTTAACTATCACTAAGCAGAATACCGCTTTCTTCCCAAATCCACAAATTCAACAAACACAGGTAAATCTTCAGAACTTAGGACCAGGCGAAGAGTATACTACTTCCATACAGGCGGATTTCCTAAATGATACTACTTACAGAATATCTGCCACTCTATCCAATAACGGGTGGGATGAACAAGGTATAAATGATGAAATTGTTGGTTATGTGACGCCGTTCAATCTATATGATCCTACACTAGAATCTATAGATGGTTTCTTACCAGGTGGGCTTTACGCACAAGGAACATTCCCAATCTCTGCTACCACTAATAACTGGGGTAATACCCCTGTAGACTTTGACGTTACAGCTACTGTATTTACCGCTGACCCTTCAGACGTCAATTGCGGAACGCCTTCATCGGTTTGTACTGTCTCATTCGATAATGCGACCGATGGTACAAGGTACACTGAGAGCAATAATCCGAAAGGCCAGAGATACAATGATTCAGCTCTGTGTCCAACTGATTTGACATTCAATAACGAGGCATACTGGTTTGGCCATCCTTGTTCATCAGAAACAGGACTTTATGGATATGGTGATGCATGGGAAAATGAAACATTGACCATCAGTAACATAGATTTAGAAAATCTTTCTGGAGATTTCGTTTCTCTTAACTTCGAGTATTATGCTGATACATTCTACGAAGTAGATTCTCAAGGAAATATTGACCCTAGCGATTATATGGCAATATTAGTGGATTATACTGCAGATGGAAGAACTAACGAAGCGGTTGTCTACGGTCAATGGAATGATTACAATGAAGACGGCACATGTCAAGTTGATCAAGATAATAATGGAATTATCAACGCCACCGAACCAATCGATAATGCTGAAATTAACCTTATCGGTGATTCTAGAAATACAGACGGTCTTTCAGGTAACTGGCCATTATTCTTTAATTCAGATGATTTGAAGAAGTCAGTTAGTATCGATTTGACTCACTTGTATGTTTACAATACTTCATCCGCAGACTCTTCTGACTGGGGAGTTGAGTGTCTTTCCTTGTCAGGAAATAAGGTTGACTTGAAATTTGATTTCTTCTCAGATGATGATGGAAGAAACGGAATCAATGATGGATTTAAGGGAGTTGGAATCAATAATATTACAATGAAAGAATTTACTTTCGTTGAAGATAATAGCTATACTATCTCCAGAACAGGAGTCGACGCCGGTGATGTATCTACAGATCTGATTTCAGACCATGAATTCATTTCCGGAGTTTATATGATTGAAGTAGAGACTGTATTTGATAATTCCACTGCTGGAAAGCCTTGGTTTAATGATAACGAATTAAACACTGCAAACAATATTAAGAGAGTAATCTTCGATGTAAGGTCTGTTGACATCTCGCTAGGTAGGCCAATGGGAGTACTCGATTGTCTATCAGACTCAAAGATGAACTGTGTTCTACCTATTGACCAATCTCTTACTCATTCATGGGACCTTAGAGCAACTAACGGTGTTTTGGAAGGAGACTACATCTTCCACATGGATATATTTGATGAAACAACTAACTCTCTAGCACATACGGTTAGTGCTGGCCCTGCACAAGAATTGATTGCGAGTCAAGTAGTAGAACTTTCCTTTACTCCTTGGAATGGATATCAAGATGGTCACACGTACAATATTAGTTACCGTGCGGAATTAGATGACGGAACTCCATCTGGTACTCCTAGATACTTCCATGCAACCTTTGCTGATAGTGTTGATATTGCAATACTGTCAGATAAGACAACTGGGACATCAGCGATAGTAGAAGACCTCAAGATACTTGGTAAATCATATACACAATTTACAATTAACGACTGGGATGAATACTTCAAAGGAAATTGGTTCACTCACTATGATAAGATTGTATTGCCATGGCAAGATTCCAATACAGCCAGTGATTCTGGCGATAAGTACTATCAAAGATTGTACCAAAATGATGATGATACTGTTAACCGAAAACAGATATTGACTGCATTTATGCAAAGTGGAGGAACTGTACAGGCACACTTGGCACCTCATGGCTCTCAAACCTATGGTACAGACAATACTGCCAATAGACTTCCTCTAGACCTAGTTATAGCAGATAGAAAGACAGCGGACAAACAGATAGAGTATGCTGATATTGAGGTTTATGACCCATACCATCCAATTATGAATGATATTTCTGAAGCGAATAATTATGCTATATTCCAAGGTATCAATGGTGGAGTAGTAGCTACATCTGTACTAGATGCAGGATTGGCTTCTGAACAGGCTGATTGGGCATCTGGTTGTACCGGTAATTTAGGCGATGCAGAGTTCCAGCCGATCATTCAAGATTCTACCAGCATTGGTGACGTCTTGATTGGTCTGTGCAGCTATGGTCAAGGTGGTATGATTATTTCCACAATAGATGTTGAATCCAGTTCTGAGAACGCTACAAGTACAACATTCCCTCTATTGAGTAATTTGCTCCTTCATCAAGTGAATGATTATCCAAATCCTTTCTCCAAGCAAAGAGAAGGTACAGATATCCTAATCAATGGTGAAAAGCCATTAGAGGCATTAGGTTCTGGATATCTTACTCATTACATGAAGAGTAATGCTGAAGTAACTTTCAGTTATCAATCCGATGCTATGGTTGACTTAGTGGCTGATTGGGTTATTGAAGGTCCGACTTCCTGGGATGGTTCATCACTCGCAACAGGTCAAAAGGAGCACTTTGTGCCAGATATAGGAACATTACCGTTTGATACAGAGGTTTCACCTGTTGTAAATTTCTGTAAAACAATCGGAACCCAAGGGCTTTGTAAGCAAGATGTTCAATGGACAATCACTCTATGGCTTCACGATGAAGATGGGCATTCAAGACAGCTTTCAGTTGTAGTCGAAACAGATGATGCTAATGCCGATGAATTCAATCCAGTCGCTGATGCATATGTCGAGTTAAGAACTGATTATATTGATAATATTGAGTTGATTGGTAGTTCAGGTTCAAATAACGAATGGGACAAGTATAGAATAATTCTTGATGAAGATGGTCAAATACCAATTTACTTCAATGCTTCAGGTTCTTACGACGAAGACGCTCCAGAAGGAAGTAGTGGAATTAAGACTTACAAGTGGGAAGTATTCTACGACAAGTCCCAAGATGAACCGTTCACAACTAATGCTAATACTTACACTCAGTCTGCAGCGAGCCAGGGTATCTGGATGTACACTTTCGGTGGATTTGGAGTCGATGATAATGGAGAATCTTATGCAAGTAAGAATGTAACTATCGACCCAGATACGAAAGCCATTACCCAACCAATCAAGGTTGTACTTACTGTATTTGATGAAGCAGGCAATTGGGATGATGAGATGGAGATTTACTTCGAAGTCCTAACAGCCGGTTTTGGAGATGTTGCTCCTGTGATTCAGTTAGAAGCTAACGAATGGAAAGATGTGAATGGTTTCAATAAATCTAATTTCACACTTACTGGTAGTGTACTTTCAGGTTCTGATGGGGATGTATATATCGAAATAGCCCTAGATAAGGAGATCTTCACCGCAGAAAGTGAAGATAGAATAAAGGCTGACGATGAAGGGACCTTCGTAAAACTAACTCAACTTTCTAATGGAGATGCTTTCACTTTGTCTCTAAATATGGACGACTATTACACCAACCAAACCGTTACTAAGGATATCCATCTTTACATATATGAGTTTTCAAGTACGACTGGTGTAAAGAGATGGACTGAACATAATTATGGCTTCCCTATGAAGATTACACTTACCTTGCCTATATGCAGAGGACAAACTGTACCGAATGAAGTTATACTTGATGATGGATTTGACAATTGGGTATTCATTGGCGGTGAATGTCAATGGGACGGAGAATGGAAGTTTGAGAATGGACAATGGATAGAACCTTCAACTGATGACTCAGAAGATTCTGCTGAAGGTGGTTCTAATGCTATATTACTCGGTGGAGGCGCCCTAATACTAATTGTCATTCTAGCGCTAACTTTCCTCTTCTTGAAGAAGAGTGATTCTGAAGGTATGGATGGAATGGTCAAAGACTTTAGCGGAGTAGGGGGATACCAGCAAGACCCAGTTGAGCAATATGTTCAGCAATTGATTGCACAAGGTTACCCAGAAGAAACTGCTAGGGCATATGCCTCACAGTATGCAGACCAAGCGGGCGGTGCATCAGCAACTGCTACAGCTGCTCAACCAGCTGCCGCTTCTAATCCTGCAATGGATGCAGCATATCAGCAATATTATCAGCAATTCATATCACAAGGATATGACCAACAAACAGCAGCAGCATACGCTCAACAATATGCTGCGGCTTACATACAGCAACAAGGTTAACACCAGCAACTTTGCAATTTGCGCTGATATTGTTGGCAACTAGCATCAATGGGTTCAAAAGTGACTATTGGTCGCCGACATCATGGACAGGACAGATACCTACACCGTCGCCGATATCAATCTTGCAGAGAGTGGTTCTCTTAGAGTCGATTGGGCGAGAGCTAGAATGCCAGTTTTAGCAGCACTTCGTGAAGAAGCTCTGAAGACCAAACCTCTGGCAGGAATGCGTGTTACAGGTTGTTTACACGTCACCAAAGAAACAGCAGTATTAATCGAGACAATAGCGGCAGCAGGTGCAGAAATATCCTGGTCTGGATGCAATCCTCTTTCAACTCAAGATGATGTAGCAGCATGGCTCGCTACAGAAGGATACTCGGTTCATGCATGGCATGGTCAGTCTACGGAAGATTTCTACTGGTGCATCGATAAAACTCTTGAATTCAAACCAACTCTAACTCTTGATGATGGAGCAGATTTGATAGTTCGAGTACACGGTGAGAAAACTGAGTATGCAGACGGTGTAATCGGTGGAACAGAGGAAACAACAACCGGTGTTCATAGACTTCGAGCAATGGGAGATGCTGGAGATTTGAAATATCCAGTAATTGCAGTTAACGATGCAATTACAAAATGGGATTTTGACAATGTTTATGGAACTGGACAATCAACCATTGATGGTATTCTAAGAGCTACTTCTGTACTCATTGCAGGTAAGACATTCGTCGTTGCTGGATATGGTCATTGTGGCAGAGGTCTTGCTATGCGTGCTAAGGGTATGGGTGCAAATGTAATCATCACCGAAGTTGACCCACTTCCGGCACTTAGAGCAGTAATGGATGGATTTAGAGTAATGCCAATGGATGAAGCAGCATCTCTAGGGGATATATTCTGTACTGCTACAGGAATGAAGGATATCATCGTCGATAGACATTTCGCATCTATGAAAGAGGGTGCAATCATCTCTAATACTGGACATTATGATTGTGAAATAAATATTGAACAATTGAAAGAAATGAGTACTAGTGAGCGAACAATAAGAGAAAATAATGTTGAATACACTCTTCCAGATGGCCGAAGGGTCTTCATCTTGGCTGATGGTAGATTAGTTAATTTGGCTGCTGCTGAAGGACATCCATCAGAAGTTATGGATATGTCATTCGCTAATCAGTATCTAGCACTTTGTCGCCTTGCTAAGGAAGGAAAGTCTCTTGGCCCAATAGTACATGACATTTCATTGGAACAAGACCAAGGACTTGCAAAGACTAAACTTGCAACTCTTGGATTTGAAATCGATGTATTAACTGCAGACCAAGTTGCTTATCTAACAGATTACACTGCTGGAACATGAAGTTACTCTTCTTCCCAAAATGTGGAAGCTGTGTTTTCTTCTAGGTCATCCTCTATGTGTCCCATTTCATCATAATGGGATTCAAAGTCAGGCATCGAGAGTTTCCAGTTCTTCGGAATCTTATTCTTTTCTTCGATAATGATTAACATTCTCTCTTGCCAAGCGAGAGGTTTTCTCTGCATTATGTACATGCAAAGAACAGATGTTCGAACATTTTCAGGTATTACTGAGAAACCAGTAGAAGCCTCAAAGTTCATTGCTCTGAGTAAATTAAACGCCGGTCTATTGACAGACCGGAATAGATTTTTGGCTATTCTCATACCAAATAGCACTGTTATGAATATAACCAACGAGGTTAAGCAAAATGCCCCCCATCCTTGACCAGCTAGAGCATTTGATAGAAGAATAACAGCAAATAGAATTGGAACTGTTGTCAGCATAAAGATGAAAGTTTCAGATGCAGGTTGCTTCTTCATTTTTGCCTCAATCGCCGTCCATCCAGCATGTCGCTTTTCCCAAGGTTTGAAGTGTTCATTAGTGTCTTGATTTGCAGCGTTTCTAACTAGGCCAAGCAACTGGTGTATACGCCCATATTGAGTAGTTGCTACATCCATGTTTTCATTGATGATAGTTTCAAGACGCTGTCTTGATTCTTCATACAATCCCATATCGGCAAGAATTGTTGCTTGTTCGATTAGTGGAGTCACTTCATTTGGTGCATAGTGTCTAACATCTTGCCACCATTGCAAAGCATCCATCAGAAGTCCTAATTCATCTGCTAGGAGTCTACCTCCTCTAACCCACATATCAATTCTAGTAGGTTCTAATTCGACCACTTTTCTAACCGCAGATAATGATCTAGAGGCATCGATAAGTGAAATAGGCTCTCCAGGCAGAGGAAGAGTGACATCAGAGTATAGTTGCCATGCTTCAACATGTTCAGGATCAATTTTAGTTGCAGTCTTTGCTTCTTTCAAGGCAGTTTCCCTGTCACCTTGCTCTAACGCTTCAATTGCATTCAAGTAGTGTTCTTCAGCGCTCATATCCATCACTCTATGAGGGCATCATTTAATCATCACTATTTCGATTAAATTTACGTGGAATAATTGGTTTTGGTGCGTTATTGTGGGCGTGTCCTGCTCTTTTACCCTTTGATTTGCGGAAATTATTCTCTTTTGGCTTAGTTCTGTCATCATCACGGCTAGAGAATTCTCTTCTCTCTCCTCGACCACCGTCTCTGCCGCCACCGCCTCTGGAGTCTCTATCGAAATTTCCACGGCCACCATCTCTGCGGCCTCCGTCTCTGGAGCCTCTATCGAAATTTCCTCGACCACCGTCTCTGCGACCACCGTCTCTGGAGCCTCTATCGAAATTTCCACGGCCACCGTCTCTACGGCCTCCATCTCTTCGGTCTCTTGAACCTCTGTCGAAATTTCCACGGCCGCCATCTCTACGACCGCCGCCAGCACCTCTAGGCTCGCCACATCTGTTACATTCAGTTCTTCTAGCGAAGTTAGAATTATTACACTTAGGACAATCCCAGTCGCCATCATTTGAGTCATTTCTTCCTCGATTACCTCTGTCGAAATTCCCACGGCCCCCGTCTCTGGAGCCTCTATCGAAATTTCCACGGCCACCGTCTCTGGAGCCTCTATCGAAATTCCCACGGCCACCGTCTCTGCGACCACCATCTCTGGAGCCTCTGTCGAAATTCCCACGGCCACCGTCTCTACGGCCATCGCCTCTAGAATCTCTATCTCTAGATGATGGGTATCTTTCTTCTCGTGGCTTTTTAGCACGGATATTAACTTCTTCACCAACTAGTGAGTTCAAATCTAATTTACGATCGATGTGCCCAACGTGGGCCATTGGCGAATCTGTATTCCCCAGTACACCGTCAATTTTACCGATATAAATCCCATCTGAGGCTCTAATAATGATTGAGTCAAGAGCAGGCGAAGAGCCTCCAAAGGAAAGTAGTAAGCCACCTTCGTGGCTCATAGAATCTATAGTACCGGAAAACATGTTAATCACTTTTATTATTGGGAGGTTGTGAAATCATTCTTCTTGCTTTCTTAGAGCAAACGCAGCCCCTAGAAGAGTGACAGTCAGAGTTGCCATTAAAGAAACACCGGGTAATCCTGAGCTTTCAGAATCTCCGTTATCACTGTCAGTTGTTGATTGCGAGTCGTCATCATTTGCATAAGGGTCCTTTACCATCACGCTAAGAGTGCTTATGACGCCAGATTCATCAGTTGCAGAGATTGTGACATCGTAATCAGTAATTCCTTGTTGAACACATGTAGCGATTGAAACATCGATTTCCCAGTTCTTTCCAACTTTAGTGAAATCAGATGCCTGTGAGCCACACAATGCCAGTGAAAGAGTTACTGCTTCACCATCAGGGTCGATTACTTCACCTTTCAAAGTGAATTTCAATCCACTGGCATCCCAAGTTCCATTCTTTCCTTCGAAGTTAACTTTAATTTCTAGGACAGGAGGTAAACTTACCTTTTCTAGACCGAAGTCTAGCATAAAGTCGAAATTCAACATATTGCTGTTTTGAGCGCTACCCATAACCATTACACTACCAGGTCTAAGTCCTTCCATAGGTAGTGATATTGTCACAGGTGCGTTGGTTATTGAAGCAGACCGCATGGTCCCCATTATCTGCATTTGATGCGCATGTGCTGCTACACTTAATTCACTTACCAGTCCGGTAGGAGTTACTGTGAAGTCAACATTTTCACCATCGGTAATTTCTGCAGTCGCAGTGAATGGCTGTCCAAATGTGAATGTGAGTGTATCATTGTTTTGAGCGCCAAATGGGTCCTTAATTGCACATTCAGCAGTAGTTATAGCAGTTCCAGAAGGCGATGTTACTAGGAGGTCGCCATCTTGATTTTGTCTTGAAGACCAACCCACATCAGCGAATGTACACTCTAGATTCCAACCATTTGTGTCGCTAGCCCATGTGCTAATTTCATCTCCTAATACAGCGGAGTATTCTCCACCATTCATTATTGGAATGATTGTATTATCGCTTGGAGCAGCGCCAGTCCATTGTGGAATATCATTAGATTCTGGTGCATCAGTGGTGAAATCAATAAAGAGATTTCTTCCAATTGGCCAGTCCGCCTTATCATAGTTTACTTTTTGACTGACTCTTAGTCGTCCATCCGGAAGATAAATTTCTTCTGGTTCGAATGAACTTATCTCGACACCATCATCTCTCATGCTAAAATTAGCAATTCTAAGGCCTTGAAGTACAGGGAAAGTTAGCATTAGGTCTGCATTTGTCATATTTGTTACATTTAATGCTAGAGTAAAGTTAGAGTCACCTTGGTTTGGTAGTTGATCGAATCTTAAATTATTAGATTCTCCATTTTTAACGAATAGTGAAATTTGGAGGTCGTCAGTAACACTAACTGGAACTTCTGTACAGTTGGATGATGCCAGTAGATTTTGACAGTTACGTTCTTCAGAGTTGCCCTCAGGTACTAAGTCAACTTCGTCTAGAGCAATTCCTTCTTCAACAAATTCAAAGTCATTCCAATCAACACCACCACGGTGAGGTATTCCTTCACGGAGTCCGAGCCTTGTATCCATATCTTCAATACACTTTGGCCCAATTTCTCTTACTGCTTCTCTTTCATCGGTACTAATCCATGAGTTGTTTCCACCGGGTGCTCCATCGAAGAGTCCGTCGAGATTTTCTCTAACTGTTGCTGAGTTACTTCCATTGACATATGCTGTAGCGCTCATACTCGAAGTAGCCCAGTCATCTTCGATATCTATGTCGAATAGAGCAAAGTTATAGTCGAATAAGTCTTCAAATGTTAAACCTGAACAATCAACATCATCCAGTTGTCTTCCGCTTGCTTCCATTACCTTCTTTTCGTCTAGTTGGGACTCTTCAGCCAGTGGCGTAAGGGTCATCATAATCATCAAGATAATTAGTCCGATTGCGGTCGAATGTACAGTGAAACGGTTTCCTGCCATATCGTTGCCTATTCTCCGCTCGTCTAATACTCTTCGGCCTCTTGAAGTATAAATTTCAGTTTATGGCTGTATTATTTTCATTCTAGAATTGAACCAATACCACGGTATCAGAGACCAAATCAAAGCAACAAACCACGAGATTAGCGGTGAAACTCCTCTTTCTACACCAGTTAATCGCGTTTCAAGTAAATGATGAAATACTCCATTGGGGGAAAATAAGTCCAGTACCCCCTCTAAATCTATCCATTTGGGGTCATTTTCTTCTCCAATTGAAACTCCAGATGCAAATGCCACCATGGTAGTAACTAGAGCCCAAAGGAAAGTAAATAGGAACCATACGCCAACTCCAAAAGCAATTGATGTGCCCTGTTCTCTAGCGTGTGATGAAGCGATTAGTGAGAACAGAACATACCATAACAAGATCAATGCTACAGAGATGAAAGATGTTAATGCGTCTATAATACTCGGCCAATCACCCATACGATAGTTTACGATGACATAGGAAATAGCCCATAAAATCCATGTTGGTATGAGTATCGCTAGCCAATGTCCAACCACCAAAGAAAAAGACTGATGCGAACGTTGCATAGGTTGTGAGAGTTTGATTTCTAAAACTCCGCTTGCTCTATCTTTACTAACCCCATCAAAAGATAGTAGAACTGCACACATAGTGGCTCCAAATACAATCCCTAAACTGGTATAGAACAT
>ENA-ORDR01000305-ORDR01000305.1-marine-metagenome-genome-assembly--contig:-NODE-305-length-25811-cov-5.763387_pt1 | contig 25811 bp, 21 predicted proteins | sample MGYA00240993_ERZ508538 | MGnify/ENA primary metagenome ERZ508538 (study PRJEB26207, sample SAMN05421999) | marine metagenome | isolation source: Monterey Bay, California, USA | place: USA:Monterey Bay... | reverse complement strand
TCAGTTGATAGTTGGTATAGACCTTTGGCAGCTTCTTGACAATGATCACAATCAGCATCAAAAAAACACAGTATCTTTCTTCCTTCGTTAATATCAAAATCGTCTGCTTTTACATATGAAGTGAATGATGACATGATTTTGTTTTCTGATCTTGATGAAGAAGGAAAAATAGCAAACATTATAGTAGAGATTGTTAGAAACAGAATTATCACATTAGAGAAAGACCCTCTATTTCTATCAGATTTTTTATACATAAAAATTAATATAATAAAAGTAATAGCGTTCTTAATCAAAGCTTGCCATGGTTTCATAGGTAAAAGTTCACCATTACATCCACAATTTTCAGATGATCCTATTTGGGTAAATAAATGAATACTAAAAGCTGTAATGATTATAATAGATAACGGTATTATTAACCTCTTAAGATAATAATTAAACAGTAACGTTATCCCAATAAAAAATTCCACACCAATAATAAAACGAGAAAAATAAGCAGCGGATATTTCTGAAAAACCCATCGGAATAAGATGGTTCGTTTCAAATGTCGTAATTCCTTTCATCATTTCCATTGGATGCAACTTTGCATAAGCAGAGAATAAAAATAGACAACCAACAAATAATCTAAGTACTAATAAAATCTTGTTTTGATATTTTTTCATAATTATTTTAATTTAATAAGCGCAAATACTGCGTAATTTAACATATCTAAATAGTTTGCGTCAATTCCTTCTGAAATCAAAGTAGAACGGCCATTGTCCTCAATTTGTTTTACTCTTAACAACTTTTGTAAGATTAAATCCGTCAAAGAGCTAACTCTCATATCTCTCCAAGCTTCTCCATAATCATGATTTTTATCCAACATCAACTGTTTTGCTTCAAGAGCATATTTATCAAACAAATTCATTACTTGATCATATTGTATTTCTTCTGCCTGTTCAGCTACACCCAGTTCCAATTGAATCAATCCAATAATAGAATAATTTACAATACCAATAAATTCAGGAACAACACCCTCGTCCACTTTCTGCAAACCCTTGTCTTCAATACTTCTAATTCGTTGAGCTTTTATAAAAATCTGATCTGTTAATGAACTGATTCTTAAAATTCTCCAAGCAGATCCATAATCTTTCATTTTTTTAGCAAAAATGTCCTCACATTTCTTTATTATTGAATCGTATTCGGATATAGTTTTTTCCATAGACATTTTTAAATTATAAAGCCGAAATATACATCTTTTTATAAGGAATAAAAATGAACAGAAAACAGAATAAAACATACTTTTCAACAAGTAAAGTTATGGGTATTTTAAACCTTAGTGACAACTCATTTTATGATGGAGGAAAATATAATAATACTAAGAAAATACTAATCCAAACGAAAAAGATGATAGATGAAGGTGTTAATATTATTGATATTGGAGCTCAATCATCTAGGCCAGGTTCGAATGAAATTTCAGAAGATGAAGAACTAAATAAAATCATTCCATCTCTAATAGAAATAAAAAAACATTTCCCTAATGTACTCATTTCTGTTGATACATACCGAGCTAATGTTGCAGAAGAAAGTATTAACAATGGAGCAGATATCATCAATGATATTTCATCTGGAGATTTAGACAATAAGATGTTCTCTGTTATTGCAAAATATAAGGTTCCCTACATTATTATGCACATGCTTGGAACTCCAAAAAACATGCAAGAAAATCCAACTTATAACAATGTAGTTGAAGAGATTATTAATTATTTTCAACAAAAAATTGAAACACTTCACGACTTAGGTATTAATAATTTGATAATTGACCCGGGGTTTGGATTTGGAAAAACTCTAGAAAATAATTATGAAATTTTGAATAATTTGGAGAAATTTAAATGTTTAGAATATCCTATTTTGGTAGGAGTTAGCAGAAAGAGTATGATTTACAAATTATTAGATACTGATGCAAATCAGGCTCTTAACGGAACGTCTGTTATAAATACTATAGCACTTACCAAAGGAACTGACATTTTAAGAGTTCATGACATAAAAGAAGCTGTTGAGTGTATAAAAATTGTTAATTTCGCACAAAACAAATAATTAATGGATATTATCTGGGAACCCATTTTTACGATTGCAAGTTACGATATATCTTTCATGGATTTAATTGATCTTACCTTGGTAGGATACTTACTTTTCCGATTATACAGACTAGCGAAAGGAACTCCTGGCATAAATATATTTTTTGGACTAATTGCCATCTATTTTACTTTCCAAATTGTAGATCTACTCAGAATGAGATATATCACTCAGATTTTAGGAGGGTTTATTAGTATTACTTTTATTGTTATTGTCATCCTTTTCCAACAAGAGATCCGAAAATATCTAAGCCAAATAGGAAAAGGAAAGGTTATAAAAAATCAGAAACTATTAAAAATATTTAACACTAAAAATGAAGCAAATCTTAATATTGATGCTATTATAAAAGCATGCACTACTTTTCAAAAAAGTAAAACTGGAGCTATTATTGTACTTACTTTAACTGATGACCTAAATTACATTACAGAATCTGCCGTGCAGATAGACTCAAAAATTACTTTTCCTCTTTTAGAAAGTATCTTTTATAAGAATTCTCCTCTGCATGATGGAGCTGTAATAATAAGAAACAACAGAATAGTAGCAGCGAGATGCATATTACCTGTTAGTAATGATGATGATTTCCCTGGAGAATTAGGAATGAGACACAGATCAGCTGTTGGTATGAGCGAACATTCAGATGCAATAACACTTATTGTTTCGGAGGAAAACGGAAAAATATCCTCCACTTCTGATGGAAATATAGAAATTGATTTATCTGAAAAACAACTTAAGAACTACCTAATTGAGAAGTTTCACAATCCAACAGATAGTTAAAAATTAATCAAAAATATACTACAAATTATCTATAATAGTATTTAGTGTTGCACTTGGTCTCATTACATTATTAACTAACTTTTCATCAGGAAAATAATATCCGTTTATATCTTCATTATTACCTTGAGATTCATTTAGTTCTGCAACAATGTTTTCTTCATGAGTTTCCATTGTATCTGATACATTTTCAAAAATAGATTGTAATGACTTATCTTCAGTCTGATTTGACAACTCTCTAGCCCAATACATAGCTAAGTAAAAATGAGAACCTCTGTTATCTAACTGTCCTACTTTTCTGAGTGGAGATTTTCCATTTATAAGCAAAACTTCAGTTGCTCTTTCTAAAGTTATTGCTAAAACTTTTGCTTTTTGATTGTTATTAACTTCAGAAAGATGTTCTAACGATTCTTTTAGAGCTAAAAATTCCCCTAATGAATCCCATCTTAAATGTCCTTCAGAAGTAAATTGTTGCACATGCTTTGGAGCTGATCCTCCGGCTCCTGTTTCAAATAAACCTCCACCATTCATAAGTGGTACAATCGACAACATTTTTGCTGAAGTTCCTAGTTCTAAAATCGGAAATAAATCTGTGAGATAATCTCTAAGCACATTTCCTGTAACCGAAATAGTATTTTCTCCTTTTTTAACTCTATCCAAAGTAAAAAGAGTCGCTTGATAAGGAGGTAAGATTTTAATATTCAAACCATTCGTATCATGATCTTGTAAGTACCTATTTACTTTATTTATGATTTCTGCATCATGAGATCTGTTTTCGTCTAACCAAAATACAGTTGGCCAATTTGTTGATTTCGCTCTATTAACTGCCAATTTCACCCAATCCTTGATTGGGTTATCTTTTGTTTGGCACATTCTCCAAATATCTCCTTCTTCAACATTATGTTCAATAAGAATATCTCCTGTAATATCCATAACCCTTACCACACCAGCAGTTTGAATTTCAAAAGTCTTATCATGAGATCCATATTCTTCTGCTTTCTGAGCCATCAGCCCAACATTTGGAACAGTTCCCATAGTAGTTGGATCAAACGCTCCGTTTTGTTTACAAAAATCAATAGTAGCACTATAAATAGATGCGTACGAACTATCAGGAATAATTGCTTTCGTATCTTCCGTTTTATTATCTCTATTCCACATTTGCCCAGAAGTCCTGATCATAGCAGGCATAGATGCGTCAATTATCACATCAGAAGGAACATGAAGATTAGTAATTCCCTTATCAGAATCTACCATTGCTAATCTTGCATTATTTTCGAAAGTATTATTAATATCTTTCTGTATTTCTGATCTTTTCTCAGATGGTAGATTTTGTAATTTATCTACTAAATCACCAAAACCATTTCTAAAATCGACTCCTAAATCATTAAGGATCAATTGATGTTTTTCTATTAAATCAGCAAAGAAAACAGATACTGCATGTCCGAAAATAATCGGGTCAGAAACCTTCATCATAGTAGCTTTCATATGTAAAGAAAGAAGAATTCCTTGATTTTTTGCATCTTGCATTTCTCTTTGTAAAAACGAAATAAGAGCTGTTTTACTCATAACACTAGAGTCAATTATTTCCTTATCTAAAAGTGGAGTACTTTCTTTCAGAGTTGTTATTGTTCCATCTGCAGCAAACAACTGAATTTTCACATCTGTAGATTTCTCAACACAAACAGACTTCTCATTATGAAAAAAATCACCGCTTTCCATAGTAGCAACATGCGTTCTGGAATTAGCACTCCACTCACCCATTGAATGAGGATTTATTTTTGCATAATTCTTTACTACTTTAGGAGCTCTCCTATCTGAATTTCCTTCACGGAGAACAGGATTCACGGCAGAACCTTTAACTTTATTATACTTATCTTGTATTTCCTTTTCTTCATCTGTTTGAGGAGAATCAGAATAGGGTGGAATTGCAAATCCTTTATTCTGTAATTCCTCAATAGTAGCAATAAGCTGTGGCACAGAAGCAGAAATATTTGGCAACTTAATAATGTTTGCTTCTGTCCTTTTTACTAATTCACCAAGTTCAGAAAGATCATCATTTACTCTTTTATTTTCTTCCAGATATTCAGGAAATATTGATAATACTCTAGCAGATAAGGAAATATCCTTTGTTTCTATCTCAATTCCAGCTTTTGAAGTAAAAGCACGTATAATTGGCAATAATGAATGAGTAGCCAACATTGGAGCTTCATCTGTTTTTGTGTAAATTATTTTTGATTTCTGATAACTCATTTAATTTTATCTTTTAAGAAATTAGTATCCAAAGATTTCATCTAAAGACAAATAATTAATTTCACCATATTCTTTTAATACTTCCATATCTAATCTTTCTTTGTCTCCCAAAATCATTACAACTCTGTTTTGCCCAGAAATATAATTGTTATGAAAATCAAGAAGATTATTCATGTCAAAACTCTGAACTTCATTATAAATATCTTTTCTTATATCATAAGTAATTCCCATCTTAATCGCCTTTTCGTATTCAGACAAAATTCTAGACCTAGTTAATCTTTCTGTTCTAATCTTTTGCTCTATTCCTTCTTTTGCATTATTCATGTTTTCAGATGCTTGAGGCATATTCTCTAACAAATCAGTCATACTATATAAAGCTTCTTCTAGCTTGTCAGATTGGGTGCCAACATAAGAAAATGAATAATGAGATTGATGAGATTCTTTAGGAATAGAATAAGTACTATAGACTGAATAAGCAAGAGCTTTAGACTCTCTCATATCTTGGAACACAATAGAACTCATTCCTCCTCCAAAGTAAGAATTATGGAACTTAATTTTTGGTATATCAGTAATATTTAATTTACCACCTTTTGCAAGAAGTAAAATTTCTGCTTGCTGCATGTCATAATCTACTACAAAAACAGTAGGGATTTCTAATGGAAGTTCTTCATACACTACTTTTAAAGGAACATCTAATAAATCTGTATTATTAGAGTGTAAAACATTCAAACTTTTAGCAATATTCTCCATGTTTTCAGGTCCATAATATAAAATCCTGTGATTATAAGATGTTAAATTATGAATTAAATCGATTAATTCTTCAGATGTGACATTATTTAACTCTTCTGATGACATCTTATTTCTAAATGATGAATTCTCTCCATATTTAGCATAATTTATCATTGCTGACCATAAAATTGTTTGTTTATTTAATTTAGCATCACTTCTTTCTTTCATTTTAGCTAATTTTAAATTGGTAAGAGCTTCTTCATCTGGAATTGCATTTGATAAGATATTCTCAAACAAAGTAACCGATTCATCAAAGTTGGACTGCAAACCACTTAATGTAACCTGTACTTTGTCTGAACCACAATTAACCGATAAATCACAACCCAGTTTATAAAACTCTTGTTGTATCTCAGCAGGAGTAAACTCAATTGTACCTAAAAACTTTATATAATCAGTAGCTAACTTTAGTTTATTATTTTGATCAGTTCCCATATCTACAATATAGTTCAGTCTGAATCTTTCATTTTCTTTATTCTCCTTATAAATTAATGGGAGGTCACCTACAACCGATTTCTGTATATCTTCCTCAAAATTAAGAAAAACAGGTTCAATCTCTTTTACTTCTTCTTCAGATAGAGAAACTAAAAAATCTGACTGATCCTCTCTATTTACACTAACAGGAGTTATAATTGGTTTTTCAACTTTTGGAATAGAAGTATCTTCCCCTGTTCTTTTATATACTATTACATAATTATTATCTGAATAGTTTTCGTTTGCAAAATCAATAATATCTTGTTTTGTAATCTTTTCTAATTCTGCCATTTCATTTTGGTGTTCATTCCACGGAATATCTAAAATAAATGCATCAACAAATTCATTTGCTCTTCCACTATTAGATTCCATTTTCTTAATCTGATTTAGTTTTAAATCTGCAATAATTGCTCCAACTAACCAATCTGGGAAATTACCTTTTTTAACTTCTTCTATTTGCGAAAGCAACAAATCTTTCACCTCCTCTAAAGTTTGTCCTGGTTTTGGACTACCATAGAATCCGTGCAAGGAATAATCCTTCATAATCATTGGGAAACAACCACCTCCAATTAATTCTTGAGATTGATTTAAATTCAAATCAATTAATCCAGCGGAAGAATTTGACAATACCATGTCTGTCATAGTTAACATCCTAGAATCTTCAGTGTTTGCACCATTAAAACGAAATCCCATATATAATCTTTCTGCTTCCGGTCCCCAAACTTCTTTCTCTACAACTTCTGTTATTGGAGATTCTTTTCTCACTTCAAATGTTGGTTGATCTTTAATCTCAAATTCACCTTCACCCCAATATTTTTCAATTAATCTGATTGTCTCATCATAATCAAAATCTCCAGACAAACAAATAGCCATATTATTAGGCACATAATATTTATTAAAATACTTTCTAATCTCGGTTAATGAAGGATTCTTAAGGTGAGGAATTGTACCAATAGTAGTTTGCTGTCCGTACTGATGATTTGGAAACAGTCCATCTAACAAAGCTTCATACATTTTTCTTCCATCATTATCTAATCCTCTATTTTTTTCTTCATAAACTGTTTCTAATTCTGTGTGAAACAATCTGAAAACAGGATATCTGAAACGTTCCGCTTCTAACTTTAACCATTTTTCAATTTGGTTAGAAGGTATATCATTAATATATACTGTCTTTTCATTAGAGGTGTATGCATTTGTACCTTTTGCACCAAGCCCTGTAACCATCTTATCATACTCATTTGCAATGGCAAACTTTGCAGCTTCACCAGAAATAGAATCAATTTGAGCCCAAACTCTTTCTCTGTTTATAGTATCCGTCATTTCTATAGAACGATATTCCTCATATAAATTCTCAATTTTATCTAATAATGGTTTTTCTTTTTCATAATCTAAAGAACCATAAACATCTGTACCTTTAAAAAGCATGTGTTCCAAATAATGGGCTAATCCTGTAGCGTTTTCTGGGTCATTTTTACTTCCCGCTCTTACCGCAATATTTGTCTGAACTCTTGGAGCATCTGCATAAGAAGTTAAATACACCTTTAATCCATTATCTAGAGTGTAAACCCTAGCATTTAAAGGGTCATTTTCTACATATTCGTATCTATTTTCCATTTTCTTATTTTTGTTATTGATAGCATTAAATGTGAAATAGCCAAGTGCAGCTATCACAAGTACAATTGTTGAAATTTCTTTTATCTTCATAATTCATTTATTTGATTAATATTCTGGGTCAAGCCCTAATTTCTGTTGTAATGTTTTTAGTGATGGGTTTTCTTCTACCATCTTATTAAATTTATCTTTTGGTGTATATGGTATATCACTTTTTATTTGTTCAGACATTTCAGTTTTCACCTTAATAAAATCGTTTTGCAAATTAGTTCTTAAATAATTTAACAACTCTATTTTATTTTCATCTAATATCTTTTGTTGTGTATCGTTAGATATTTTTAGATGTATAGTGGTTTCAGACAAAGTAGGTAAAACTGAAGTTAATGTAATATATAAATTTGTTTTACCTTCTTCTTTTACTTTTTCAGAAAAACCCTTCCATATTTCAATCATTTTTTCTTCTGAAAATTCTTCAGATTTTTTTATAGTCTTTGTATCCTTATTTTCTTTCTTTTGTTCTCCATCTAAAATATCGGAAAGAGAAAACCTACTTCTAATTTTCTTGTCTTTTTTTTCAGATGGCTTTATATTCTCTTCTATTTTTTCTTCATTAACAGGAGAATTTGTTTCTTCAGAATCTTCTTTTGTTAAAATGTTTACCTTAGGTTTCTCTTCTATTTCTAATTTCTGAATATTAGCGGGATTCTCTTTTTTAGAGGAATCAACTATTTGTTGATTATTGTTTTTTTTTTCAGCAACAAACTGACCAAGAGTTGCCATTTTCAACAACGATAACTCTACAAGCAATCTTTGATTTTTACTTGCTCTATATTCTAAATCACATTTATTGCAAATTCGGAGCGATTTTATCAGAAAACTTAAATCACATTCCTCAGATTGAGCAAGATATTTATTTTGCAACTCCTTTCCTTTATCTAGTAAAATAATTGTATTAGAATCTTTAGAAACTAACAAATCTCTAAAATGAGAAGATAATCCCATAATAAACTGATGAGCATCAAAACCGTTTGATAAAATTTCATTGATAGTAAGCATTACTGAACTTACATCATTATCTAAAATCTGACTAGTAATTTTCAAATAATAATCATGATCTAAGATATTAAGATTTTCAATTACACTTTTATAAGTTAAAGTCAAATCAGAAGGGTCAACCAATCTATCAAATATCGAAAGAGAATCTCTTAGAGATCCTCCCGATTTTTGAGCAATAATATGAAGAGCGTCTTTTTCTGTAGAAATTTCTTCAGATTTTGCAACATACTCTAAATGAGAAACAATATCATTTATAGATATACTTTTGAAATCAAAAATCTGACATCTAGATAAGATTGTTGGAATAATTTTATGTTTTTCCGTAGTAGCTAAAATAAATATGGCATGTTTTGGTGGTTCTTCCAAAGTTTTCAAAAACGCATTAAACGCAGAGGAAGACAACATATGAACCTCATCAATAATATAAATACTAAACTCTCCAACCTGAGGAGCAAATCTAACCTGATCAACTAAACTTCTGATATCATCAACAGAATTATTGGATGCCGCATCTAACTCATGAATGTTAAATGAATGATGTTCATTAAAAGATTTGCAAGATTCACAAGAATCACAAGCGGTAATATTTTCCGAAATCTTTTCACAATTAATTGTTTTTGCTAAAATCCGTGCACAAGTTGTTTTCCCTACTCCTCTTGGACCACAAAACAAAAAAGAGTGTGCTAAATGATTATCTTTTATTGATTTTAATAAAGTATTTGTTATAGCAGACTGCCCTACTACATCTGCAAATGTAGTTGGTCGATACTTCCTAGCAGAAACTATAAAATCACTCATTAATTCTGATAAATTTTTACAGATTACAAATCTAATATTTATGATGATAAAACAGCTTCTTTTTACGGAAAAAATAATTTTCTGTTAGAAACTTATAATTTAATAAGAATTACTACATTTGCGAACCTTTTTAAAATGAATATTAATTAAATGAAAAGAACATGAATCATTACGAAACTGTTTTCATTATGACTCCCGTTTTATCTGAAGATCAGGTAAAGGAAACAGTAAAAGGATACATCTCTTACTTAAAAGACAATAAAGCAGAGATAGTATCAGAGGAAAATTGGGGACTTAAAAAACTTAAGTACACCATACAAAAAAAGAAATCTGGTTTTTATTACCTGATGGAATACAAAGCTAACGGAGCTATTTTACCAAAGATGGATGTAGAGTTCAAAAGAGATGAAACGGTATTAAGATGGTTAACAGTAAGATTAGACAAATTCGCTGCTGAATATGCTGTTAGGAGAAAAAATAGACTAAGTGAAACTAAAAAACCTACAGAATAATGGCAAGAAATAAAACAGAAATCAGATATCTGTCTCCTGTAGATATCGACAAAAGAAGAAAAGACAAATACTGTCGTTTCAAAAAGATGGGGATTAAGTATATTGATTATAAAGACCCAGAATTTTTAATGAGATTCTTGAATGATCAAGGTAAAATACTACCAAGAAGAATAACTGGAACTTCACTAAAGTACCAAAGAAGATTAGCTACTGCAGTAAAAAGATGTAGACAATTAGCTTTGTTACCATATGTTGGCGATAACCTAAAATAATAACCCTTAAATACTATAAAAATGAATATTATATTATTAGAAAATATTGAAAAAGTAGGTTTTAAGGATGAAATTGTAACTGTAAAAAATGGTTATGGTAGAAATTTTTTAATTCCTCAAGGAAAAGCTATTTTAGCAACTTCTTCATCTGTAAAAGTTTTAGAAGAAAAACTAAGACAACAAGCAACAAAAGAAGAGAAAGTTATTGAAACCGCTAACGCGACTGCAGAAACTTTAAAAGAGATGGACATTAAGATTAAAGCTAAAATTGCAGAAGGAATTAAATTGTTTGGTAAAGTTACTTTATCTCAATTTATGTTAGCCTTAGATGGTTTAGATATTGATAAAAACTTTGTAAATATCCCAAATGCTAAAGAATTAGGTAAATATGAAGCAACTATCAGAATACATAGAACTATTACTGTTACTGTTCCATTTGAAGTTATTGCAGAGTAATTAATAACGAAAATACTTTTAAAAGCCCGATTTTTTCGGGCTTTTTTATTGCTTAATTTTATCTATTTTTTGTTAAGTTTGCACCGTAAAATATTTATATGGCATTTGACATTAACATGATTAAAGAGGTGTACAAAAAGTACCCTACAACAGTTGAAACTGCAAGAAAAGTAACCGGAAAACCACTTACTTTAGCAGAGAAAATTTTATACACTCATCTTTGGAACGGAAATGCAGAACAAACATTTACAAGAGGAAAAGATTATGTTGATTTTGCACCAGACAGAGTAGCTATGCAAGATGCAACTGCACAAATGGCTTTATTACAATTCATGCAAGCAGGAAAAGATAAAGTAGCAGTACCTTCTACTGCACATGCCGATCATTTAATTCTAGCAAAATTAGGAGCAGACAAGGACTTACAAGAAAGTTTAAATACAAACAATGAAGTATTTAATTTTTTAAGTTCAGTATGTAATAAATATGGAATTGGATTTTGGAAACCAGGAGCAGGAATTATCCACCAAGTAGTATTGGAAAATTACGCTTTTCCTGGAGGAATGATGATTGGAACAGATTCACACACAGTAAATGCCGGAGGATTAGGAATGGTAGCTATTGGTGTTGGTGGTGCAGATGCAGTAGATGTAATGGCAGGAATGCCTTGGGAATTAAAATTTCCTAAATTAATTGGAATTAAACTCACTGGAAAATTAAGCGGTTGGGCATCAGCTAAAGATGTAATATTAAAAGTTGCAGGAATACTTACCGTAAAAGGAGGAACTGGCGCTATTGTAGAGTATTTTGGAGAGGGGGCTAAATCACTTTCAGCAACAGGAAAAGGAACTATTTGTAATATGGGAGCTGAAGTAGGTGCGACCACTTCCACATTTGGATATGATGAAAGTATCGAAAGATATTTAAGAGCTACTGACAGAAATGATGTAGCAGATGCTGCAAATAAGATTAAAGAACACTTAACGGGAGATGCGGAAGTTTACGAAAATCCTGAAAAATATTTTGATGAAGTAATTGAAATTAACTTATCTGATTTGACTCCGCATTTAAACGGACCATTTACTCCAGACTTAGCAACTCCAGTTTCTGAAATGAAAGAAAAAGCAGTAAAGAACGATTGGCCTTTAGATGTAGAATGGGCATTAATTGGTTCTTGTACCAACTCTTCTTATGAAGATTTAACTAGAGCAGCTTCTATTGTAGAAGACGCAGTAAGTAAAGGACTTAAACCAAAAGCAACCTTAGGGATAAACCCTGGTTCGGAGCAAGTAAGATATACTGCTGAAAGAGATGGATTAATGGATTCCTTTATAAAATTTGAATCCACTAAAATATTTACTAACGCTTGCGGACCTTGTATTGGACAATGGGACAGAGAAGGGGCAAATAAACAAGAAAAAAATACAATTGTTCATTCCTTTAACAGAAATTTTGCTAAGCGTGCTGATGGAAACCCAAATACACATGCCTTTGTTGGTTCTCCAGAAATGGTTGCTGCAATTGCAATCTCTGGAAGATTGGATTTTAACCCAATTACTGATACACTTTCAAACGAAAATGGTGAACAGGTAAAACTATCAGAACCTTTTGGAATGGAATTACCATCTCAAGGGTTTGCGGTAGAAGATAACGGATATCAGAAACCTTCTGAAAATGGGAATAACATTGAAGTAGTTGTAAGTCCTGATTCAAACAGATTACAATTACTAACTCCTTTCAATCCTTGGGATGGAGAAAACATTACAGGAGCAAAACTGCTAATAAAAGCAAAAGGGAAATGTACAACTGATCATATATCTATGGCAGGACCATGGCTCAGATACAGAGGTCATTTGGATAATATTTCAAATAACTGTTTAATAGGTGCTGTGAATGCTTTTGGTGGAAAGACGAATTCTGTAGTAAGCCAGATTGACGGAACAACTGATGAAGTACCGAATATTGCCAGACAATATAAAGCTGCTGGAATTACCTCTATTGTCGTGGGTGATCACAACTATGGAGAAGGGTCTTCTAGAGAGCATGCTGCTATGGAACCAAGACACCTTGGTGTAATGGCAGTTATTGTAAAATCATTTGCTCGAATTCACGAGACAAACCTTAAAAAACAAGGTATGTTAGGACTTACTTTTGTAAACGAATCTGATTATGATTTAATAAAAGAAGATGACACTTTTAACTTTACAGATTTAAATTCTTTTGAAGATGGGAGACAATTGACTTTAGAAATAGTTCATACTAACGGATTAACTGACACTATTCTGTTGAACCATACTTATAATGAAACTCAAATTGATTGGTTTAAAGCTGGTTCTGCGCTAAACTTAATTAGAGAAGAAAACTCGTAAAACTTTTACAAATCACTAAAATGAATTATAAAAGAAGTAAAGAAACCTCTAAAAAACAGTCTGAATATTATATTGGAATTGGATTATGCTTAGGAGTAGCATTTGGTATATCCATGCAAAAGAAAAAATCTAATAATTAGGAATTTCTTCTAGAAAAACAATCTCATCAGTTTTGTAATCCATTTTACAACAATAATGTTTCATTCCGTTTGTCACTACAAGGTATTTTACTTTTAACTGAGAATTATATTTTGCAATTTGATTAAAAGTATCTTGTGTAATTTTTACATCTGGAGACTTGCACTCTACAATAATATTAGCCTTTCCGTCTGTGTTATACAACACAATATCTGCTCTAGTCTTTAAATTATTATATTTAACCATCTTCTCCACTCCCATTAAACCCATAGGATATTTTTTTTCTTTATTCAAATATTGTATAAAGTTTTGCCGAACCCATTCTTCCGGAGTTAGTTTTAAATATTTTTTTCTTACCTCATCAAATATTTGTGTTGTTTCATTTACAATTTTCATTTTGAGTTTGTAAATTGGCAGACTTAAAATTGGTAATTTTTTCACAATTCAAATTAAATGAAATATCAGGACATCATACAACAAATAAACAATAAAGTTTATCAACCTGTATATTTCTTAATGGGGGAAGAAAGTTATTATACTGATAAAATATCTGATTATATTTCTAAAAATGTTCTAACACAAGAAGAAAAAGAGTTTAATCAGATAACCTTATATGGGAAAGATACTGATGTTGCAACAGTAATTTCAGAAGCAAAACAATTTCCATTTGGATCAACTTACAGAGTAGTTATTATAAAGGAAGCTCAGGACATTAAAAAAATTGAAAATTTAGAGATTTACTTAGACAATCCTCTCCCTTCAACAATTTTGGTTATTTGCTATAAGTACAAGAAAATTGACAAACGAAAATCCTTTGGGAAAAATTTATCCAAAAAATGTATCCTTTTTGATAGTAAAAAACTTTACGAAAATCAAATTCCTTCCTGGATTAAAACTGAGGTGAAAGAACAAGGCTTTTCAATTGATGATAAATCTGCAAATATTTTAACTCAGTACCTTGGAAACGATTTGTCAAAAATAAACAACGAACTAAGTAAATTAGTACTCCACTTAAAGAAAGGAGATCAAATTAATCCAAAAATAATTGAAGATAATATCGGAATCAGTAAAGACTTTAATGTTTTTGAACTTCAAAACGCACTTGGAATTAAAGATGTATTAAAATCAAATCAGATAATAAAATATTTCTCAGAAAATCCGAAAAACCATCCTTTTGTACTTACCCTATCTTCTCTTTTTACTTTTTTTCAAAAAGTAATGATTTACCAAAATTTAAAAGATAAAAGCTCCAAAAACGCAGCTTCTGCGCTTGGTATAAATCCATATTTCATTTCTCAATTTCAAACAGCATCCAGAAATTACCCAATGAAAAAGTTATTTAAAATATTTACATATCTGAAAGAATATGATTTGAAAAGCAAAGGAGTAAACAATACTTCTACTGCTGACAAGGAACTCCTGAAAGAACTAACTTTTAAGATATTACATTAATTCTATTTGATACAAACTAACTTACTTATATTTGCGAACATTTATTTTTATGAAAAAATATTTTCTTTTAATCTCATTTTTGTTTTTTGTAGTTTCCTCTTTTTCACAGACAGGAACTATCAGAGGATTTGTTTCCGATAAAAATACAGGAGAGCCAATCATGTTTTGTAATGTGATTATTGATGGAACAAGTCATGGTTCTCAAACAGATTTGAACGGAATGTATACACTTTCAAAAATACCTGTAGGGGAACACAAGATTGCAGTAACTTTTATAGGATATAAAAAACTTACACAAGATATCTCTTTAAATAAAGGACAGATTCTAACATTAAAATTTGAATTAGAAAGTTCTACAGTAAATATAGGTGAAGTTGAAATTTCTGCTGAAAGACAAGAAATGAAAACAGATGTAAAAGCAGCATCCATAAAAATTACAAATGAAGATCTAAATTTAGTTCCTACTATTGGTGGAGAAGCTGATTTAGCTCAGTACATGCAAATTATTCCTGGAGTAATTTTTACTGGAGACCAAGGGGGTCAATTGTACATAAGAGGAGGTTCTCCTGTTCAGAACAAAGTACTTTTAGATGGAATGACCATTTATAGCCCATTCCATTCTATTGGATTGTTTTCTGTTTTTGATGCTGACATCATTAAAACTACTGATGTTTATACTGGTGGATTTTCTGCAGAATATGGAGGGAGAGTTTCATCAATAATGGATATAAAAACTAAAGATGGAAACAAAAAAAGATTACAAGGAAAGCTTTCGTCAAACACATTTGGGAGTAAACTTTTAGTAGAAGGACCATTAAAAAAAGGAGGAGGAACAACATTTCTATTCTCAGGAAAAACTTCTTATCTTGATAAAACTTCAGAATCATTATACAACTTTTCCATGCCTTATTCTTATACTGATTTGTATGGAAAGATAACTTTTAATGCAAACAACGGTAGTAAAGCAAATGTATATGGGTTTAATTTTCAGGACCAAGTTAATTATCAGGGAATCTCAGATCTACAATGGAGCTCAAATGGGTTGGGTTCTGAATTTATTTTAATTCCTGGGAATTCTCCTGTACTGATTGAAGGAAATTTTGCTTATTCCAAATATTACATTTCCTTAGATGAGAACGCTTCTCCCTTAAGAGAAAGTTCAATTTCTGGAGGAAGTATGGGATTTGATTTTACTTCTTTTCAACCAAAAGGTAAAATAAAGTACGGGTTTGATGTATATGGTTTTGAAACAAAATATAAAACCTACAATTCGGCAAATGCAAAAATTGAACTTAATGAAAATAACTCTGAGTTTTCTGCTTATGTAAATTACCAGTATAATGCAGATCGTTTTATCCTTGAGCCAGGTTTAAGATTACAGAAATACACTTTAGGAACTTCTCCTGAACCAAGACTAGGAATTAAATATTTGGCTTCTGATGTATTACGACTTAAACTTGCAACAGGACTTTATTCTCAGAATATAATAAGTACCGTTTCTGATAGGGATGTAGTAAATCTTTTTTACGGTTTTATATCAAGCCCAGAGAATCTTCCTACAGATGAAGACGGAAATGAGTATAAAAATCAAATACAAAAAGCAAGACATATTATATTAGGTGCAGAATATGACATTAACCTAAAAATGGATTTTCAAATTGAAGGTTATATAAAAGATTTTAACCAGATAACAAACATAAATCGTTCTATGACTTTTAACGAAGATAATGAATTTATTGTAGAAAGAGGACTAGCTAAAGGGATAGATGTCTTGTTGAAATATAAAACTAAAAAATTATATTTATGGGCTGTATACTCTCTTGGTTTTATTAAAAGATATGAAGGAGAAAATGAATATTTCCCTCATTTTGACAGAAGACATAATATAAACTTAGTAAGTAGTTTTAGTTTTGGGAAGAAAGATAGTTGGAAAGCAGATGCCAGATGGAATTTGGGTTCTGGTTTTCCATTTACACAAACCCAAGGGTTTTATGAAAACATTCCCTTTTCTGATGGTATTAATACTGATTATACTAGCGAAAATGGAGAGCTTGAAATTGTTTATGCAGAACTAAACAAAGGAAGATTATCTTATTATCACAGATTAGATTTATCGCTTTCAAAAACCATTGAAATTTCAAAAAATACAATTTTAGAAATTACAGCTTCAGTAACTAATGCTTATAACAGAAATAATATTTTCTACATCAACAGAATTACAGACGAAAGAATATATCAACTTCCTTTATTACCTAGTGGAGGAATTAGTTTAAAATTCTAAATATTATTTTTTTATGAAGATATATTTCTTTAATAGTAAAAGATATTAAATAGCATCAGATTTTTCATAACTTTGCACCCCGTAATTAAAAAATAAAACATTGGCAAAGTCTGCAACTAAATACTTGTTTGTTACGGGTGGTGTAACATCATCATTAGGAAAAGGAATTATTGCTGCTTCTTTAGGAAAATTACTTTCTGCTAGAGGATATTCTGTTACCATACAAAAATTAGACCCCTATATAAATATTGATCCGGGAACTATGAATCCATACGAACATGGAGAATGTTTTGTAACGGATGATGGAGCTGAAACCGATTTGGATTTAGGACATTATGAAAGATTCTTGGACAACAGAACTTCTCAAGCAAACAATGTAACTACTGGTAGAGTTTATCAAACAGTAATAAACAAAGAAAGAAATGGAGACTATTTAGGAAAAACCGTTCAGATTATTCCTCATATTACTGATGAAATAAAAAGGAGAATTAAATTACTTGGAGAAACAGAAAAATATGATTTTGTTATTACTGAGATTGGAGGTACTGTTGGTGACATCGAATCATTACCTTATATTGAAGCAGTTCGTCAGTTAAAATGGGAATTAGAATCAGATGCGATCTTTATTCACCTTACATTAGTCCCCTACCTTTCTGCAGCAAAAGAATTAAAAACAAAACCAACACAGCATTCTGTAAAAATGTTATTAGAATCAGGAATACAACCTGATATTTTAGTCTGCAGAACTGAACATCATTTAAATTCGGATATCAGAAGAAAAATTTCTAGATTCTGTAATGTCGAAATAGAATCAGTTATCGAATCGATTGACGCATCTTCTATTTATGATGTTCCGTTAATGATGGAGAAAGAGGGATTAGATAAAGTAGTTCTAAAGAAATTAGAGATCACTAATAATACGAAAGTTGAATTAGGAGAATGGAGTTCTTTTCTAGAAAAGTTAAGAAACCCCAAAAGAAATATTAAAATTGGACTAGTTGGAAAATATGTAGAATTGCAAGATGCATACAAATCAATTTCTGAATCAATATTACATGCTGGAACATTGCAAGATTGTAAAGTAGAAGTTAAATGGATTCATGCAGAGGAGATCAATAAAGATAATGTATCCGAAAAACTTACTGGATTAAAAGGAGTTTTGGTAGCTCCTGGTTTTGGAGATAGAGGAATGGAGGGGAAAATTGAGACTATTAAATTTGTAAGAGAAAATAATATTCCATTTTTTGGAATTTGTCTTGGTATGCAATCTGCAGTTATTGAGTTTGCAAAAAATGTACTTGGATACTCTGATGCAAATTCAACTGAGATGGATAAAAACACATCTACTCCTGTTATAGATTTAATGGAAGAACAAAAAAATATTATTAAAAAAGGTGGGACAATGAGATTAGGTTCTTATTCATGTTCTTTATCCAAAGAAAGTAATTCTATAAATTCCTACGGGGAAACTGAAATCAACGAGAGGCACAGACACAGATTTGAGTTTAACAACAAATATCTTTCTGAATTTGAAAAGAAAGGAATGATTGCTACAGGAAAAAATAAGAAAACTAATTTGGTAGAGATTGTAGAAATTCCAAAGCATCCTTGGTTTGTTGGAGTACAGTTTCATCCGGAATATAAAAGCACGGTTTCAACTCCACATCCGCTTTTTGTTGGTTTTATAAAAGCGTGTATTAGTAAATAAATTTAAATACGAAATGCAAAAACAAGATAATAAAAGCACATTAACAGGACTTGTTCTAATAGGGATAATATTTGTTGCTTATTCTATATTTTTTCCTTATACTCCTGAAGAAACTACAGATCCATTAGTGGCAGACACTAAGAAAGTCGAAATAAAAACGGAAGAAGAAACTAATCCTAAAGATGATAATCCTGATGAAGATAATACAAAAGTTATAATAGACTCAACTGAAACTAAGAAATTAGATAATCAAGACGAAAAAACATATACCTTAGAAAATGATAAAATAAAGCTTATTTTCACAAATAAGGGAGGGGAAATAAAATCTGCAATTATTAAAGGTTTCTATACTTATGATGAGTATAAGAAAAATCCAGAGGAACGAAAAGATATTGAAATATTTAACAACCAAGACTCAAAATTTGAAATTTCTGCTGATAGAAATGTTTCTACAAATGAATTCTTCTCTGTTCAAAAAACAGATAAATCTATTATATTCAAAAAAGACTATGAGAAAGGAGTTTTTATTGAATATATATATACTTTAAATGGTGAAGAGGAGAACTTTGTTGATCTTACCATAAATACTGAAGGAATCTCTAATCCTGAATTAGTTTGGACTATAGCTGCTCCGGAAACAGAAAAATCAAAAACAAATCAAGAACTAGGGACCGGTTTTTATTATCAAGAAGAACACTCAAAAGATGTTGATTATACATGGGACAATGATGAATTTGAAATAAATGAATTTGAAACAGATTTAAGTTGGATTTCCTTCACACAACAATTTTTCAGTACTATTATTGAAGCAAAAAACAATAATTTTAATAGCGATACTAAGCTAAAATCAAGTAAAAATGAAAATGATGAATATGTAAAAACATTATCCTTAAAAACCACACTAAAAAGTGGTGAAAATAATTATTCCATATACTTTGGAGAGAATGATTATAAGAAACTAAAAGGTTACGATAAAAGCTTTGAAGAAATTATTCCATTAGGATGGGGAATATTTGGTTGGGTAAATAGAGTTGCTGTAATTCCAATTTTTGATTTTCTGAAGAATTCTGCTGGATTAACAAACTTTGGTTTAATCATTCTTATTTTAACTTTAATTATTAAACTTTCACTTTCTCCCCTAACATATAAATCATATTTATCTCAAGCAAAAATGAAGGTACTAAAACCTGAAATTGATAAGATAAACGAAAAACATAAAGAGAAAGACCCTATGAAAGCTCAAAAAGAAACAATGGGTCTGTACCGTAAAGCTGGAGTGAATCCTATGGGAGGATGTTTACCAATGCTTGTGCAATTTCCTATACTTATTGCAATGTTTAGGTTCTTCCCAGCTTCAATGGAATTAAGGCAAAAAAGTTTCCTTTGGGCAGACGATTTATCTTCTTACGATTCCATCATGTCTCTCCCTTGGGATATTCCTTTCTATGGCGACCATATTAGTTTATTTACTTTAATGATGACTGTCTCTACACTTATTTACACACATATGAATAGTCAAATGACTAGTAATCAAATGCCAGGAATGAAATGGATGATGTATTTGATGCCAATTATGTTCTTAGGATTCTTCAATAGTTACGCGTCATCACTATCGTATTATTATTTCCTTGCTAATGTATTTACATTCTCTCAAATGTATTTTATGAGAAGGTTTGTAGATGACGACAAATTACTTGCACAATTAGAAGAAAATAAAAAGAAACCAAAGAAAAAGTCAAAATTTCAGAAAAAGTTAGAGGAAATGCAAAAAAAGCAAGAACAACAAATGAAAAAACGAAAGAAGAAATAATGAGAATTTTGTATTCTTTTTATCTTTTATTTTTTCTTGGTTCATGTTACACAACTAGTATTTCACCACAAACTAATTCTATTTGTGATTATAAAATAGAAGACAATAATGAAATCAACGAAATCATTTCAATAAAAAGAGGAGCTTGTTTTGGAACCTGCCCTATTTATTTAATTAGCATCTCATCTGACAGAAGTGGAACTTATCACGGCAAAAAATTTGTAGAAAAAACAGGAACAGTAGAATTCAAATTATCTGAAGATGAAATTAATTCTATTTTAGAAAAAGCAAACAAAATTAATTATTGCCAGTTAGAAGACGAGTATTTTGAACGCATCTCTGACCTACCAAGAACATATATTCAGATATTTGACAAGAAGATATTAGATTATTATGGAGCACCTAAAGAGCTGAAAGAACTTGAGAAATTAATAGATAATATTTGTTTTAAGTACATTAAATAATTTTACTTAGAAACAATTTCATTCCTTCGATTTTCTTCTTATCTAAAATATAAGATATCTTATTATTCAGATAATCATTTGGGTTTTTACAATGAGGAAAATTATGTTTTTCAATATCTACTGATTTATCAATTTCTGATAATCCAAATTTCAGAGCAGCATTAAATTCTGAAAGGAAATTCTTGTCTATATTTTTATTAGATATCCAGCAGGCAAACACAAAAGAAAGTCCAGTCATCTCTTTCCATATCTCTGGTAAATCATATACATACTGATATTTCTTATTAGCAGAAAAAGCTCTATCTCCTATTATTAAAGCAGCGGTTCTTCCAACAATTTTATCTTCAAATCCTTTTTCTGAATCTTTAAATTTAGGAGAAATCTTCCAGTATTCTCTACATAAAACTTTCAAAAGTTCCACGGAGGTTCTAGATTGATAATCTAAATAAATTTCTTCTATTTCTTCCAAAGGAATCTCAGAATACAAACAAACAGTATCAACTTTCCCTTCTGATCCAATACAAAAATCAGATATGATATTAAATTCAGGATTTTTCTTTAAAATCGATACGGGAACTAAAGCAATATCTACCTCATCTTTTAATAGTTTTCGAGCGCATTCTGCGGGGAAGTCTAAGAATAATTCAATCTGATTAGAAATTTCAGAATTATTTACACCGTAAATAAAAGGAATAGTATTAAGGTATTCAACAGCAGAAACTTTATATTTTACCATAAATAAGAGGAAGAAATTTGCACATTATATCCATACATCAAAAGTAATAAATAACTTATAATATCATATAATAAGTATCATCTTATTCAAATTTTGTAATTTTGCATCCAATTTAAAAATTTTAGAATGACATTAAGTTCTTTAACTGCAATATCACCAATTGATGGAAGATACAATTCTAAAACTAAAAGCTTACAAAAATACTTTTCAGAATCAGCATTAATAAAGTACAGAATAAAAGTTGAAGTAGAATATTTCATAAGTTTATGCCAGATTCCTTTAAGTCAACTAAGAGAATTCCCCTCTGATAAATTTAATGATTTAAGAAATTTATATAACGATTTTTCAATTAACTCTGCAAAGAGAATAAAAGAAATAGAGAGCATAACCAATCATGATGTAAAGGCTGTTGAATATCTGATAAAAGAAGAATTTGATAATTTAGGACTTTCACAGTTTAAAGAATTTATTCATTTCGGACTTACATCCCAAGACATAAATAACACTGCTGTTCCACTTTCAATTAAAGATGCATTTAATAATGTTTTCTTTCCGGAACTTACTTCAGTCTTAGATAAATTAAAAGATCTTTCAGATAAATGGAAAGATATTCCTATGCTTGCCAGAACACATGGTCAAGCTGCATCACCAACAAAACTTGGAAAAGAAATATATGTTTTTGTAGAAAGAGTAGAAAAACAGATTGAGTTAATGAACAGCATTCCATTTTCTGCAAAATTTGGTGGAGCCACTGGTAATTTCAACGCACATCATGTTGCATTCCCTGAAATAAATTGGAAAGAATTTGGAAATAATTTTGTTGAGAATAGTTTAGAACTGAAAAGACAACAAACTACAACTCAGATTGAACATTATGATAATTTGGCTGCTTTAATGGATTCTATAAAAAGAATTAATAATATACTTATTGATTTATCAAGAGATATTTGGACTTATGTAAGTATGGATTACTTCAAACAATCTATTAAGAAAGGAGAAGTGGGTTCTTCTGCCATGCCACATAAGATAAATCCAATTGATTTTGAAAATGCTGAAGGAAATTTAGCTATGGCAAATCCTATATATGAATTTTTATCATCTAAACTTCCAATTTCTAGACTACAAAGAGATTTAACAGACAGTACAGTTTTAAGAAATATTGGAGTTCCTTTTGCTCATAATCTTATCGCATTCTCATCTCTAAATAAAGGATTAGAAAAATTGGTATTAAATGAAGAAAAGATTAGAAATGATCTAGATAACAACTGGGCTGTTTGTGCAGAAGCAATACAAACTATATTAAGAAGAGAATCATATCCTAATCCATATGAATCATTAAAGGATTTAACCAGAACAAACTCACATATAACTCAAGAAAGTTTATCTCTTTTTATTAACGGATTAGATGTAAGTGAAGAAATAAAAGAAGAGTTAAGAAGAATTAGCCCTTTTAACTACACTGGAATTTAGAAAGTAATTTTACACTTCTCAAGGAATTCATCCCAATTCCAGATAAAATGACTCAGGTATTTTCTTAATTCGTTAAATAAAACTGGGTTCGGTTCATTCTTTCTTTTCAGAAGTTCTGATTGACAATCATTTATATTATACTTATCAAAAACTGCAACCGCCATTGTTTCTATTGGATCAACTTGTTTTACTAGTATATCGTTAAAATATGTTTCGTAATTTAAAAACAAATCCATTGCAATTTCTGTATCTTCATCTAGAAATGGAATTAATTCATCAACTATTTTGTTTCTTAATTCTTGAGCTTCATTATCTTCAAACTTAGTGGAGAGTAAATGTAAATTTCCAGAAAAAATTATCAATCTGAACCATTTTATTTCTTCATCTGAAATTTCAGGGCTTTTATCTAAATTATTATTTTTATTTAAGAAATTCTGTATTTCAGGGAATCCATCATTCACAACTTTATTTAGTGCAACTGCAAATATGTTTGCAGTATCCTTTACTGAAATTTTCTCTTTTTTTGATATTCCGAAAAATTTTAACATTCTTATTATTTTAAATCAAAACTTTCTGATGTATATTTTACTATTTCATCTGCAATGGAAAGACATGCTGTAGCTGCTGGAGAAGGTGCGTTTAACACATGAATATTTTTCTCGTTTTTTACAATTTTAAAATCGTCAATTACCTCTCCTTCATGACTAAGAGCCATTGCTCTAACCCCAGACCTTCCTGATTTTATATCACCCACCTTTAATGATGGTAACATCTTTCTTAATTCTTTCAAAAATAATCTTTTTGAGAATGCTCTTCTATACTCATTGAGTCCAAATTTCCAATGATTTATGAACAACCTCCAAGTTCCAGAAAATGTTAGCGCATCTAAAGTGTCTTTAAAACTAAAATCAGTTTTTCCGTACCCCTCTCTTTTAAAAGTAAATACTGCATTAGGACCACATTCAATATTTCCATCAGTCATTCGGGTAAAATGAACTCCCAAAAATGGAAATTCAGGGTTTGGAACAGGGTATATAAGGTTATTTATTTTTGCTTTTGCATGATCTTCCAAGTCATAATAATCTCCTCTAAAACCAACAATTCTCATCTTTAGTTTCATATCATCTTTCTTCGCTAATCTATCCGAAAACAAACCTCCACAGAAAACAGTATGATACGTTTGAATATTACCTTGATTTGTTAATAAGACCTCATCGTTTACATCTAAAACTTTACAAGAGGTTTGTATCCTACTATTCGGATTTATCTGAATAATTAGATCGGCAAGTTTATTAGTTACAGCTTTATAATCAATAATTCCAGCTTCAGGAACAAATAAAGCCTCTACTCCTTCTGCAAATGGCTCTATCTCCTTTATTTTATCCTTCCCTATTATCTGTAATCCAATCAGTCCGTTTTGTTCTCCTCTAATTTTTAATTCTGATAATCTATCTTTCTCAATCAGATTTGTAGCTAAAATAATCTTACCACAAACATCATAATCAATCTGATTTCTCTTAGCAAATTCTACAAGTTGTTTTCTTCCATCAACACAATTCTTTGCTTTAGAAGATCCTGGATTATAATATAATCCTGAATGAATTACTCCTGAGTTTCTTCCAGTCTGATGAAAGGCAAGCTCCTTCTCTTTCTCTAAAATAATAATATTGAATGTGGGATATTTTAATTGAATTTTATATGCGGTCGCTAAACCAACAATCCCTCCTCCAACTACTGCAATATCATATTTAATCTCTTGCACGATGCAAAAGTAAATTTTTCACACAGATTTAGGAAGTAAATTGGATTTATTATTGCAGGGAACAATAAGTAAAGGAATATGGTTCAAAAAGGTTTTCTGCATCAAATCCAGTAAACCTACCTTTAATAATAATCACATCATTTTCTTCAACTGATTTTTCCAATTCACTACTATCTAATGAAAAACAAAATTCAGAATCCAAAATAATGTTATAAACAGAATCTTGTCTATCAACTAAAGTTACTTCACCCTTTATATCAACAACTTTACCGATATAATCAGAATAAACTAATACAAATTCTTCAGTAGAATCAAAATGTTTCTCAGATTTTGAAAGGGAATAATCTGTAGCTGGTATTGAAATATACAAAAATGATAAAATACCAACTATTAAAACAGATAGAAACAGTTTATGAAAAAATTCTACTATTTTTTTCATAAATTAAATGTTCTGGAGATATTAAATCCGAAATACACTCCACCTTCATTCCACTTATCTGCATTCTGATTTACAAATCCCTTATCA
>ENA-ORDR01000303-ORDR01000303.1-marine-metagenome-genome-assembly--contig:-NODE-303-length-25868-cov-14.709976_pt1 | contig 25868 bp, 24 predicted proteins | sample MGYA00240993_ERZ508538 | MGnify/ENA primary metagenome ERZ508538 (study PRJEB26207, sample SAMN05421999) | marine metagenome | isolation source: Monterey Bay, California, USA | place: USA:Monterey Bay... | reverse complement strand
GTTTTTGCAGCCACTTATTTATCTAGAATTCAAGGAAATTTCGAAGGAGCCAATCCAGAAACTTTTCATTTTATAGGTTTAGGGTCGATATTAGCTAGTTTTATATTGTTTACTATTCTTATAATGAGATTCCAGGAACAATAAATTATTAATTGAATTTCTAAAATTAATCTTAATCCATTATTTCTTTACAATTTGTTAACGTTAGGACATGTAAATTATTTGCAATTAGATTATCTTTGCAAAAAATTTGAAAAACCCCATACAATAAACCATGAAAAATTTAATAATTTCTTTAACAATTTTGCTAAGTTCATTAACAGTTTCTGCAAATGAAACCAATCCAAAAATATACGGATATTGGTTAAATAACGATAGTGAAATTTTACTAATACAAACAGATAATACTTTTTCCCGAAGATCAAAATCTGATATTATTGCTCAAGGGAAACTAGTAATTAATGAAAATAATATCAGTGTTTTAAGATCTGATACCGGTGAAGAATATAAATTAGAGTATTTTTTAGGTGAAGAAACTCTAGTAGTTAAAAAACCAAATTCTGATCAGGCTTGGTTATTTACTAAAATAGGCAACTAAAACTTATATAAATTAATTAAGTCTTTTTCATATATTAGAACTAAACTTCTATATGAAAAAGACTCTACTAATATTTGCTTCCCTTCTTATTTCATTCTCTTTATACAGTCAAAAGAAAAGTATTGATTCTTTGACCAAGAAAATGACTGTTTCTAAAGGAATTATAAATTCATTTACTGAAAATAATAAATTATTTTTTGAGATTCCAAATGGTCTTTTAAATAAGGAAATATTAGTTGTAACTAGACTAGCACAAGTTCCTTCTGGGTATTCCCCATACATAAATGCTGGCTCTAAAACTTCAGAGCAAGTAATAAGTTTTTTTAAAAAGAATAACAGGGTAGATATTAGACAAATATCCTTCAATAATATAGCAGATGAAGGCGATCCAATTAATCAAAGTGTAACAGAAAATAACTTCTCTCCAATACTAGCAAGTTTTGAAATTAAGAATGATGATAAAACATCTTTATTAATTGATGTTTCTGATTATTTTTTGAAGGATTCTCCTGGATTTAATATCATAAATCCTAGGTTGAAAGATAATTATAAAATTGGAAGTGTAGATAAAAAAAGAAGTAGTATTGATTCAGCTAGAAGTTTTCCTAAAAATATTGAAATACTTAGCACATTAACATTTAACACTAGTAAGCCTCCAAGGGCAAATAGGACTAAGACCTTTAGCTTCCAAGTTAATCACTCATTTATTTTATTGCCTGAAGAAAAAATGAAAGTTAGAGATTATGATCATAGAGTAGGCTGGTTTACAGTTAATAAAATAGACTATAGTTCTGATGCTTTAAAATCTGACTCCTATAGACTTATTAGAAGGTGGAGACTTGAGCCAAAAGATGAAGAAGCTTACTTAAGGGGCGAATTAGTTGAGCCAAAAAAACAAATAATTTATTTTTTAGATCCAGCAACTCCAAAAAAGTGGAGGCCTTATTTTATTAAAGGAATCGAGGATTGGAACTCAGTATTTGAAAAAGCAGGATTTAAAAATACAATTGTTGCTAAAAACCCACCATCTAAAGAAGAAGATCCTGATTTTAGTCCTGAAGATATTAGATACTCAACTGTAAGATATGTTGCTTCTGAAACACGAAATGCAACAGGTCCAAGTGTTTCTGATCCTAGAACAGGTGAAATATTAGAAAGTGATATTATATGGTATCATAATCATTTAAGGTCATATAGAAATCGTTATTTACTTGAAACAGGAGCTGCTAATCTATCTGCAAGAACTCTTAATACTCCAGAAAAGGAAATAGGAGAAATGATGAGAAGAGTTATCTCGCATGAAATTGGACATGCACTTGGACTTCCTCATAATATGAAAGCTAGTAGTGCTTACCCTGTAGATTCATTGAGATCAGGTAAGTTTACTCAAAAGATGGGTATTGCGACTACTATTATGGATTATGCTAGATACAACTATGTTGCACAACCTGGAGATAAAAATATAAGATTTGTTAGACAACTTGGACCATACGATGATTATTCAATTGAATGGGGTTATAGATATTATCCTGGAAAAACTGTTAAAGAAGAAAAGGAAATTTTATCAAAAATAGTTGATCAGAAAAGTCTAGACTCAACCTATATGTTTGGATCAGCAGGAGGTGATCCAAATTCTCAAACTGAAAATATTGGAGATGATCCTGTAAAAGCAAGTAGTTATGGACTTAAAAATTTAAAAATTGTTTCAGAAAATTTAATTAACTGGACTTATGAACCTGGAAAAGACTATGGTGATCTTGAAGAATTGTATGATGAATTACTTTCAGTTTACAGAAGATATATATTTCATGTAATAGGTGTAATAGGGGGAATAAATCAAACCCTTATAAACACAAATCAAAATGATTCTTATACATATGTCAATGTAGATAAGCAAGAACAAATAAGAGCTCTAAACTTTCTTGATAATGAATTATGGGAGACTCCAACTTGGTTATTAAATAAAGATATTATTTCACAATTCAACAACTCTGATGGGCTATTTAAAATTGAGGGTATGCATGAACGTGCATTAAATTCTCTACTATCATACAGAAGATTAAATAGAATGTTGTCTTCAGATAATTCAATAAAAGGAAATACTCTTAAATATTACGAACTGTTTGATAATTTATATGAATCCGTATTTCAAAAGATTAATCCATCAGATCAAATTAAAAGAAATCTTCAAATTAGTTTTACACAGAAGATTATTGAATTAATTACAAATGAAGACCTAAAGGATGGAATTAAATCAAAAGCTTTGTCTATTAAACAAAAAATAAATAAAATATCATATCGAAAATCTAAATCTTCAAACAGTGATATAGTAAAAGATCATTTTAATTATATAGTTTTCTTAACAAATGATAAAGATTAAATCATTTTTGATTTAAATAAATAAAGTGAAGATATTAGTGTAATTGGGAACCAATCTTTATTTTCATTACAATAAATTAGGTGCTTAGTTGACTTTGGCTCGTAAAGCTTATTCTTTTTTGAGTTTGATATGATTTCTTTTTTTGAAAAACTATCCTCTAGATCTGTTATTATTTTATCGGAAAAATAATTTAATACTGTAACAGGAATCTTAGTGTATCCAAGTTCCTTTAATGCAGTATATCGATGGTGGCCATCAATAATTAAATTAGACTCACTACAAATTAAGATGGTTGATATTATTAAATCATCATCTTTATACTTAAGATTATTTTTCAATATTTCTTTCTTATCCAACAGCACTTTTTCATGTGGGATTAATAAATTGATATCTCGCTCCTCAATTCCCAAAATAATATCTTTATCTACTTTTATTGAATACATAATTTATTCACTTAAAATTGCCTCCGCCTCTATTTCAACCAAATAATCATCACCAACTAAATTGGCTTGAACAAGAGTGTTTGCAGGGTTTATATCTTTAAATCTTCTACCATGTGTTTCAGCTACTTTTTTCCAATCATTGATGTCTTTTACAAAAACTCTAGTTCTAATTACATCTTCTAACCTACCCCCTAATGATGAAATAGATGCCTCAATCTTGTCAATTATAAAATCTGTTTGAGCAATAGGATCTTTTATTCCAATTACTTTATTGTCATGGGTAGCAGTAGTTCCTGAAACAATAATTCTATTACCAAATTTAACTGCTCTAGAATAGCTGGCCATTTTCTCCCAACTTGTATTACTTGATATATTTTTTCTCATCCGATTAATATTTTTGACATCATATACATTTGGAATTGAATCAAGGTGGTGACTCAAATCGCCAGATGCAGTAAGATATGGTGGCTTTCTATATTCATCACCACAATCTCCTGGAACTCTGTTTAATAAATTTAAAGATTTAGAAATTAAATTCTTCTCTTCTAGTGAAAGAGTAATATTAGATATTTTTTTATGATCCTCTATGTGATTGTTTTCTCCAAGTCTTGCTCCTATTATAACAGATGCTACATTTGGATCTTCAAGTATATATCTACTTGAAATATTTGCTATTGATGTATTCTTTTTTTCAGCTATTAAATCTAACTGTTCTAATAGTTTTTGAAATTTATCCCACCCTCCTGTAATATCAATAAATCTCTTATATTTCATTTGAGACCAATTAAGGTCATTATCTATTTTAGGTTCTTTTTTGCCGAGCCATCTGTTTGACAAAAATCCTCCTGCTAGAGTTCCAAAAGCAAATAATTTTATATTAAACTCTTTACATAATTCAGACATTTCAAAACTAGCTCTTCTGTCTAATAAAGAATAACAGATTTGATTAGAAACAATAGGAATTCCAGATGATATAGCAATCCTTAAATGACTTGTATCAAAGTTTGTTACACCAATATTCTTAATAAGACCCTCATCTTGTAAATCCTTTAGATGATTTAAAGCATCAATCCAACTTGAATCTTGATAGTGCCATGCATGAAATTGCATCAAATCTATTTGAGGTTGATTCATTCTACTTAAAGCTTTTTTCACAGCTTCTCTTGTTGAATCTCTTGAAATCTTTCCTGGTTCTGGAACCCACTTAGTAAATAGATTAATTTTATCTGAAAGTTGATGTTTATTTTTAAAAATTCCTGCAATTATTTCACTTGATCCGTAGTGATCAGCCATATCAAAAGCTGTAAAACCATTGTCTGCATATGAGTCTAGATAACCTGAAGTTTTTTCTGAATTTAAAACATTTCCATCTTTCTCCATGTCAGCTATTTGCCATAGTCCTATAATAACTCTTGGAATAGTTGTTTTATCAGAAAGTCTTACAAATTTATCCATAACTATTCTAACGGTAATTCTTTAAACGTATCAATGTTTTTTGTTTTTACTCTATTCAATCTTATTACAAAATATAAACTTGCTAAAATCATAACAATTAGATAAATATAAGTTGAATGAAAGTACCATTCATCTACATTTGATGACAGATCCTTAAATGTATGAATAACTAAAAATATAAAAATTATAAATGACCCTAAATATCCAATTAACAGCTGAAGAGCTCTATTTTTAACTATGTTGATATTATTATAAAGTACTGGATTTACTCGTTTAATAGTTAAGAGTGTTATGCACATTAATAAAAAATTTATCATCATTGACGTAACCATAATATCAATTCCCAAGAAAAAATCTCCAGCAAAATGAGATCCAAATGCACCTATACTGGCAACAACACCTACATATATTATTGCTCTATGAGGAGTATTAAATTTTGGGTGAATTTCAGAAATTTTTTCTGGAAAAATATTATCCTTAGACCATGCAAACATAAGTCTTGAAACAGATAAAATCATTGCAGGCAAATCATTTATAAGAGCTATTGCTGCACCTATTATAATAAGTATTCCCCAGAATGGAGGCAAAACATAACTTAATAACCCTGGAGCAGTAATATCCTTGGTTAAAGCTTCATCTGCTACAAAATTCCATGGAATAATATTATAAACTGAAATAGTAAATAGAATATAATAAAGTGAGACTATGAAAATTGCCAATAGAATTGCTTTCGGAATATTTTTAGTAGGATTTTTAGCTTCATTACCTGTTTGGGCAATTGCATCAAAACCTATAAAACTTGAAAACATTAAAGTAGATGCTGTAAGAAAGATCTTCCAATCAAATGAATTATCCAAAACAGGCTCAATAACTCTACTTTCAATTCTATATACAGAATTAATAAAATCATTTTGGTTAAAAATTAAACCAGATATGATTACTATACTTCCCAAACTAAACATAATAATTAACATTGGAATTAATGTGTTTTTATATAGTTTTCCTCCAATAATATTTACATAAACAAAAAGCCATATAAATATTAGTGATATTATCAACCTTATTGATCCTATTTCTAAAAAATCAGAAATATTATAAAATTCTAAATTGAAAAAAATATCACGAATAAATGGAACAATTATATATGAAATGACTCCAATAACAATTGATAAACCAAACCACTGAGAAAAACTTGCAATAAATCCAAGATATGGGTTTAATCCTCTACTTGCATATAAATAGCTTCCTCCTGCTCTAGGCATAGCAGATGATAATATTGCATATGCAAATGCAGCAAACACAGCAGGTATTGCGGCAAATAAAAATGCTGGCACAACATATGGTCCAATTCCAGGTACATTTTTTTGAATCATGAAGGGAATAACATTTATTGAAGCACCCATCATAGAACAAATACCAGTTGCAGTTATTAACAACAACCCCATTTGTCTGATCAATTTATTTTTCTTCACTATGTTTAAGTTTTAATGGTCCTGCAAAATACATATTATTTAGAACTACTTTTTGTACATTTAAAAAATGTCAACCAAATCACATTGGGAAAAAATTTACTCAGAAAAAAGTCCTCAAGAAGTATCTTGGACTCAAGAAATACCAGAAACATCAATTGAATTTTTCAACGATTTCAAATTAAGTAAAACATCTCCAATAATTGATATTGGTGGAGGTGAAAGTAAATTTGTTGACTATCTTTTAGAAGAAGGATACCAGAATATTTCTGTCCTTGATATTTCTGAAAATGCAATTAAGAGAGCTAAAGACAGGCTTGGTAAAAAATCTAAAAATATCGAATGGATTGTATGTGATATAAATGATTTTAATCCCAAAAAAAAATATGCATTATGGCATGATAGGGCTGTTTTTCACTTCTTAACCTCTGATATTGATATTAACAGATATGTTGAAAATGTAAAACTATATGCTGAAAATTTTATTATTGGAGCTTTTTCAACTTCAGGTCCAAAAAAATGTAGTGGACTGGATATTACTCAATATGATAAAAGTCTATTGAGTAAATTATTTGAAGAGTTTATGGCATTTAAAAAAGTTGAACACATTAATCACATCACTCCTTTCGAAACCACTCAAAATTTCATATTTTGCAGCTTCTCAGCAAAATAAATTATTAAAAATTATGGAATACAATAAACTTCCAGGCACAGATATTGAGGTAAGTAAAATATGTCTTGGAACTATGACTTGGGGAAGACAAAATTCAGAGGTTGAAGCGTTTGAACAAATGGATTATAGTTTAGATCAAGGTGTAAATTTTTTTGATACCGCAGAACTATATCCTGTTCCTGCTACACCTGAAAGATATGCAGATACAGAAAAGATTATTGGTAATTGGATTACATCTAGAAAATCTAGAGATAAAATTATTTTGGCTTCTAAAATTGCAGGACCTGGAGATTACACTGCTCATATTAGAAAGACAGGGTATAAAGGAGATTCAATTGAAGAAGCTGTAAACGGAAGCCTTAAAAGATTAAAAACTGATTATCTAGATTTATATCAACTACACTGGCCAGATAGAGCAACAAATTATTTTGGAAAAAGAGGATTTGAATATATAAACGATGGCTGGGAAGATAACTTTAAAGAAAACCTCGAAACACTTAAGAAAATAGTTGATTCAGGAAAAATTAAACATGTAGGGTTGTCAAATGAAAATGCATGGGGTATTATGAAATATTTAGAATATTCAAAAACAGGGCTTCCAAAAATGATTACAATTCAGAATCCTTATTCTCTCTTAAATAGGTTATTTGAAGTGGGAAGTGCTGAAATTTGTAAAAGAGAAAATGTAGGACTGCTAGCATATTCCCCTCTAGGTTTTGGAGTATTATCTGGTAAATACAGAAATGGTAATATGCCTGACGATAGTAGGTTAAAATTATTCTCAAATCTTGCTCGCTTTAGTAATGAAAAGTGTTTTGAAGCGACAGAACTATATTTTAATATTGCCGATAAGCATAATCTAAGTCTTGCTGAAATGTCTTTAGCCTTTGTTAACGATAGGCCATTTGTTACAAGTAACATTATTGGTGCAACAAATATGGAACAGCTCAAAGAGAATATAAATAGTATAAATATTAAGCTCTCAAAAGAGATTATTTCTGAAATTAATTTAGTTAGTGAGAAAATTCCAAATCCAGCTCCTTAAGATAGATTAGAATTTAAAAATCTCTATTTTCAAAATTTTCATTCTTTGGATTTGGTCCAAATTGATTATCACCTAGCTCTCCTTCTGTAACAAATAGTATAATTAACCAGATTGGTCCAATTATTGGAAGTATGACAAGGAGATACATCCATCCACTTTTTCCTACATCATGCAATCTCCTTATTGCCACTGCAATAGAAGGTATAAGAACTGCCAAGCCATATCCGATATAAATAGGTCCATAACCTATAGCAAAAGTTGTTCCTAGAATGTTATCTAGATAAAATGAAACAATTGAAATAATTGAATTAATTAGAACAAACATCCAATACTCTTTTCTTCTTGCCCTTCCATTAAAATCAAAATAAGAATTGATTACTTTTAAATACCATTCCATTTATTTAATTTACAAACTTAAATGCTGAATAACAAAGATTAGTATATCAGTAATGAATCAAATGGTATTAGAGAATTCCAAAATATCGATTAAAGAGGCCCAAAAAATAGTTGCACTTAATTATGATATTAAAGGTTCTGTTGAAAAACTTGATGGTGAAATAGATTTTAATTTTAAGATTCAATCAACAAAAGGGAAAAACTACTTACTTAAAATATCAAGACCCAATTTTGAATCTGATTATATAGATTTTCAAATTAAACTCCTAGATCATTTAAATAAAAACTGTGAAATTGAAATAGCTGAAAATAAATTAACAATTGATGGAAATAAATCTTGTATTATAAAAGATAATCAAGGTAGAGATAGATCTGTTAGACTTTTGTCTTGGACAGAAGGAAGACTATGGAGTTCAGTTAACCCAATTAATAAATCTTTGAGAAAGGGATTAGGGTCAAATACAGCCATACTCGACAAGTCTCTTATTAATTTCAAACATTCGTTTTCTAAAAGAGAAATAGAATGGGATATTTCTAATTCATTATGGGTTGAGGAGCATATAGATAAATTTGATGCTAATCAGAAAACAATTCTTATAAAGTTTATAATAGATTTTAAAAGAAACCTAACTCTTTATAATGATTTGCCAAAGTCAATTATTCATAATGATATCAATGACAATAATATAATTGTTTCAAATGATTTACTAAATCCATCTGTTAAATCAATTATCGATTTTGGTGATTCTATCTTCACTCAAACAATAAATGACTTAGCAATTTCGTGTTCGTATGGAATTATGAATATAAATGACCCGCTCGCTGCATGTTGCGAAATAATTAGCGGGTATAACAGTATCTCGAATATAAGTGATAATGAACTAAAATTATTATATAATTTGATAGCTATGCGGCTAGTTATATCTGTTACAAAATCTTTAATCAACAGATTTGAAGAACCTGATAATAAATATTTATTAATTAGTGAAAAGCCTGCATGGGCATTACTTAAAAAATGGATTGAAGTTGATCAAGAATTTGCATATTACTCATTTAGAAAAGCATGTGGCTTGAATTCTCATCCCCATCAAAAAAAGTTTTTTGAATGGACAAAAGAAAATCAATTTTCAATAAATGATTTATTCCCAAATATTAAACAGAATGAGTTTTACAATATTGATTTAAGTGTAGGCAGCAAATGGATTGGTAGTAGAAATGAAATTGAAGATTTAGATTTATTTCAATATAAAATTGAAAAACTTCAAAAAGAAAATCCAAATAAAATTATAACTGGCGGGTATCTTGAGCCAAGATGTATTTACTCTTCAAGTTCTTATGAAAAAATTGGAAACTTTGGAAATGAAAGCAGAACTATTCATTTAGGATTAGACTTTTGGTTACCCCCAGGCACACAAGTAAATTCAATGTTTGATGGAGAAGTAATTGCAGCAGTTAATGATAAGGGGAATAAAGAATATGGAGGGCTAGTAATTATAAAACATAATATAAATAATCTTGAATTTTATACTCTCTATGGACATAATACTGTCGAAAGTGTATTGAAAAATACTGTTGGGAAGAAGATCAAGAAAGGTGATAAAATTGCAGAGATTGGAGACTATCCAGAAAACGGAAATTGGGCACCCCATCTTCATTTTCAAATAATGCTATCAATGCTTAATTATAAGGTAGATTATCCTGGAGTATGCTATTATAATCAAATTGATGTTTGGAGTGATTTATGTCCTAATCCTAATCTACTTTTTAAGGCAAAGATTTTAGAAAACAATTTACAAGATACAGATTATGAACTTATCAAATTCCGAAATGAAAATCTTGGAAAAAGTCTAAAACTTCATTATGATAAGCCAATTCATATTGTAAGAGGGGAAGGTGTGTATTTGATTGATAAATTTGGAAAAAAATATCTTGACACAGTAAACAATGTTGCGCATGTAGGTCATGAAAATGAATCAGTTGTAAGTGAAGGACAAAGTCAAATGTCAGTTTTAAATACTAACTCAAGATATTTACATAAAAGCATAAATGAGCTTTCTAAAGAACTACTTGAAACTCTTCCTAAAGAATTAAGTGTTGTTCACTTTGTAAACTCTGGAAGTGAAGCAAATGAATTAGCTATTAGAATGATGAAATCACATACTGGAGAAAATGACATAATAGTTTCAGAGCATGGTTATCACGGGAATACTAATATCTGTGTTGATATTTCATCTTATAAATTTGACGGCAAAGGTGGCAAAGGTGCTCCTGAGAATACTCATGTTATCTCAATGCCAACAGAATTTAATGGAAAGTATAAAGGCAAAAATATTATAGATAGTTATATAGGTGAAGTAGAGAGTTGTGTTGAAAATATAAGATCAAAAAAAAGAGGTTTAGGTGGTTTCATAATAGAACCTATAATAAGTTGCGGTGGTCAGGTTGAGCTTCCTCAAGGTTTTCTAAAAAAATCATATGAAATAATAAGAAAAAATGGAGGTATTTGTATTTCAGACGAGGTTCAGGTTGGATGTGGCAGATTAGGAAAATCGTTTTGGGGATTTCAGCTTCATGATGTTGTGCCTGACATCATTACTATTGGAAAACCTCTAGGAAATGGACATCCTATTGGAGCTGTGGTATGTACAAAAGAAATAGCAGAGAGCTTTGCAAATGGAATGGAATTCTTCAATACATTTGGTGGAAATCCTGTTTCATGCTCTATTGGCACAAAAGTTTTAAGGATAGTTAAGGGTCAAAATCTACAGGAAAATTCTAAAAAAGTTGGAAATTATTTTAAAAAAGTACTTAAAGAATTATCTAAAGAATTTGACATAATTGGAGATGTTAGAGGTCAAGGATTATTTCTTGGAATTGAGTTTATTGATCAAAAAATGAATCCACTGCACCTGGAAACTAAATACATTGTTAATCGACTTAAAGAATTTGGAATACTTACTAATTTGGATGGACCAAAAAATAACGTTATTAAAATTAAACCACCTTTAACATTTTGTAAAGATAATTGTGACAAGTTTATTTTTTACATTCGCAAAATACTTAATGAGGATTTTTTAAATAAACAGTTATGAAAAAATTAATGATAATCTTTTTATTATTAAATACTACAATTGCTATGTCACAAAAATACGAGACCCAAGAATATAAAGTAGTTGATCAAATTAATGATGTTGAGATCAGATTCTACCCAAGTGCTCCTATGATTAAAGTGTCATCAAATCAAAGCAGAAATAATAATTTTGGTAAATTATTTAGATATATAGCAGGAAATAATAAGAGTGATCAGAAAATTGCCATGACAACCCCGGTATACATGTCTGATAATAATAAGACTATGGAGTTTGTTCTTCCAAAAAAATTCCTCTCTAGTGAATTACCTATTCCAGAAGATGGTAATGTTGAAACATACATTTCTAAACCTAAATATTTTGCTGCTATTAAATATTCTGGCTTTTCAAATAATAAAAAAGAAAAGAATTACAGAGAAGAATTAATTAAGGTAATTCAAGATAATAATCTTGAAATTATAAGTGATCACCTTGTTCTTTCATACGATGGTCCTACAAAATTCTACAACAGAAGAAATGAAATTATAATCCAAGTGAATTATTCTGATTAAGAATTTCTAAATTTTTTGTATTGAATTTTATTTATTTTTTAAAAATAAATATCCAAAAATATTATTTTCATAAATTTTAAAAATATTTAATTTCTTCATATTAGTAGCAACCTCGCATTAAGTAGTTTTAGTAGAACAATTAATAAAATAACTGAAACTATGAAAAATTTAAATAAAATTTTCTCTTCATATTCTAAGTTTACTCTTCTTACCATAGTCGCTTTATTATCAACGAATATTTCATATTCACAAGACTTTGGTGCTGATTTAGTAAGTTCTTATGTCTGGAGAGGAACTCAATTTGGGTCTGGTTCACATATTCAACCATACATGGATATTGGATCTGGCAACCTAACAGGTGGTGTTTGGGGAAGCTTTCCTACATCTGCTAAGGGTGGTGGAAACGAACTTGACTTATGGGTGAGCTATGATTTTGGACCACTTGCTCTAACAATAACTAACTATACTTTTCCAGGAGAAGGAGGTGTTTATTCTAAAGATGAAGGGCTTTTTAATGGAGACTATACCGAACTATCTGCATCAACATCTATTGGTGGGGTTGATTTATCAGCAGGTTACTTCACAGAAGTTGAAGCTCTTTATATTGAATTAGGAACTTCTATCGGTGCAGTTGACGTTGCGCTTGGTTATGGAGACGATCAATCTGATCCTTTTTATGCAGATGGTGGATCTGGACTAGTAAATATGTCGTTTAGCGGTTCAAAGGATATTCAAATATCAGATAGCTATGCATTACCTGTTTTTGGATCCTTTATTATAAATCCTGAAGCAGAAACAGCATTTTTAGTTTTTGGAATAAGTTTTTAAATTGAAAATATTATGAAAAAAATAGAAGCAATTATAAGAAAGTCAAAATTTGACGAAGTGGTAAATGCTCTGCATGATGCAGAAGTATACTTTTTCAGCTACTGGGATGTTACAGGAGTTGGAAATGCAAAAATTGGAAATGTTTACAGGGGAATTACATACGACACAAAAGATATTCAAAGAAGATGTTTGTCAATAATTGTATCTGATTCATTTGTTGATGCTACAGTTGATGCGATTTTAAAATCTGGAGCTACCGGAAATGTAGGTGATGGTAAAATTTTTATATATCCATGTGAGGAAGCATATAGAATTAGAACAGGAGAAAAAGGAAACAAATCATTTAATTAAAAATTATGGAATTATTAACTACTAACAATGTTTGGATGATGCTCTGTGCAGCATTAGTCTTTTTTATGCATCTAGGATTTTCTTTCCTAGAAATTGGGCTTACTAGACAAAAAAACACAATCAACATTTTATTTAAAAACTTTTTTATAATTACAATGGGAATCATTGTGTATTGTTTGGTTGGCTTTAACTTAATGTATCCTGGGGATTTTAATATTATAGGTAATGGAATCCTAGGATTTGGAGGTCTTGGTTTAGATGCTATCGCAGCTGCTGATTTATCTTATAACGAGGGTTATACATATTGGACTGATTTCTTATTTCAAGGAATGTTTGCTGCTACCGCTGGGACAATTATATCTGGTGCTGTAGCTGGAAGAATTAAAATAAATGCATTTATGCTTATTGTATTTCTCTACATCTTAATCGTTTATCCTATAGTTGGATCATGGCAATGGGGATCAGGCTTCCTTTATGAGGTATTCGGTTTTTATGACTTTGCTGGTTCTACATTAGTTCACTCTGTTGGAGGTTGGGGAGCTTTAGTTATAATTTATCTACTTGGTGCTAGAAAAGGAAAATTTGATAGCTTAGGTAATGCAGTTGGAATTCCTGGATCTAATATTCCACTTTCTGCTGCAGGTGTTCTTATATTATGGCTAGGATGGTTTGGATTTAACGGTGGATCTGTATTATCTGCTGATCCTGCAAATACATCATTAGTTCTTGTTACTACTTGTCTTGCTGCTGCTGCTGGAGGATTAGGTGCATCTTTTGTATCAACTCTTGCATACAAAAATTTAGATATAACAATGTTCATGAATGGTATACTAGGTGGATTAGTTGGAATTACTGCTGGTGCTGACCAAATGGGTCCAACCGAAGCAATAGCTATTGGAGCAATTGGAGGAATGGTTGTAGTTCTTGGTGTAGCTATTCTTGACAAATGTAAGCTTGATGATCCTGTAGGTGCAATCCCTGTTCATTTATTCGCAGGTATATGGGGAACTTTAGCTGTTGGAATTTTTGGAGCAAAAGCTAGTTTTGATCAGTTTATGGTTCAACTTGCAAGTCTTGGAATTGTAGGTGCATTTTGTGTTATTGGCGCTCTTATAATAGCTTTATCTGTTAAGTCTATAGTTGGACTTAGAGTTTCTGAAGAAGAAGAATCTTCTGGATTAGATATTGCAGAACATGGTACAAAAGCATATTTTTCATCTTAATGAGATAATGTTTTTTTTATTTTCCATCCTAAAAGGAGATCATTTGATCTCCTTTTTTGGCTTATTAATATGAGTATAATTTATCCAATTGTAATATCTTAGATAAGATATATATGAAAAAAATAATTATTGTTGGAAGTGGAATAAATGGGCTAGTTGCTGCAAATTATTTGGTAAAGGAAGGGTATGATGTTAATATTATTGAAAAAAAGAATTTAACAGGTGGTGCTTGTATAAAGGATTCTATTGAAATTGATAACAAACAAATTGATTTTGCATATGGAGCCACAGTTTTTGGAATGATGCCAAAATTCATTTTTCAAGAGACTGGATTAATTAATACTATTGAAGGTTTTTATCCAAAAACTCCTAAGCTTGTTTATTTTCAAGGTGATCAAAATAGTACTAAAATTTTTCAGAATTCTGATCAGCTTGAAAAAGAACTTAGAGGGAACTGGGGAGAAAAAGGTCGTGTAAATGATTTTAGAAATGATGAGAGTAAGGTTATAAGTTTTATTCAAAACTTATATAGAAATGCAACTAGCCCTTCTTTGGATTTAGCAAATGATATACTCGGTAGAGAGCTTACAGATCTTTGGATTTCTGGAACAGCAAAAGATTTACTAGATCACTATTTTACTTCTGAAAAGACAAAGTTGTATATGGGAATGACGGTAATTGAAAGTGGTCCAGCATCAATTTATGAACCTGGAACAGCTTTTACTATTCCTTTAATGGACTCTGGATCAGTTTATGATGGGTATTGGGGTTTTGTCAAGACTGGTATATGGAAAATAACAGAATCTCTGACTAAAATTAATTCTGATTTGGGGGTTAAGATCCATTTAAGTTCTTCAATAAATGAAGTAGATGCTTTTAATAATTCTGTTTCTTTTGTAAAAGATGATAAAGATTATAAACTAAATTATGATCATTTAATATTTGCAACTGATCCTGTTACCCCATCAAAGCTTATAAATGATTTTAAGAATGAAAAAAATAATCTTGATTTAATTGGAACTAGTGGTAAGGTAACAGCTTTCTTTAAGAATCCTGTCAGGTGGAAAGAATACAACAATTATTCTGATTCATTTAGGTTCATTTTTTCAACAGATACTTTAAAAGGATTTGAAGATGCAAGTCAAAATGCATTAAAAAATTCAGGAGATTATTTTCCAGGATTTATTCAAATATATCCTGATGGAAGTGCTCAAAGGACCATGGGCAATAAGGAAAATTATGATAAATTAATTTTCTTTACAAAGAATCTTAGCTATAACAAGAAGGCAAACGATTTGGAAGATATTAAGAAAAAAATTGTTTCAACAGTACTTCCTTATATTGAAAATTCAGATGATTTAGTTTACAGTAAGTTTCTTACACCAAAAGATTTAAATGAAACATTCTTGTTCCCAAAAGGAAATATTGATCATTTAACAATGACTGGTAATCAAAACTTTGATAAAAGGACATTTAGTTCTCAATCTTCTAACTTCTATTCTTACTACGACTATAATAATATTTATTATTGTGGTGCTGGAAGTTTCCCGTGTGGAAGTGTAGCTGGAACTCCAGGATATATGTGTTCTAAACAGATCATCAAATATATTAAGCAGTAAAAAAGCGGTATCGTGATCTTAAATAATTTGATATAATATTTATAAATTTATTATAAATCAACTTTAATGAAAAAAACATACTTACTATTAATTTTTATTCTAATGTCAGCTTGTACTAATTCAACAAAGATTGTGTTTTTAGGAGATTCAATAACAGCAGCTGGAGTTTATGATAAGGAGATTGCTCAACCTTATGGTGATACTTTTGTCTACCCTATAGCAACTGGTTTTATTACACTACTAAATGAAAATGTTGGAGAAGATGTGGAATTAATTGGAAAAGGTGTTAGTGGTGATAAAGTTTCAAATCTTTTAGAGCGTTACAAAAAGGATGTATTAAGTTTAAATCCAGATATTGTGTTTATCTATATTGGAATTAATGATGTTTGGCATAAATATGACTTTGGCACTGGAACAGATATTATTTTTTATGAAAATGGATTAAAAAAAATAATCGGTGATTTAAAAAATCAGGGTGCTAGAGTGGTTTTATGCACACCAACAGTTATAGGTGAGAACAAAGGAGAATTCACTCTAGTGAATAAGTTTAAAGACATTGAAACAATGGAAATCATGAATGGAGATTTAGATGCTTATTCAGATGTAATTAGAAAATTATCTTCTGAGCTTAATACTGATCTACTTGATTTAAGGGAAATTTTTATTAATTATATATCACAGAATAACCCAAATAATGAGCCTTCTGGAATAACAACTTATGATGGGGTTCATTTAAATGATCTAGGCAATAAGTTAATTGCAGATGAAATGATAAAGTTCATTGATTAAATTATTTAACTATTTCTAAAAATTTAGAATAACTATTATCTGAATTTTATAAGTTTAGATTTAGAAGAAAGATATAAAGGATGCTTAGGTGATCCGTTAATATTTTTTCCAAAGCATAATGGACTAGTAATTAAATTTCTTAATTCACTTGGTTCAACTATTGAATTTCCCCATGCATATACTACATCATCAACTTTATTAGTCAAATTCTTAATTATCTTAAAATTATTTTTCTTGATACCAACACTAGTATCAATTATTTTTGGATTTGGTGTAATATAGGTATAAAGATTAGCTACATAAAATCCACCATAATTATATGTTCTGCTAAAGGATATTAATCTTCTTATGGTTGGATCATCAACTTCATCATCAGCAATTGATGGGTTGAACATAATATATAATAAGCTTGGTTTGTTTAAATTCCAATGTCTTGATAACATTAACCTGTGTTTCTTATCTATGCTTAACTTAACTTTTCTTACAATGTTATTCTTTGTAGGAGAGACCATGACCAAATTTAAATAAAGGGTTTGTAGAATCATAAGGCAAATCTTCCTTTTGATTTTTAACTGTCTCTATAGAATAAGGTATTTCAAATGGTAATTTACCTGAAGGTGAAAATTCACCATAAATCATGTCTAATAAAATATTTTCTTGAACTTGAAAGTCAACAACAATTGCTTGAGTCATATTAGCAATTTCTGTAAATACACTTGGTCTTTTTAAATTCATCACCAAGATAACAGGTTTTATCTCAGATAAATTGTTAATTCTATTAATTATATCACTTGTAAAGTCAAGTGGTCCACCTCCAAGCATTTTTTGCATTTCATATTTTGCTTCAAATCTTCCAGATGGAGAATTTAATTTAATCAATATATAATCAGATTTTTCAGGGCTTTTGACATAATTATATTTTTTAATAAGCTCTTCTCCAAACCCTTCAAAATATATTTTATCATCTTTCTTGATAGGAAGAATATCATTGTTCTTAAGCAATACAAGAGATTTTTTTTGTGCTTCTATTCCCTTATTTATGAATTTTTTATTATCAAGATTTTTTAAGCTAGATAATTTGATGTAAGGGTTGTCAAATAATCCTAGTTGAAATTTCTGTTTCATTATTCTTTTAAGAGACTCATCAATTCTTTTTTCAGAAATAATTCCAGTTTTAATTAGTTCTACAAGATTATTTGTTAAACTTTCACCGCCAATCATGTCAATACCAGCATTCAATAATTCAGTGATTCTCTCCTCTGTTGATTTATCTTCAAGACCAAATGCTGAGGCGGGTTTAAACATCTTACCATTCGGTAGGATTCTATCTGTTATAAGTGCCCAGTCACTGCAAATAATTCCATTAAAGTTATATTTATCTCTTAATAGGTCGGTTATAATATACTCATCGAAAGATGCTCCAACCTCTTTATCAGATATTCCTACTGGTATTCCATAATATGGCATTACTGATGATACACCAACATCAAAAGCTGCTTCAAATGGAAGCAAGTGATATTTAAAATTATTACCAGGATATATATGATTTCCCGGAGGAAAGTGACTGTCATTTCCTTCTTCAACAGAGCCGGAGCCTGGAAAATGTTTTACCATAGCTAAAACTGATTCCGAATTAATTGAATTGCCTTGAAGGCCTTTAATATATGCTGCTGTAAGTTTTGCATTAATGTTTGCATCTTCACCAAAAGTTCCATCTACCCTAGTCCACCTTGGTTCTGTAGCAGTGTCAGCCATTGGCCCTAATGCTAAATTGATTCCAATTGACTTATATTCTTGTCTAACTATATCTCCAAATTCTTCTACTATTTTTTCATCTCCTATTGCACCTAAACCTAATGTAGATGGCCATATAGAAAAAGAAGAGGTGTTAACACTGATTGGCGAGTTTGGATCAGGAGCTCCATGTCTAGGATCAGATGCAATCGTAATTGGAATTCCCAATCTACTATCTTCACCTGCTTTTTGAATATTGTTATACCACACTAACATTTTAACAGGATCATAAGAATCAATAATATTAAAATGATTCATATTTAGTTTTTGAACAGATTCTATTGTTTCCGGGAGAAAAGATGAAAATCCAGAAGATTTACTTCCATCAAATGTGACTTTTGTGATGTCTATAAAAATAGAACCTGCTTTTTCCTTGATATTCATTTGAGAAATTAAATCATTGACCCTGTTTTCAACAGATTGATTTTTATCCTCATAGATATCAAGCTTACCATTTTTATTTAAGTCGCGATATTCTTGATTACCACAAGAAAAAATTATTAAAGAAAGTAAGAGGTATATGTTTTTTTGCATATTTAAATATACCTATAAAAATGAAGATTTATTTATTGCAATCTCTCAAAATATCTTTCTCAACTACTCTAAGATATTTTTGTCTTTTTTTCTCTGAAACAAATGGAACTGACCAAAACTGTTTTGTATTACTCCAATTACCACCCCAACCAAAAACAAATGTAAATACCCCAAGTACTAATCTAAGTTTTACTGAGTTTAAATACATTGTTTTAACAGGCAATGCAGGAGCTCCATGGGTTAAATAGCATCTTATTTTTTTCTTTTTCAGAAATGATCTTGGATAAGCGTATGTTTTTGTAATGTTTACAAACTCGTATGCAAAACCCGGAGTAAATACTTCATCAAAGAAGGTTTCCATTTTAGGAGTAAGTCTAAACCACCAAACAGGAGAAATGAAATAAATTCTATCTGACCAGGTTATCAGCTCTTTATACTTACTTACTAGATCTTTTTTATCTCTATGCAACTTGTCTTCATACAAATCAATAGTAGTCAGATTATGATTCTCATGCTTACTAAAAGTTTCTGTAATTGTTTTGAAGATTCCGTTATGGCAAAAAGAGTTTTTATCTGGATGCCCAATTATTACTAAATTATTCAATGCTAGAATTTAAAATTAGTTAGCAAAAATAGATAAATTTGTTAATAATTGAGTTATGAAAGATTTAATAATTATTGGAGCTGGGCCTATAGGATTAGCATGTGGGATTGAAGCGAAAAAAAATGATTTAGATTACGAAATAATTGATAAAGGAATGCTTGTTAATTCCATTTTTAATTATCCAGTAAATACTACTTTTTTTTCAACTTCTGAAAAACTTGAAATTGGTGGAATTCCTTTCATTTCTCAAAATGTAAAACCAACAAGAACTGAAGCCCTTGAATATTATAGAAGAGTATGTGATTCTTGGAGACTCAATTTAAATTTATACAATGAGGTGATAGAAATTAAAAATAAAAAATCAGATTTTGAGTTAAAAACACAAAACGGAATAATCAATTCAAAAAAGGTAATAATATCAACTGGTTTCTATGATATTCCATATTTACTTAATATTCCTGGAGAGGAGCTTAGTAAAGTTTTACACTATTACAATGAATCTCACCCCTATTATAAAATGGATATTGTAATTGTTGGAGCTGGAAATTCAGCTGTAGATGTTGCACTTGACACCTATAGAAAAGGAGCTAAAAGTGTAACTATGATAATTCGTGAAAAGCAGATAGGTGAAAATATAAAATATTGGGTAAGACCTGATATTATAAATAGAATAGAAAATAAAGAAATTAATGTTTTTTATGAATCTGAAATAAAGGAAATAAAAGAGAAGTCAATCGTTATTAATACCCCAGAAGAGACAAAAGAGATTAAAAATGATTTTGTTTTAGCTATGACTGGTTATCAACCAAATTATGAGATTTTGGAAAAATTAGGTGTCAAAATATTAGATGATGAGTTTAGAACTCCATATTATGATGAATTAACTATGGAGACTAATATCAAAGGGGTTTTTCTTGCGGGAGTTCTTTGTGGAGGACTTAAGACCAATAAGTGGTTTATAGAGAATTCGAGAGAGCATTCAGAAAAAATTATATCTCAAATAATTAAAGCTTAGAATTTTTATAGATTTTTCCCTTTTTCATTACAATATTTACATTTTGAAGTAACGAAATATATTTAAGGACATCACCCTTTACAGCTATAATATCTGCTTGTTTTCCAATTGATATTGTCCCAACACTTTCAGATACACCCATAAAAAAGGAAGGCCAATAAGTTGCAGATTTTATAGCATCAAGAGGGTTTACCTCCATTACATTGACCCATACATCTAGTTCATTCCATGTGCTCTGAGAATGAAACTTCATAGGAATTCCACTATCAGTTCCAATCATCATAACAACTCCTGAGTTTCTTAGCTGATTAAATTTTGTTTTTAAAGTAGGTTTTCTAATTGGTGTAAGCTGAAAGTATGGTAATTCGCCTGGTTTTTTAATAGAGTTTTTTATATCGGTAATTATTGTGTCTGGGAGACCTAAGTGCCAAGAGTCATTGTCTAAATGCTCATTACTTTTTATTACATCAGTATAATTATATAGCCCTTCAATAGTTGGAGTCCAGAATAATGGCCCTAGATTCATTTGACCAGTCCTCTCATTAATCATTTGAATTACATCGTCTGGGTATTTAGGAGCTGATGATAATCCTGTATGCTCAAAATTATCGATTCCAACTTTAAGCCCCAACCTGATTTCTTCTGGACGATGAGAGTGAGCTACTACTTTTAAATTATTTTTATGAGCTTCGTCTACAATTGCATTTAACTCTTCATAAGTCATTTGGTCTTGATCAATTAGTTTTATTACATCAACTCCAGCATTTGCAAGAGTTTTTACTTTATTTCTTGCATCTTTTCCACCATTTACACCCCATCTGAATTCTTCTGTACCTGGATATGGCTGTTTCTGAATAAAAGGGCCACTAATATACATTGTGGGTCCTGGAATTATTCCTGAATTAATTCTGTCTCTAACATCTAAGCTCTCCTCCAAAGGTCCTCCTAAATCTCTAGCACTAGTAACACCTGCCATAAGAAGTTGATGGGCTGATGAAGGCATGATTACATCCTTAAATAACTTTAAATATGTAACATCCCAGTAATCATAATCTGAGTGGCCATTAATCATTAAATGTACATGCATATCCCAAAGACCGGGCAATACTGACATTCCTTCTGTACTAATTATCTCATAATCGCTACTAATTTCAATTGAACCAATTGTTCCAACTTCAACAATAGTTTCATCTTCAATTAGTATTACACTATCATAGATTGGGACATTGCCAAATCCATCAATTAATGTTCCACCAACTAAAGCTTTTTTTTGGGCAACAGATAATAATGAAGAAATTAATGCTAAAAGTAAAAAGATATTTTTCATTTGTAAAATTTAAGAATTGATTGATTTAGATAATAAACTATGAAAGTGGTGAACACCTCTCTCTTTAGATGGAGAAAATCTTCCTGTGTTATAGAACTTAGAGTTTATTCCTTTTTGAACTCCCTCAACAACAAACTCATCTTCTCTTTCAACTTTATCAAGTGAAGCTCCAGCTCCAGTCTCTAATTTAGATTCATCAAATACATATGTCAAAAATTGAACTTTTGTTTTACTAATATTGACTGGTTTAACAATATTTATTGAAAGTCCCCAAGGATAAAAATTGAGCATTATATTAGGGTATAACCAATAATAATATGCTGCAACATTTTTTCCATGATCAATGTGATTTTCCGGAATATCAAAAATCTCCTCTCCATCTTTAGCATAGCCTACTTGCAAATTATAATTTTCATAGATTTCTGTGTCATAATCCCCATAATCCAGCACATTATTTAAGTCATTATGAACAAAAGGTATATGAAATCCCTCTAGGTAATTATCGCAATAAAGAGCCCAATGAGAATTCACTAGATAATCTTTACTTAAATCACCTCTATGAGTCAATTTGTCTAAAGGAATAAAACTTACTCGTTCTATAATTTCTTTAAAAACTGATCCAATGTCAAAGCTAGGTTCTAAACCTACAAATAGGAAAGGGCCAAGTTTTTTAATTTTAAATTCTTTTAAATCATCACATTTCCTTGGAAAATTTTCAGCATCTTCAAATTCTGGCATTGATTTATACTTTCCATCTAAATAAAATTTTCTGCCATGATACATACATCTTAAATCATTAATCTTACAGCGGTCATTTATAATTATGTTAGCTCTATGTGTACATACATTAGTTAAACATTTAAAATCATTATTATCATATTTAATTAATACTAAAGGTTCACTTATGTAATCTTTAATAAAATCAAAAGGATAAGCATTTGTGTTAACTGGTAACACAGATTCATGATCAATTAATTGCCAGGATTTGTAAAACACCTTTTCTTTTAATTCATCAAAAATAACTTCAGATTTATAAAAACTTGAAGGCAGAGTTTCTGCAATTTTAATGTTATTTTCAACTTCAATTTTTTTCATTTGATATAGTTAAAAGTATATTAAAGTCAAATCTAATTAGCCTATTTAATAATTATACAACTTAGATTTATTGAAAATTAAAACATTTTTTATGGAAAGAAGAAAATTTTTACAAAATACTTGCCCAACTGTTACATTTGCTTTTTTTGGGCTTTCTTTTATTCAAGCTTGCTCTAAATCAGATGATGAAGACTCTGCTTATGGCTCTAATTCAAATGGTAATTCCAATGATCCATACGGAAATGACTCGCAATCTAGTAATGGAATAACTGAAAGTGGTAATACATTAACTTTAGATCTTACAAACTCTACATTTAGTGGTTTATCAAGTCCTGGTGACTTTATTAATCTTACATCTGTAGGTGTTCTTCTCTTGAAAATTTCAAATACAAATTTTAGAGCTTTTGATAATTGTTGTCCACATAGTGGTTCAAAAAATGCATGGTCATACGCAAATGAAGAATTTAAATGTGGCACACATGGAAACACCTTTGGTATCGACGGAAATAATATTGTAAATTGTGGTTCAGCATCTACTTCAGGAGATTTGAAAACATATTCAACATCTTTGAATAATGATACATTAACCATAACAACAAGCTAAATGCTTTATAATAGGCTCAAAATAATTCTAATAATTGGTTTGATAATACCAAACCTTCAATCTGTTACTGGCCAGGATTTTTTAGATGAATTTGAAAGTCTTATTAATGAAGAGAAAATAGAATTACTTCCAGAAAAAATGATTTTTACTCAAAAGATCTTATGGGGAGAAAATGGAATACTAAGAAAGGTTGGAGCTTCTAATCTTACTTTAGAAAATAGAGAAAAAGAGTTAATCATTAGAGAAAAAATGCTAAACGCTCATCAAATACTTGGCTATATTACTTTTGCAGGTATGATTGCTCAGGGAATTTTAGGTGGCAAAGTTTATAATGGTGATTATTCATACTATGATACTCATAAAACTGTTGGTAAAATTGTTACTGCTACTTACTTCACAGGAGCTGGTCTATCTTTATTTGCTCCTCCTCCATTAGTTTCTAGAGAAAAGGAAGGAATTAATAACATAAAGATTCACAAGATTCTTGCAAATATTCATGTTCCAGCTATGATAATGACTAATGTACTTTCAGATGAAGATAAAAAAGCACATAGAGCATCGGCGTATACTGCCTTTGCTAGTTATTCCTTTGCTATGCTTTCTATAATACTTGATTTTTAATGAGGATACTAGCTCTTTTATTAATTCTATCTACCAATAGTTTAATGTCTCAAGAAATTAAAAAAATTGATTCAGATAAATCTAAGATTAATTATTCTGGAAGTCATTTTTTACATAAATGGTCATCTCAAAATAAAAATGTTTCAGGGCTGATTCAAGTTAATAATGATTCTATTACAAATATTGGAGTAGTTGCTAAAGTTGAAGATTTTAAAAGTGGCAACTCTAGTCTTGACAGTAACTCTTACAGGGTTCTGGAAGTGCTAAAATATCCCAATATAATTTTTAAATCACTAAATATTGAAGAAGTAGATGGTATTCTGAATATTGAAGGCTTAATTGAATTTCATGGCATTGAAAGAAGTATTGATGTTATGGTTATATCAACCAATATTGAAAATACTACTAAACTATTTGGTGAATTCACAATAAATTTATCAGATTATTCAGTTGATCGTCCCTCCTTGTTACTAAGAAAAATTGATAACCAGATTACTATTGTATTTGAATTAGTTTTTAGCTAAACTAATATTGATGAAATCCCTGAGAAACAAATTCTAATACAGTTGGAAGAGATTCTCTCCAATAGGTCCATGTATGAGCTCCATCCCTAACACGATACTCATGATTTATTCCCTTTTTCTTAAATGCAATATGGAGCAAACTATTATCCTCATATAGGTAGTCATCATCTCCACAATCAATATACCATCTCACTGAATTTAAATTATTAAGAGATATATCATTAATTAAATTAAGTGGATGATTGGACTCTAGAAGAGATTTCATTTCTTCTCTAGTAAATGTAATTCCATATGCTTTTAGTCTCTGTAAAGATTCATCAACATCAAGTGAACCTGTTGCAGAACTTAATGGAGCAGCAGCAGAAAAAAGATCTGGTCTGTGCAGTGCATATGTAAGAGTTCCTCCACCTCCCATAGATAGACCTGATATAGCTCTAAATCTTTTATCAGATTTTATTCTATACTTTGATTCAACATAGGGCATTAATTCTTCAAAAAAGAAATCTTCATACATCCAATCTTGAGATGGAATATTAAAGTATCCTATTTTTCCTGTATTTGCATCTGGCATAATTATAATCATTGGTGTTGCATTACCATTGATAATTGAGCTATCTGCTATTTTTTTAACTTCTCCAAATTGTATCCATCCAGTTTGGTTATCACCAAGTCCATGAAGTAAATAAAGCACAGGGTAACTTCTAGATGAAGTTTCATAATCCGGTGGAAGATATACTGCATAATTTCTCTCCATGTTTAGAATTTCACTTTTCATAGTAAGATTATCAAAAACCTTGCTTTGAGCAAAAATGAAGTTTGTAGAAGTAATGATTATAAATAG
>ENA-ORDR01000298-ORDR01000298.1-marine-metagenome-genome-assembly--contig:-NODE-298-length-26140-cov-9.141618_pt1 | contig 26140 bp, 26 predicted proteins | sample MGYA00240993_ERZ508538 | MGnify/ENA primary metagenome ERZ508538 (study PRJEB26207, sample SAMN05421999) | marine metagenome | isolation source: Monterey Bay, California, USA | place: USA:Monterey Bay... | reverse complement strand
AAAATATAAAAATTAAAAATAAGGTTACAAAGTGAAAAATATCGACAATCCAATATCTATTATCGACGTTTCTTCACTTCAAAACAAAGCACCTTCACCCGAGCTGCTCAGATCCTTTCATAAAGCTTATCATAATCAAGGCTTTGGTTATATAATAAATCATGGAGTTGATCATAAATTAATCGAAAAAGTTTTTGAATATTCACGTTGTTTTCATAATTTGTCCTTAAATGAAAAAATGAAAGTATCACTTGATCACAACCACCGTGGCTACATTGCTATAAACACGTCCATAGATGTGAACTCAAAATTTGAAGAAATCAAAAAACCCAATCAATCGGCAAGCTTTATGATGATGCGTGAAGATCAAGCAGAAAATAGCAAGATTTATCTGTCAGGTCCAAACCAATGGCCTGAACTTGATGGGTTTCGTTCAATCATGGAGCAATATAATGCAGAGCTCAGCACTCTGGCCAACAAATTAATTCGAGTAGCTCTTTTGTCCGCTGGGGTTCAAGATCTTTCAGTTATGGAGTCTTTTGAGAGCCCGACCACATGGTTAAGGTTATTACATTATCCGCCTTTACCAGGTGATAGTCCAAATGATCTTTATGGTTCAGCACCACACACAGATTTTGGATGCATAACTATTTTGGCACAGGATGACGTTGGTGGTCTGCAGGTTCAATCTCCAACGGGCGAGTGGGTAAATGTTCCAAAATTAGAAAACAGTTTTGTAGTAAACGTAGGTGATATGTTACATATAATGACTAACGGGATTTTGCGATCGACTCCACATCGAGTCATAAATGAAACAGGATTAGAGAGATTTTCTTGCCCGTTCTTTTATGATCCAAATGTATCTCTTGACGTTACACCTTTAAAAGGAACCGGAAAGCCAAAATTTGCGACTGTGAACTTTGGAAATTTCTTGAAAAAAGAGCTAGGTGACAGTTATAAAAAACACAAAGCTTCCAGAAAACCATAAATATTTAAATAAACGTATTTCAATCACTGATGCAATAACATGCTATCCCCACGACAAAATTGTGTTGGTCAGTTAAATTGATCCATATTAACCCAAGGTCAAACTTGACAAGTTTGGTATCTCACCGTTCGCTTTGAACAAATTTTTTTAAAGTTTGAAGTGGAGTAAGTAAATTGAAAATAAAGTTTCCTACTATTATCAAGGGCCTTCATTGGACAACTGTTACCAGTGAAAGAGTACTTTTAGCTGCGATTGGTATCGCAACCTGCATAGCAGCCGCTCAATATTTACTCAAAATGTTTTATGCTAGAGAAATTCTATTGGCAGATCTCTTCATGCTTTTTATATTTGTGGAGATAATCGGAATGGTTGGCGCTTTCTACAGCACAAACAGAATACCGGTTACACTGCCAATAATAATTGCAATCACTGCCATTTGCAGGTTAATAATTATGCAGAGTAAAGAAATGGATGCTCTCATGGTTTTAGGTGAAGCAGGAGCAATTCTTATATTAGCAGTAGCAGCATATATCATGAGCCTAAAGGATAAAGTCAGCCTTGAGAAAAAGAAAGAATTCCAGGAACAAGAGGTTGATCCTGATTAATTAATGTTAATCAATGCCCGCGTATGAATAGCTTTCAGTTGAAATATCACCATGCCATGCGTACACAGACATAAATGCTTCTGATTTCGTGCGACTTGCATGAGGCATCATCGATGGATGGTATGATCGATCACCAGCAAAATGGCGACTATATGGTGCATTATCACGCTTCCAATCCACAGACCCTGCCAACATGATGTAAATTTCTTCTGCCAAATGTGTTCTCAGTCCATACTCTGAGTTGGGCATCATCCCATACAAACCTAATCTTACATCTTGGGATTTTACGAGCCCGCTTGGCCCCAGCAATTCAACATGCACTTTTGAGACACTGTGCTGGGAGTAAAGAGGATCATTTGAAGTTTGAGGTGGAACCCAATTAAAAGGTATTTTTGCAATAAGTTTACAAATATCATCTGCATCAGATCGAAGCATTACTTCTAACAACGACTCTGGAAGTGAGGCACCATTATTCGGGAGATCAACTCTAGTGTTTGCTTTTTGAAGCGCAATGCAAACGTGAGATTCTATCTGTTTTGTTCCAGAAAAAATGCGCTCCAAATCTTTAAATAATGGTTTTAAATCCATGGTACCTCAGAATTAAAGCTACTAAACCAATGCCTTTGCTTGTGAAAGTAATCTTTCCAGATATGATCAACATTATACATCCAAAGTTAAATGCTTGTTAAAATCTCCCACATTCTAATTTGAACATTACAAAAAAATAAAAGTTTTAAAAGAAAATTCATCAAAATACCTCAAAACTTCTTTTATTTTAAAAATTAAAGTTTTAAAATTATTCATTAACCTCAAAGTAAGAAAATCAGAAATTTCATTAATTATCAAAAAATCCAATTGTGAATTATTTACGACAAAATATTGTCGCTGAAATGATAGTTGAAATCCAAAAATATATTCATATTCAAAAAAACAAGAATGCAACTGATTAGGTTTGTTAATTTAAAGGCAAAAAAAATGGTAGACACGCCTAAAAAGGGACATAAACCAATTGATGCTTTGGAGGTACCACCAATATATTGGTGGCCACCAAATCCATTAAAAGCATCCAAGTATTTGATTGTAGATTTATTATTTCCTTATGGATGGTTTTATCTATTTCTTGCACTTATATTTTGGTTTTATTTAACCCCCAATAAGGAACAAATGATTGCCTTAAACTTTAGCTGGATTTTGCCGATTTGGTTAAGAAATTTTTTATTGTTGTTTGCAATTGCTGGCGGTTTACACTGGCTTCTCTACATAAAACAAAACCAAGGGTCGGTTTTTAAATTCAATGGCAGCTGGTTAGCTGTAAACAATCGCAGGTTTTTGTTTAAAAATCAGGTTAGGGACAACATGTTCTGGAGCCTTATTAGTGGTGTAACAATTTGGACTCTATATGAAGCCCTAATCCTTTGGTCTTTTGCCAATGAGTGGTGTCAGATAGTTTGGTGGAATGAAGCGCCAATATACTTAAGCCTTTTGGCATTTAGCTCGTTTTTTTGGGGAACATTTCATTTTTGGCTTGTACACAGGCTACTCCATTGGCCACCACTTTATAAAATTGCACATGATTTACACCATCGAAATATAAATGTTGGCCCTTGGAGTGGCATATCAATGCATCCTATTGAACACATACTATACTTCTCAGGCTTACTTATCTTTTTTCTAGTTCCAGCCCATCCAGTACTGTTAATATTTTTAGGATTTCAATACGCAATACTTCCTGCATTTTCCCATTCTGGATTTGAAAAAGTTGTTTTGTTTAATAAATTCACAATAAATGTAGGTAATTACTTCCATCAACTTCATCATAAATATTTTGAAGTTAATTATGGTAATCCACTTGCTCCAATTGATAAAATTCTTGATACTTGGCACGATGGAAGTGATGTCGCTACAAAAATTTTTCGATCAAAACAAAAAAAAAGTTAAAATTTTGATTAAGCTTTCAAATTAGGTAAGAATATATGAAAGAATATTTCTTCAAAAATCTAGTCCACTTTGATGGTTAGAATTTTAGCCCTTGGTGGGGATGGAATTGGACCAGAAATTCTTAAACATGGATTGAATCTCGCAAACAAGATTGCGCAATTTGCGAAAATTCATATCAAATGGGAGCATGGCCTATTGCACGGTGCCAGTTATGACAAACATGGCACATTTTGTTCAACAAAAGTATTAGATCAAGCCCGTGCATCAGATGCAATCCTTGTAGGAGCGGTCGGTGGTCCAAAATGGGACAACATAGAAATGCCTGGTGGCCCAGAATGTCAGGATGGCTTAATGTTTTTGAGACATCATTTGCAAACTTATTTAGGGTTAAGACCCGCATGGTCATTTGATTGCTTATTACAAAAAACACCGTTTCGTGCAGAAATAGTAACTCAAACTGATATTTTAATACTTCGTGAAATGTGTGGTGGTGCAATGTTTGCCAAGGAGCGAGGGCAAAGAATAACTTCAAATGGACGGCAGGGTTATGACTTAACAGCTTACAACGAAGAGGAAATTACTCGTTTTGCTATTGGAGGTTTTGAACTAGCACGCAAGCGTTGTCAAAAATTGGTGAGCTGTGACAAATCTAACGTTATGCATAGCTATAAGCTTTGGCGAGAAATTGTAACAGAAGTCTCTAAAAGTTATTTAGATGTCCATTTTGAAAACATGTTTGCAGATAATTTTGGTTACCAAATGATTATGCGTCCTAAAGATTTTGATGTTGTTTTATGTTGCAATCAACTTGGAGATATTTTTAGTGATTTAACAGGAGCATTTTCAGCTAGTCTTGGTATGTTACCATCTGCTTGCTTGGCCTCAAATCCTTCAGCAGAACCCTCATTTGGAATTTATGAGAGCACATCAGGCTCGGCACCTGACATTGCTGGAAAAGGTATTGCAAATCCAATTGGAACAATTTTAGCAGTTGGTATGATGTTCGAATATACCTTTAAGCGTCCAGATTTAAATAGCATGATTAGATCAGCAGTCGAAAAAGCATTAAATGATGGTATTAGAACTCAGGATATTGGTGGCAGCGCCACCAGCCAGGAAATGGCTGATGCGATTGAAACAAGGTTAATAAAATGAAATTTGATTATGTTATAGCTGGGGGTGGATCTGCAGGCTGTGCATTAGCCGCCCGCTTAGCTGAGAATTCTAAAATCTCTATTTGTCTAATTGAAGCAGGTGGAAAGGGACAAGATCTTTTTATTAAAATGCCTGCTGGAAATGGATTTGTCTTTGGCAATCCAAAGTTAGATTGGGGGTATTCAACTGTTCCACAAAAGTCTTTGGACAATAGGTCTATTTATTTAGCTCGAGGTAAAGCACTTGGTGGTTCATCCATTGTGAATGGAATGATGTATATGCGTGGAGTATCTGCAGACTACGACCAGTGGAGGCAAAGTGGTCTTCCGGGTTGGAGCTATGCGGAGTTACTACCCTACTTCAAACGTGCAGAAGGCGCAAAACATAGGGAAGGTCCATATCATGGTACCAGTGGGCCTCTTAAAATTGAACAATCTGTTAACTTTGGAGTGCTTGACAAGGCATTTATTAAAGCAGCGATTGCTTCAGGTCATACCCAACTTAATGATTTTAATGCTGATGGTAGAACTGGAGTTGGCCGCTCAGACAGTACAGTAAGCCGCGGTGTTCGGCAATCTTCTGCGATCGCTTATCTAAAAAAACGATATAGAAATCTTAAAGTCTTAACACAGCGCCATATTTCAAAAATAGTGTTTGAGCAAAAACGTGCAATTGGTATTGAAACAACAAATGGAGATTTTATCATAGCAAAACGGGAGGTTATCGTTTGTCAGGGAGCATTTGGGACACCTCACCTATTGATGCTGTCAGGCCTTGGACCAGCTGAGCACTTAGTGAGCCACGGCATTAATCCAATTGTTAACCTACCAGGAGTTGGTGAAAACTTAGCAGACCATGTAGATATACCAATTCAGTATGCCTCTGACCGTATGGATCTTAGCCATGCGCAATTTCAGAGACTTGATAAAGCTGCAGGATTAATGGGTCGATGGTTAGTAAATGGCTCTGGACCAGGAGGTGGGGCATTATTTTCTAGTATGCTTTTCCACGCATTTGATGACCCTAAACAACCCGAACTTCAAGTTTTCATGACACCGATGATTTTTGATGAAAATTTTAAAGATGGGCAAAAAGAAATCTCTCCGTTGCTACAAAGAATAGGTCGACGACTTCTTGTTCGGGGTCGCGCCATTGCAAGACCAGGTATTAAAATTGATATTAATTTAGAACGGCCCAAATCACTCGGAACAGTAAGGTTAGCCAATTCAGATCCGCTTGTATCTCCTTTGATAGATCCAAATTATCTTTCAGATCAACAGGATATTGATCACATGGTGAAAGGGGTCAGAGTTATGTCTGAAATTATGTCCAGACCAGAAATAGCTCAATATCATCAGGGGAGTTTAGGACCTTGGAAAAATGTTACAAGTGATGCAGAAATTATTAGTGCAATACGTGCAACTGCCTATACAGGTCATCACCCAGCCTGCAGCGTCCGTATGGGAACTAATAATGACAACATGGCTGTGCTAGATAATCAACTCCGTGTGAAAGGGGTTGAAGGTTTACGTGTCTGTGACGCATCTGCAATGCCATCGCAAATCACAGGTAACCTTTATGCAACAGTGATCGCAATTGCGGAAAAAGCTGCAGATATGATACTTGGAAAAAAACCCTTACCTGCTGAATACCCAGAGGAGAAAATTAATGCCTGACATACGTAAGTTTCAATATTTTGTTAACAATAATTGGTATGATCCAATGGATGGAGGTTATTTAGAATCAGAAAATCCAGCAAATGGAAAAGTTTGGGCCAAAATTCCAAATTGTGCGGAGTCAGATATTAATAATGCAGTTTCAGCAGCAAAAGCTGCATTTTATAATGGCCCTTGGGGGCGTATGCATCCCTCAGAACGAGGCCGAATGCTCAGAAGGATCGGAGATGTCATATCGAAACATGCTGATAGGCTGGGCGCCATCGAAACACAAGATAATGGAAAGCTTCCTAAAATGATAACTCCAGGGCTAGAGCCTGACCAATGGCAAGTTGATAGTTGGCACTATTATGCCGGGATGTGTGATAAATTTGAAGGGAGCTTAATACCAGCAGAAGCACCGAATATACATAACTACTTAAAATGGGAACCATTTGGGGTCGTTGCACAAATTTTACCGTGGAATTCGCCACTAGGAACTCTAATCTGGAAACTTGCACCTTGCCTTGCTGCGGGTAATACCGTTGTTATTAAACCCTCAGAACATTCTAGCTGTTCCACATTAGAATTAATGGATGTTCTTTTAGAAGCTGATCTACCTGAAGGTGTATTAAATGTCATAACTGGTTATGGACGCACTACTGGAGAACCTTTAATTAACCATCCAGATGTTCGTATGGTTAGCTTTACTGGAGGTACGGATGGTGGTCGCACAGTAGCGGGACTAGCTGCCAATCAAGTCAAGCCAGTGATTATGGAACTAGGTGGAAAATCACCACAAATTGTTTTTCCAGATGCTGATATTGACTTGGCAGTTAATGGAATTGCTGGTGGAATATTTCCTGCAGGAGGGCAAAGTTGTATCTCTGGCTCACGCCTTCTAATACACAGAAGCGTGATAAAAGAATTTACTGATAAACTTGTTAAAATTGTCAGTAAAGCGTGCGTAGGACCACCAAATGATCCAAATACGCAAATTGGTCCAATGGCTAACGAACCCCATTATCAGCGCGTATTAAAATTGATAACTGAAGCGGTTAATGCTGGGCATAATATTGTTCTTGATGGCCGATCTGAATGTCGTGACGAAGGATACTATATTGGCCCAACAGTTTTTAGTAATGTCCCAAATAATTCAAAACTAGCTCAAACAGAGATTTTTGGTCCAGTGGTTTCGACTGAGGCATGGGATGATAATGATGATATAATTCATAAAGCTAATGATACAATATATGGTCTTGCAGCTGGAATTTGGACTAAAGATGTATGCAAGGCAATGCGCGCCGCTGACAATATAGAGGCTGGGACAGTTTATATAAATAATTATTTTAACGCCGCAACTCAAAGCCCAGTTGGTGGATTTAAGCAATCTGGTTACGGTCGGGAAAATGGCTGGGAAGGTATGCGTTGTTACATGCAAACAAAATCCGTATGGCTATCTACTGATCCCGTTCAACCTGATCCTTTTGAATAGATATCGTAATCAAAATAATAAATTCAATTATATGAATGCTATCCTAACATTAGCTCTATATTGCTTGAATTATTTAGTTATAATACTATATCCTCAACAACTTGAACTCTAAAGGATGAATATTATGACAGTGAAAGCAGACCGTCCAGGAAACCGTTTAATGGATCGTCCTGAGTATAGTTTAAAACAGCAGCCCTTAACCTGTACTGCCAATACAAGTGTATTTGACGCTGTGTTGCAAATGACTGAAAAAAATTATGGGGCAGTAATAGTTGTTGATGATCAAAATAAAGTAACGGGTGTCGTCACTGAAAGAGATGTTATGAAAAAGGTTGTTGCGCAAAACTTAAATGCCAATAAAACATCTGTTGAAAATATTATGACACCAAATCCTCGCGTTGCACGCGAAACAGACGATTTAATTGACTGGTTAAGAATAATGTCAAATGAACGTTTTAGGCGCTTACCAGTTGTAGATGAAAATGGTCACATTAAAGCAGTGTTTACTCAAGGAGATTTTGTCTCCTATACTTGGCCAGATCTAATGTATCAAATGAAATCAATCGCCACAGCAACAGTAAGTAAAAATTGGGGTGTTTTCCTCATTGGTGGTGGTATAGCGCTATACTCGATCGTCATGATTGTTGTTATGAACATGATGAAGTAAACAGATCACTAAAGACCGTCTGATCAAAAATATTAATTTTAATACTTAGGGAGTGATCTATGAAAATTAGATATGATACAAGAATTCAAAAAATTCTTATGCTCATTTTAAGCATTATGTTTTTGACGTTTGCAACTAATTTGAAAGCCGAATTCAAAACTGAAACGATAATTCAGGGTTCAGGATCTAAAGCAGAACTGGGTATGCGAGTACAAGTTCATTACACTGGAAAGCTTGTTGACGGTACAGTGTTCGATAGTTCAGTGCCAAGAGGAGCACCGTTTGTATTTACCTTAGGGCAACGTCAGGTAATTCAAGGATGGGAGAAGGGAATTTTAGGAATGCTCGTTGGAGAAACTAGAATTCTTACAATCCCTCCTGCTTTGGCTTACGGAACTTCGGGTGCAGGTGACACAATCCCTCCAAATGCAACACTAATTTTTGACGTACAACTTATAGCTACAAGTTGGCCTCCATCCTTGAACGAATTTAAGACTGACCAATTATTAGATGCTCAAAAAAATGGAAGTATTATTATTGATATACGAAGTGCAAATGAATGGGTTGAAACTGGAATCATTGAAGGTGCCAAAACAATCACTGCATTCTCACCAGATGGAAATTTGCATAGTGATTTCAGAGAAAAGTTTTTTTCGCTGATTAAAAGTAAAGACACTCCCATTGTCTTATATTGCCGCTCTGGAAATAGATCCAAGCGTTTGGGCAATGCTCTCGTAAATCAATTAGATTTTTCAAATGTTTCGCATCTATCAGATGGAATTATTGGTTGGCAAAAAGATGGCAAGACGACGATAGATTATGTGGAAACAAATTGATATAGTAACATTTGAAATTATCGAAATATTCAAATATCTAGCCGCTAAAAAAAAGTAATTAACATTTGAGTGTGATTTCCATAAACTTTAAAAATTGGTTTAGCGTGAGATTATCAAATGCAGTTAGTAAAAAAACTTATTTTAGAGATAATTGATTATTTTGAAAATAATATTGAAAAAAAATCTGATCCAGAGCTTCTGACTATACTGAAACATGTTTCACTTGAACGTAATAACTACAAATTTCAAGAACCAAATATACCTCCAAAATTAAAAGCTCTTAAAGATGCAATGTTATCAATCGAAACCAGATCTCTTTTGAGAATTAGCCAATTAATAGATAGAGCCTTGCCAAAACTAAAATGGAATATAGATAACGGAACATTTTATGAAAGAGACTCAAAAATTGGCAAAGACTACCTTGATGGGAATATGAATTCTGAATTAATTGGCCCAGAGCATGGCATCTTCAAATCTGACCAATGTAGATTAGGTCTGTTTTTATTAGAACCAAATATTTTTTATAAAGACCACAAACATGAAACCCCTGAGTTATATTTGAATCTAACAAACGGCACCCAATGGCGGTTTGAGGACCTTGAATGGCAAGAGAAAGCAGCTGGTAGCGTCGTATTTAATGAATCTTACAAAGTTCACGCAATGAATGTAAAAAGTAATCCTTTTTTGTCAATTTGGTATTGGCCAGTAAATTCAGAAGAAAAATGCATCTTAGTTCCAAAATCAGACTGGTAATTCTGTTAAATTTAAGACGCAACGGATTTTATTTTAATAGTTGAAAACAATTGCATTCTAGAAAGAAAAAAAGAAACTAAATTTATCGTTATGAGATATGAAATCGTAAGTTTTATAAAAAAGGAGAACAAAATGAATACACCAGAAGATCGACGAAATAGAATAGCTGCATGGACCGCAAGAAGTAGAGATGTTCTGTGGATTATTTCCTTAGGTATAATAACCCATCTAATAATTATCACAATTATAGCATCAGGTTGGACTGCAGCTAACCTAGCTTTAACTGTGTTTTTAGTCTTTACAACGATCCTAACCATTACTGGGGCTTTAGATGCAATGGACGATATCAATGCCATATCGAAAGATGCTCAAGCCAATGAAAAGGATCTTCATGGACAAAAGCGCTTCGAAGAAACCCAATGGGGAATGTTTAAAGGTCTCGTTATTTTGGGCTTTGGACTAACTGCCATTGCAGAACTATATCTTATGTGGATTACATAAAAAAGTAGCCCTTAAAAAGGGCTACACTTATCGTCCTAATTTTTTTTGATGTGGAAATTATTTAGGTTAAATCCTTACACATTAAAATATAATCGCCACTGTCCTTCGAACCTGGAAAAGGGATTGACGGCCTGCGCTCAATCTCACGGTAGCTGTTTCGCTGATAAAATCCAAATGCGACCTCATTTTCACTTTCTACCTGCAACGTGATCTGTTTGACACCACTATGTTTTGCAATAGCCTCAATTTCTCTTAAAATATGAATGGCATAACCCTTACCTCTAAACTCAGGTAATATAGAAATAGCCTGTAAAAGCCAGGAGCCACTAGCACATCTTTCAAGCTCAATAATCGGGTGGAAGTACTTAGGAAGGTTATCAAAATCAATTTCAGGGTAAGGATCGTCTACCGTGAAACCCAGAAATGCCCCAATCAAATTATTGTTTAATTCACAAACAACCCAATTTTTAAAATACAATTTGCTCGATTCATCCGTTCTAATTCTTTCTCTACCAAATTCAAACGCTGATTGACCTTTATGAGAAAAATTACTCCATCCCCATGCCGATAATCCCCGAGCAGCTGCATCCATGCACAGGGTTAAATCTGTACTATCAGCTTGTCTTGCTTTTCTAAAATCTAACATATTGTTTAAATGTACTAGTTAGCCAAATTAAGCCACTCATGCCTTTGCTTCTAAGGTTACAAAATAGCAGGTTCTGCGTATGTTGCTATTTTTAATATGACAAGTACCAAACCAACTCCTGGAAAAATCAAATTTTGAATCTTTTTCTCAAGACCATATAAGTTGAAGATACCAATAAAACGCAACAGATTACCGAGAAACAATAACGCAAAAAACATGAGAAGGAAAACGAAGAAAAATTGATATTGCACAATATTGTGATCCGTCGTGTTATCAGTGATATCAATTAAAAGTAAAATAGACATTACAAAAAAAGTTAAAACTATGGTTCCTACTGGACCCTTAAACATTAACGTTGCTTCGTTGGATTTAAAACCGCTATCCTCAATAAATTTTGGGTTTAAGTAAATATTAAATAAAACAAATGCAAAAAATAAAATTAATAAACAATGGAATACAAAAGATATTGTTCCACCTGATTCTAGTATTAAATGTTCCATTCTTTTAACTCCTTACTGAAAATTTCTTATCTAGTACCTCGTTGTTTAAGCAATAAATGTTAAAAAAAAAATAGTTTACGTAAAGTAAGTATAAAACTACCTCATTTGTATTAATAGATAGAAAATATAGTCAATTGATACTTCTGATCTAATGTCAAATATCATATAATTTAACTATTCCAATGGCGCTCTCTCCAGCTGCGCTAAAAAATAAATAAACTTGAGTATCGAAATCTTCAAAAACACATGGATCCCTCAGTTCTCTTAATCTCCCTGAAGCGGCTCCTACAACTGATTTTAACATGGGCAGATCAGCACCCTCCCAAAATAATTCTGGTTCAAGGATCTTCTCAACATTATTGACTGTCCAATTTAGCCAATCACCTGAAATATCTATTTGTGTATGTAAAATAGCTTCTGGTCTATCACCTATATTACTAAAAAAGACATTTAATATATTCTTTCGACAAAAAACTTCGCCATGCCTAAAGCTTGGTAAGTTAACTTTATTGATATCAAATGGGAGTATTTTAGGCCCTTTCTCAAATGGAGTGGACCATTCTTTAGAACGCCACAGTTCGCCTCCCCAACACAAAGCATATATCCAGTTGTTATATTGAAAAGCTCTAAAATAAGGTGGGCCTAGTATCGGTTCTCTTGCATAAAAAGTAATTCCATCCTGCGACTGAGCAATTCTTGTTACTTGCTCACCATCATCAATCTGACCATGAAAATACATCCAGAAGCATTTTTTTTCATAATCAATATGAACGTCTGGAGAGGCAATGTGAGCATAAAGAGTATCGTCCAATGGATCTTCAGTTAAAAATAAACTTTGGCTTAATTCTAATACACCTTTAGAATACATGGACCAAGGACCAGTTACAGATTCAGAGAACGCCATTCGAATATAAGAGCCTTTGTGGTCAGCAAAATATAAATAGTATGCACCTAATTTATTTTTTACCCACTTTGGGGTTTTAATAATTGAAGGCCCATTTATATTGCCCCCCATCCTTTCATCCATGTGTGGAAAAATGATGGGCTCTGAAAAGAAGCGTTCTACTTTCACCATAATACTAATCTATCAATAATATACTTGTTTAAAAGAAAAATTATTATTGGTAATTAATTTTTTTAAAACAAATTTAGTTACCTATATTTAAATTTATTTTCATTATCTTCATTTCTGCTCTATTAATTATTTTCACTATCTGAGTTTAATAAGGTTACCAAAACCACAAATATTGATATTAATATCAAAAATAACCAACCTGTAGGTATATCATTCAAGATTGGAATCTCTTTTTTCCAAAATGACAATTGGTCCATAAATTTGAAAAATACTACAAGGCCAGCCAATCCGATAAAAGCATATAATGTTTTCATAAGAATCCCCTAATCAGGATAGATATAAAATCGTTAACATCGAATAAGGTTACTAGGAAGCATTTTAATAAACTGCCAAAAACCAAAATTCATCGCATAATTGAAAAATGGACTATACTTAAATTAACTAATCATGATCAATAAAATCAATTTAAACTTCTCACAATCAGAGGGTTAACAACATTTGGGTTTGTAACGGGAGTCATATGGTCCCCAATATAGTTATGGAAATTCCAACTAGGACATTTTAATTCAAACAACTCTGTTAGTTCTTTAATCGTCCGAACAGTTTTACTGGCACTAATCAATGTGGTATTTGTGGGAAGGTTCTTCTGCCAGAAATCAAAACTACTACCTTCAGAAAAAACTGCGTCCCATTCGTAAAAATTTGGCATCAATATTTTTGAAAACCGCTCTTTCTTTGTAGTACTCAAACTATTCCATGTACCATTACCATTCCAATAATCAGCAAAAAAACTAACCGCTGTTTCCCAATCGTTATTAAATCCTCGTTTTATATGATCTTTCAACATTAAGACTTCTTCAAAGGCTTCTATACGACCTTCAAGTTCAAGAAGATAAAAAGGGTTGGGTTCAACAAGTGTCAATTTATCAATTTGTTCTCTAAATTGCACCGCTGCTTTCATCGCAACACTTCCACCAAAAGAATGGCCAACTATTGAAAATTTCTCATTTTTTAATATTGGAATTTTATCAATTAGTGCAACTTGATCGTGCAATGATTGAATTTTATCTCCACTCCAAATACTCGTCTTGCCATAACCAATCAAATTAATTGCAATAAAATGGAATTTCTCTGAGTAGTTATCCATGAGAGGCTTCCATTGACCAGCACTTGAAGCACTTGAATGTAACAAGACTACTTTGGGACCCTCTCCAACTTCAAAAAAATCTACCTGGCTCAAAAAAACTATTCTCCCAATAAACAAAAATATTTAGTTTGTTATAAAAATCACAATTCTATTTTTTTGACCTTGGCTCATTATGTTCAATTGGGCCTCCTTCATTTATCCAGCCCGCAAACCCATCTGAAATGTGAGAACCTTCAAATCCCATATCTTTTAATGTTGCCACACTAAGCGCAGATCTCCATCCCGCAGCACAATGAAACACAAATCGTTTTTTTGAGCTAAATATATCTTTGAAGTAAGGGCTTTGTGGGTCAACCCAAAATTCAAGCATGCCACGTGGTGCATGAAAACTACCAGGTATAAAACCAAGCTTTTGTCGCTCCCGAATGTCTCTAATATCCACTATAATTACACCATCATCTTCCAAAAGTGGGATAGCTTCCCTCGCCGTTATTTCGTCTATGCGCTCTTTTGCTTTTTTAACCATGTGATTTACGGAAACCTTCAGATTTTTCATTTATTTTCCCAATCTCATATAATTGATTTCAAACTCATTTTTTATTCTTTACTAGCTTTCTCTCGCAGCTCTACTCTCCTTATCTTTCCTGAGATAGTTTTTGGTAGAACTGTAACAAACTCTATTTCCCTTGGATATTTATACGGTGCAGAATGTGATTTAACAAAATTCTGAATATCATTGATTAAATCTTCTGACGGATCATAACCTAATGCCAAAACTATGTAAGCTTTTACAATTTCTCCCCGAATAGAATCAGGTTTTGCAATTACGGCTGACTCAGCTACTGCACTGTGCTCTATCAAGGCACTTTCAACCTCAAAGGGACTTATTCGATATCCAGACGAAGAGATAACATCGTCAGATCTTCCTACAAACCAGATGTATCCATCTTCATCTCGAGTTGCCGTATCACCACTATAGTACCATCCATTTCTGAAAACCTCATTAGTCTTAACAGCATCAAGGTAATATCCATGGAATAAACCTGGGGGATAAGGGTCTGTAATCTTAATCCCAATATGACCAATTTCGCCATCACTCAAAATATTTCCAAGATCATCAATTATGTCAACTACCAAGCCAGGACAAGGTTTTCCCATCGAGCCTGGACGAATTTTCATTCCAGGAAAATTTGCAACAATATTAATAGTCTCAGTTTGTCCATATCCATCATAAATGTCACACCCTGTTGCTTCCTTCCAAACTCTCATTGCTTCAGGGTTCAACGGTTCACCAGCACCAAAGCAATGTCTAAGAGAACTGAAATTAGCACTTGATAGATCCGCCTGTGCCATTAACCGATAAATAGTTGGTGGCGCACAAAATGTTGTTACGTTGTAATGTTTAATAATATGCAAATGTGTATCTAAATCAAAGCCTTCACCATCATAAAGAATGATAGAGCAGCCAGCAAGAATCTGAGGATAAAGCAAACCCCATGCAGCTTTTGCCCAACCCGTATCGGTCAATGTCCAATGCACATCACTTTCCCGAAGATCTTGCCAGAAAGTTTTCGTAATCAAATGAGAAAGAGCATAGGCATGATCACGCCCAACCATCTTAGGCATAGCCGTACTACCTGAGGTAAAATATATTAAAATTAGATCTTTTGAGCTCGTAGGAGGGACGTCCTTTCGCTTTATTGAATCAGACGCTTCTAAACATATTTTTTCAAAGCTATGCCAGTCAGGCCGTTCTCCTCTTACCAATATTACATGCTCAAGTGTTGGGCATTTATCCTTAATCTCATCTAAACCTTGCGCATGACTATCCGAAACAATAGCAACTTTAGCCCCTGCACTATTTATTCGATACTCGATATCATTTTGGGTTAAGAGATTTGTACCAGGCATGGCTACCGCGCCCATTTTTGCGCATCCAAAGAGTACATAATACCATTCTGGTATTCGTGGCAAAACAACAAGAACATTATCTGTCTTAGCAATACCTAAATTCAGAAGTGCATTTGCAAATCTTGAAGATGATTGGTCGAGTTCTCTGTAGGTTACATCCTGAACATGATTCCCTTCTCTATCGATCGAAATAAGCGCAGTTTTGTTCACCTCCAAAGCTTTTTTTTCCAATACATCAAAAGCAAAATTAAAATCATCAGGACAATCGAAAGAAAAATCAGACCAAACTTTTTGATAATCAAATGTCATAATTTATTTAATTTCCTTTAAAGATTAATTTCATTAATTTATAGCTAATGCCGATACATTCCAAACAAGTAAATAGTTGCCAAATAAAAGCAATTAGAACCTAACTCATTTTTAAACTTTCTAACATTTTAATGAATTCCTTTTGACTAAAATAATACATGGAAGAAGGTTTGCTTCACTATAAACTGATGTCAAGCATGACCTAAGTAAATACTCAAACTAATTAAAGCTACATACTTTTAGTCTTCACAAATAATTTATGTTAGTTAGAGTTTTACCAAAGTTGGAGCTTTTACCAAATGAAAGAACAAAAAGGATTCTCAAAACAGGGTTTTATGAATACCTTAGGCGCTACACTTGAAAGTATATGTCTAGGTAAATGCGAAATAATTTTACCCTATGATTCTAAATTGACACAACAGCATGGACTGTTTCATGGTGGAGTAATTGCTGCTATCGCGGACAATTCAGCTGGCTTTGCGGCCTATTCACTCATGGAAGAAAACTATCAACCACTCTCTATTGAATTTAAAATAAATTTTTTATCCACGGCAAAAGGAGAGAAACTAAAAGCAAAAGCTGAGGTGCTAAATGCTGGAAAACGAATTTTTCACGTACGTTCAGACGTTTTTTTGTTAAATGAAGATCAAGAACAATTGGTTGCCTCAGCACTCGCTACAATTAAAGCAACAAGAACTGTTTCAGAATTATAGATTATCTTATACAATAAACAAAAGTCGTTAATATCGTTAAACTCAAATAGCCAAATTAGCAAAAGAGGACGCCAAAAATGATTAAGACACTTGAAGATCTTCATGAACATTTACAGTGGGCAATAGAGTTAGAGCATGCAACTATACCTCCATATCTCTGTGCACTTTATTCAATAAAAGACAATTCAAACCAAGAAAGTATAGAAGTTATTCAGAGTGTCTTTATCGAAGAAATGCTCCATATGGCGCTAGTTGCCAACATAATGATAGCAACTGGTGGAAAGCCTCGTCTGGATTATCCTGAGTTCATCCCTACTTACCCAACTCCTCTTCCACATAGCGACAAATCATTTGAGGTTAACTTAGATAAATTTTCACCTGAAAGTATTGAATGTTTTCTCAAAATAGAACGCCCAGCAAAAGCAAATGCTCCATCACAAGATGAAGGCTTTGCATCAATTGGGCAGTTTTATAAGGCACTGGAAGAAGGCTTAATTTATTTATCCAAAAAACTAGATGATGATATTTTATTTACGGGTGATCCCAGCCATCAAGTTACAGCTGAAACGACTTATTATGGTGGTGCTGGGCATTTGATTGCTGTGACTGACCTTAAAACTGCCCTTAAGGCCTTAGAAGAAGTTGTTGAGCAAGGTGAAGGTTTAGATCATGATAATATATTTGATGGTGACCAAAATATGTTTCATCCAGAGAGACAAGAAGTCGGACATTACTTTAGGTTCTTAGAAATTTTGGAAGGACGCAACTTTCGACCCGGTGATACAGCAAAATCAGGTCCTACTGGCAATAGCTTTATGGTTGAGTGGGATAAAGTATATCCAATGGCCAGCAATCCAAGTACCGAAAAATACAAAGATTATCCAGATATCAATGAAAAACTAACTACATTTAATCAAGAATACTCCGATATGTTAAGATTGATTGAACAAAGCTTTAATGGTGAACCCAAAATATTAGGCCAAGCAGTTGGCGTTATGTATGAGCTAAAAATTCTAGCCAAAGAACTAATGAGCATCACCCCACCAAATTCAAAAGAAACGATAGGCCCAAGTTTTCAATACTTGCCACGCAAAACGACAGAAGTCGAATTTATCGAAGTGCGCAAAAATGGTCCATACGTAGTTCATGGTGATATCTCGTTAGTCAAAAAAAGACGAATTACAGGCGAAAAGGGCGAGGCAATTGCTTGGCAGAAAACTAGTACTCAAAAAACTGACTCAATCTACGAATTATGTCGGTGTGGAAAGTCTGCGAATAAACCATTTTGTGACGGGACACATGACAGGATTGACTTTAATGGAGAAGAAACGGCAACAACCCAATTAATTGAGAAAAGACAAGAAATTCTTCAGGGCGATGGCGTAAGAGTTAAAGTAGATAATTCCTATTGCATGCATGCAAAATTTTGTTTCAACCAAAATGCCAGTATTAGAAAACTGATTACCAACAAATCTGATGATAATTCTAAAATTAACCTTGCGGCGATGGTCGATAAATGTCCGTCAGGAACCTTTGTTTATGAATTAGAAGTAGACGGAAAGTATCAAGAAATAGAATCAGATCTTCCAAAGCAAATAGTGGTAATTTCAGCAGACAACTCTGAAAGTATTGCAGGACCCATCTGGATTAATGGTAAAATACCAGTAAAAAGGGCAGATGGAAAACCACTCGAGATACGAAATCGAATGACGCTGTGTAGATGTGGGGAGTCTCAAAATAAGCCATTTTGCGATGGTTCACATGCAAAAATTGATTTCAAAGATTAATCAAGGTTTTCTTAATATTGAACTCAAGACCCTTTTCATTAAAGTCATTGGCTTAAAGGTAATTTAAGTTTTATGATCTTTTGTAGCCATTCTTTAAATTAAAGTCTGTATCGCATGTGTCACCAGAACAGCATTCGAATATATTGGATTTGCAATATATACATTGCTCGTGACCATGGACCACAACGGTATTTAACACTGCTTGACATCTGGGACAGCGAGGATGATTTTCTAGGCTAGGATGTGAATTAATGTCCATTATTGTTCTCTAGATATTAGAAGAGGCCGTAATCTTTTCAAAATTCTTATCCACATTTTAACCAAATAATAATGGATTCTAAAAGATATTTTTAACAGAATGTGTATTTTAAATTTATTTAATAAGGGTAAAGTATTTCATGGTAATAGTTTATAATTAAATTAAATACATTTTTATGGATTTAACTAAATGAGATCGACGTCTATCCGGCCCTGGATCATCCTAACTGGACTAGCCTTGGGGCTAACTGTGACCAATGGCTTTGCAAGATTTGCTTACGGCTTAATTCTACCAGCAATGAAGGAAGAAATGGGTTGGAACTATGCCCAAGCTGGATGGTTAAATACTGCAAATGCTTTGGGTTATATAATTGGAGCGATCTTAACAATGATGCTACTTCGACATTTATCAGCCGCCCGTCTTTTTTCATTTGGCTTAATATCAACTACACTTGCACTCCTTTTTACCGGTCTAAATGCTGAAATGTGGTGGCAAACTCTATGGAGGATTCTTGCAGGTATCTTTGGCGCCATGTCGTTTTCTACTGCTGGAGCCCTAACAGCAGGTTTATTTATAAATGAGCCAAAAAGGAATGCACTGGCAATAGCAATATTATTTGGCTCAGGCGGTGGACTAGGTATCGTTCTAACTGGAGCATCTTTACCATTAATGCTTGAAATACTTGGAACAAGCGCTTGGTCAATGGGTTGGATCCTTATTGGAATAACTAGTTTGTTGTTTTTACCTCTTGGACTTTGGGCTGCGTTACAGCTCAAAACACCAATTCAGTCTGAAACTAAAATAATTCCATTACCTTTGCGCCAAATGTTACCAGAATTTGCTGGATATGCTGGCTTTGGCCTAGGATATATTGTTTATCTAACTTTTTTATCGGCTTGGATGACAGAAAATTTAGCAAGTGCCAGTTTCATTACTTTGATATGGGTAATACTTGGCTCCAGTATTTGCATATCACCATTTATTTGGGGACCAATTCTAACCCGGTATGCTTCTGGCATGCCATTAGCTTTGATTTTAACATGTATTGCTACTGGATCGGCACTTCCAGTCTTAGTAAACAATACATTTACACTTCTACTTTCAGCTTTAGTATTTGGATTATCAGTTTTTATGGCACCAGGAGCTGTAACTAACTTTACTAGAAAAAATTTGCCTCCAGAAAGTTGGGCCAGAGCAATGAGCCTTTTCACAGTGGTTTTTGCTATCGCTCAAACAATGGGCCCATATGGAGCAGGGATTATTGGAGATTTTTTTAACGATATTGGCATCAGTTTACTAGTAGCAGCTGGGTTACTTCTAGCTGGCGCATTAATTTCACTGCAACAAAAACCTATACTAAGCTCAAAGTCATAAATAAATGAATATAGTCCAACGAAATAACGCTGTCGATATTGTACGCACTGCAGCATTATTTGGAATATGTATAGTTAACCTGCCATTTCTTGGTTTAAATTTTAACCAACAGACTGGGGGCAATTTAAATTCGCTGGATCAAACGACAATCTTCCTTGTCGAAGCTCTAATCCAAAACAAGTTTTTTCTGCTCTTTTCATTTATTTTTGGATGGGGTGTTCAAATTCAAATTAACTCAGCAAAGAAAAATAGTGTTAACTTTTCTAAGCGATATTTCAGACGACTTGTTTGCTTGGCTTTTATCGGGGCGTTGCATGCCATTTTAGTATTTTCAGGAGACATACTTGTTCTTTATGCAATATTAGGACTGTTTCTTTGGCTATTTAGAAATAAAACGTCACAAACATTATCCAAAATTGCTTTATCTATTTTATTGATAGCCTTGTTAGCACTAACAGGACTTGTATATTTAATAGCAACCTGGAAACCATTAATAAATTTGTTTCAAGATAACCACTCTTATCTAGGTGGTAGCTATCGAACAGCAACTTTAGGGCGGCTATCTCACTGGCCTGCCACTTTTATTTTCTTAACCTTATATCAAGGACCATTAGCTTTTGTTGCCTTCTTAATGGGCCTTTCAGCAGCCAAAAGTAATTTTTTTGAAAAAAATAGCAGAGGGCAAAAAGCTCTATCTAAGATCTTCCCATGGCTACTTACTATTGGTATTTTTACAAGTTTTTACCTCTCCCAATTACCTGCAAATGATGATAGCTTACTGTCTTTATTAAGATTTTTTGGCCTATTAATAATTGCGCCAGTAATAGCAGCTGCTTACTTACATATATTGCTATCAATAAGTAATCAAATTAACCTACCGAAAGTAATTCTTCGTGCTGGTCAAAATTCCCTAAGTTGTTATGTATTACAAGGTATAATTGCTGGATTAATATTTGGGGGTTATGGCTTAGGTTATTATGGTAAATTAGGTCATAGCACATTACTATTATTATCAATTTTAATAACTTTTATCTCTATTTTAATTACCAGCGTTATGGCTCACTATTGGACGAGAGCACCACTTGAAAAACTTTTACGGCAGTTTACTAATAAAGGGTTTTTACTCAAATAAACGGAACTTGTAATTTAGTTTTTTGAGTTACAATGCCACCTCTATTACCGATCTCAATCGATCCGTAACGCTGCTTAAAGCACTCTGGTAAATCACGATCATTAGGCATTGATAACCATAAACGCAACAAATGGCGTTTTTTATCCAAATCTTTCCAATCAACAAAACCTGTTCTATCGTGCAAGAAAGCGTGGTTATAAACAAATTGCATATCACCTGGCTTCAAGCGCATAGACAAATGTAACTTTGCATCATTGGCTAACGCATCAAATAAGTCCAGTGCCTCAATATGCTTTTTTGTTAGTTTTAAGACGCCAGAAAACCTTTGAGCACTATTGATATACTGCCTTTGATAAAAGACTGTTAAAAGATTATCTTTCAAACTTAAGGGTGGTATTGTTAGAAATGGTAATTCTCCGATTGGTACTTCTCCTCGGCGATCCGTAGCAATTGGGTCAAATAAATATTTAATCAAGTCAGGCCGCAACTCAACAATCTGATTATAAATTGTAACTGCACTCACAAGTAAAGAATCTCCACCCTCTTTAGCATCATTAATACATAACAAACCGACCACATCTGCTGAGTCAGTGTGGAAAGTTTGTCTTAGAGAGGTTTGATAGATTCGAGTATTTTGATCATCAGCATTTGCACCGGTATCACGCACATGGCCAAGTAGGTGACCATCTGCATTTTGAGATCTAGCATCTCCTAAATGAGCGCCAATCCCACAAAAAATTACTGCGATCATTTTTGCAGTATAACGTTTTACTGGCAAGCCCGTTAAAACCTCAAAGCCAATACCATTTAATAATTTTGTTGTTAATTCTTTTAGGTGCTCATCAAAGATTTTTAGTGGAAAATTCTTGCGATTGATCTCACTAATATCCACATCTAAACTGAAGAAATGATTAGCAGCCTGCTCCAAATCTTCAATTAGTTCTGCAGACAAATGAGTTTTCCATAAATCTTGCTTATTTTGAATTTCTGATCCTAACCAAGCTCGATCATCACAGATTTGTTTCATTCTTCCATTATCTTCCATTTAAAAAATTTAAAAATAAAATCAACTCCTTAAAAATCAATTAATTATATCGTCACAATGCAATAACTGATAATACAAACACCGTGACTCAGAAGTTAAGTGATACAACAATTAATAAATCCACAGCACACCTTAAGTTCTATATAAAGGTCGAGTTAGGCAAGTAGGACCTCCCTCACAACCAATGCACAACCCATCTCCATCAAATACTTGAACTTTAATCCCAAATAACTGAAGTTTTTGAATTGTTTTTGGTAAGCCATTTAACATAATGCAATTTCCTGGTGAGATGGCCAATACATTCGTACTTAAAGTATTGCTTTCTTCAAATTCTGACATTGGAGCTTCTATTAATTGGAACCCTTTGGAAGTTAATAGTTCATAAAGCCCAACTGGCAATAATGGCATTACCACCAACGCGGCTTTGGTATCAACCAAACTTATAAGAGACATCAAATGCAGGCAAGCAGCTGCCCCTGTATAAAATGGCAAATCAAATGAGAACACCTCAACACCTCGCGGCTCTAAGATCTCCTTTATTTGATCAATACCCAACTGATTTGTTCTAAAACCTCTTCCGACAACTAATGTTGTTTCATCTAACCAAATTGTATCTCCAGCTTCAGCTCTTGCAGCCCCAGAAATTGTTCCAATAATTGGTATGTTATGCGACTTGTAAAATATGCTATGCAAATTTTGCTCCCCCGCTCTAAGTGCCTTTCCTGGAGACATTAAGATTGCGCCATACTTTGTCATAAGCGAGGCATCATAAGTAAATACAGCGTCTGCATTTTCTGAGTCATGGTCATTTATCCAAAAAATCTCAACGCCTGCATTTTCCAACAAACCAACAAATGACGCGTGAATTTCTTCTACTTTCTCTGGATCAAAAGCAGGCCCATAATGCCATTTACTCGGGTCAGCATTTTTTAAAGATTTACTAGGTTGGAGAACTGCCACTTTTTTCAAAGATGCAGTCATTGATGATACACTAAATGTCATTCATTGCCCTGAACACGATCAAGATGTTTTGCATCACTCGCACATAGATCCATTGCATCTTTTGTTGTTATCGCTGTGCAAAATTCACCATGCAGGTTTGCGACTGCCATTTTATGTACTAGCTCTGGATCATAATCCGTCCCATCGTGACCAGTAACATTCATAGCTGCACACGCATCATGTACCAAATAGGTATCAAAACCCATATTTCCTGACATCCGTACTGTTGTTTCGATACAAACATTTGTAAAAAATCCCACGACCAAAAGTCTTTGCACTCCCGCTCGACGCAAATCTAATTCTAAAGAAGTGCCAATAAAACCGCTGTTCACATCTTTTTCAACAACAATGTCCCCCATCTCAGGCTCCATACCATCAAGTTGTTGACCACTTTCTAAGCTTAATTTCAAAGGTGAATTTTCTTCTCTTGAGTTATGTTTTGTGAAGGCAACTTTACGCCCAGATAAGCGCCATTCATTTAATATATTAATGATATTCGCTTCAGCATTGTAATTGTTCCGCCTTCCATTACTTCCACCATAATAGAATGTGTCATTCACACCTCTTTGAACATCAACCAAAAGCATGGCCGTAGAAGAATCAAATTTTTTAATCATTTTTAATCCTATTTAAACTCAAAATATTCTCTAATCGATTTTTTCTACAAACTCAAATTTTGAATAAAATTACTCTCTTGGTAACTTTTTTTCCTTATCATAGAACGGTAAGCTTAAAATCTTACAATCAAATATTTGATTATCTGCTGCTTGAATTGTTAATTTTTTTTCCCTCCAGTTTGACGCTCTGTCAAAACGCACGTAGCCAATACCAGTTTTAAGAAAAGGTGAATATGCGCCAGTTGTAACCATCCCTACTTTTGATGCTTTATCAAATATCTTTAATCCACCTTTTGGTACAATGGATTGGCACTTTATTCCGTAAATTCTTGTATCTTTTGGAGCATTTGATTCAATCAAGGCCTGACGGCCAATAAAACTCTCCTTAGTTAAATCAACAAATTTTTCAAGGCCAGCTTCATAAGGCGTCATGGTGACATCAAAATCACTCCCACTATCGAATATGCCTGCTTCGATTCTTCTAATATTAATCGATTGCATGCTACTAAAAAGCATACCATGACCTTTGCCGATTTCAGTTAAATGATTCCAAAGAGCCATACAATTGGTGCTTTTTCCTTGCGTGTAAATTTCATAACCAAGCTCTCCCGACCAGCCAGTACGTGAAACATAAACCTCCTGCCCACCGATTTTATAAAACCCAGAGTTAAAATATTTGAAAGTCGCATCAATCTGTCCATTAGAGGCATCATACATGATCTTGAGAGAGCTTGGGCCTTGAATTTGAAGAACCCTTGAGTTTGGATCAGATATTTTGACATCAAAACCATCTTTATGTGCTATCAACCAAGTATTCATGTCACCATCAGGTTGAACAAACCAGAAACGCTCACTTGAAAGTTTAAACAAAATTCCATCCATAAATATGCCACCATCAGAGGTGCAAGCTAACGAATAATACCCCCGACCGATACGTAACTGATCGACCCTTCGAGTAAATATCAAATTGAGAAATTTAACAGCATCGGGACCACTAATTTCTAAAGGACGTTCAGGCACGTCATAAAGAGCCGCATTTTGACGTAAAGCCCAATAAGTTTTTCCAATATCTTCACCATTATAATGCACATAAAGCCGACCAGCAGCGGCCCTCAAAATTGTATCCTGGTTACAATAACATTGGTGAAATGGTGATAATTCAGCACTTCCTGCAAAAACAGGAAAAACTTTATCTGGGTCTATAATTTTTTCCAGCTGATCTGTTTTATTTACCATTATTTTCCAAGTTTATCTGCTATCGCAACAATTCGATACATTTCACGCATTACTGGCTTTTCAATCAGCTTACCATCTATCACCACCAGGCCAGTATCAGCATCTTCAAAAGTCTTAATTACTCTCCGGGCTCTTGTAATGTTATCTTTAGAAGGCGTAAAAATGTCATTTAACGCTGCAATTTGTTTTGGATGAACAGATCCTTTACCAGCAAACCCAAGATCTTTTGCTTTTTTAGCTTCATCACACATCCCATCAAGATCTTGTAAATTTAAATAGGGCACATCAATTACATCTAATCCTGCCGATGCTGCTGCATGTACCACTCTTGAACGAGCATACATTAGCTGTTGCCAGTTGTTTTCACAACGCAATTCAGCAGCCATATCAACCCCACCAAAAAACATAGCTTCAATTCGACTACTGCAATTAGCAATCTCATATGCCGCTTCAAGTCCCGCATTTGTTTCAATTATTACATGCAATCTTGTTTTATGCCCTCGCTCAGTCAAAAGTTGATCAAGCATAATTATTTCATCTGGGGATTGAACCTTTGGCATCATTAGGCTTGGAGGAGGAGTATCAGTTGCTAAAATAGCAAGAACATCTTCGATTCCAAATCGCTCTCGCATCGAGTTTATCCTTAAAATTCTTTCAACCCCATCATCTGCTTGTGCAACCTCAAATAATTTCAGAGCTTTAATCCTTGCTTCTTCTTTATCCTTTGGAGCTATACCATCCTCCAATTCAATGCATACCATATCAGCGCCAGAAGCTAAGGCCTTTGGAAACAT
>ENA-ORDR01000290-ORDR01000290.1-marine-metagenome-genome-assembly--contig:-NODE-290-length-26466-cov-8.476107_pt1 | contig 26466 bp, 29 predicted proteins | sample MGYA00240993_ERZ508538 | MGnify/ENA primary metagenome ERZ508538 (study PRJEB26207, sample SAMN05421999) | marine metagenome | isolation source: Monterey Bay, California, USA | place: USA:Monterey Bay... | reverse complement strand
CTTGTTGTGGATAAAGAATCAAGTAAAAAAACACTATATATTGTGACAATTTCATTTTTTTTCACTATATAGTGTATATAAGGTGTTTTTTTGCTGTTGGTAATCAGTTGATAAATTGTGGATAATTATACAAAGGATGTGAAATTATGAAAAATTATTTAGCCATTGATCAGGGAACAACAAGTTCTAGATCAATCATTTTTGATTCAGATTTGAATTCTATTAAAGATTCTCAGAAGGCATATGAATTGTCTTATCCTAAGGATGGCTGGGTTGAAGCTGACCCTGGAGAAATTCTAAATACCGTTCTTGCAACAATAAAGGATGTTACTAAGAGTAATAATTTTAATATCACATCATGTGGCATAACAAACCAAAGAGAAACGACTATAGTTTGGTCAAAAAAAACAGGCAATCCTATTTACCCAGCAATTATTTGGCAAGATAGAAGAACTAGTTCAATGTGCTCCAATCTAAAAGCAGATGGAAATGAGGAAATGGTTTCCAACAAAACTGGTTTATTGCTAGATCCATATTTTTCTGCTTCTAAAGTTAGTTGGATATTAGACAATGTTCCAAATGCTAGAAGTGATGCAGAATCTGGTAATTTGATGTTTGGTACTGTTGATTCATTTTTGATATACAAGTTGTCCAAAGAAAAAAATCACTTAACAGATGTTACGAATGCATCGAGAACCATGCTTTTTAATATTCACACCATGTCCTGGGATTTAGACCTCCTGAATTTGTTTAACATCCCAATTTCGATGATGCCTGAAGTAAGGGATTGTGATTCTTTTTTTGGAACTTTAGATATTGATGGAGTTGATATTAGAATCAATGGGGTTATTGGAGACCAGCAGAGCGCTTTAGTTGGCCAAGCTTGTTTTAATAATGGAGATCTTAAATCAACTTACGGAACTGGCTGTTTTTTAATGGTTAACACAAAAGAGACACCGATAACTATTAAAGAAGGTTTGCTAACAACAGTGGGGTACAGATTAAATAATCAAACGAGTTATGCACTTGAAGGAAGTATATATTCTTGTGGCAATATTATTCAGTGGTTAAGAGATAAAATGAAATTTTTTAGCTCTTCCGCCGATAGCGAGGCATTCATTGAAAAAAATGGTGAGTCTAATAATGTTAAGTTTTTACCAGCATTTAATGGCCTAGGCACACCATATTGGAACTCTGATGTCAGAGCCGGCTTTAGCGGCATTACTCAGAATTCAAGCAAGGAGGATATGATCACTGCTGCATTTAAATCTATTTGCTATCAAACAAAGGATATTATTACTATTCTTGAGTCTAATGGTATTTTAATCAATAGTTTACTTGTTGATGGCGGAATGACTGCAAATAAATCTTTTTTACAAATTCTTGCAGACTCCCTTCAAAAAGAGGTCGCAAAGCCAAGCAACACTGAATCAACAGCACTTGGAGCTTGTATAGTTTGTCAGATTGCCGATGGGGTTGCTATGGAAGAAATTAAAACATTAATCGAAAGCAAATATAGATCAAATAGTAAATTAAATAATTTCTATAAAAAAGATTATGCAGATTGGAAGATGTTTATAGATTCATCATTGAATTAGGTACTATATTTAGGTTTATAAAAAGATATTTAAATTTTTTTTAAATATAGCTATATAATAATTTTTTTTATTTAACCCTTTTAAAAAATGTATACATACAAAATTTATAACAACATCGCTGAGGATGGAATTGAGATATTGGCTAAAAATGATCTTCATATAGATGAAATTAATCCTGATTCACTATTAATAAGAAGCCAGGTTTTAACGGATGGCGATCTCAATCAATCATTAAAATGTATAGGAAGGGCAGGCGCTGGGACTAATAATGTTCCTGTTATAGACGCAACAAATAAAGGAATAGTTGTATTCAATACTCCTGGAGCTAATGCAAATGCTGTAAAGGAGCTGGTTGTGTGTGGCATGCTTTTATCCTCAAGGGGTATTATTCAGGGAAATGCTTACGCTAAAACACTGTCTGGCCAAGACAATGCATTGCTTAACGCCTCTATGGAGTCTCAAAAGAAGAATTTTAAAGGCAATGAATTAAAAGGTAAGACATTGGGTATCGTGGGTCTTGGAGCTATTGGTTCATTATTAGCCCAAACAGCAGAAGTAATGGGTATGAAAATAATTGGATTCGACCCTCATATTTCTGTAGATTCGGCATGGAGGCTTCCAAGGGACGTCGAAAGGGCAGAGACTATGGAGTACCTTTTAAGTAATTCTGACTATATTTCACTTCACGTCCCTCTAATAGAAGCTACAAAAGATCTAATCTCTAAAGAGACAATTAAATTTATTAAAAAAGGTGCAAAACTTATCAATTTATCACGGGGAGGAATTGTTAATAATGAGGATATTATTGATGCATTAAATCAAAATATATTATCTGGCTTCGTTACAGACTTCCCAACCCCCGAATTGGTTGAAAGGTCTTCTTCATTTCATGATGTAATCTTGCTTCCGCATATCGGTGCAAGTACAAAAGAGGCTGAGGTTAATTGTGCAGTTATGGCTGCGGATCAGGTAACAAATTTTTTAAAAAATGGCGTGATAATAAACTCGGTTAATTTTCCAAGAATAAAGCTTGGAAAAACAGCAGAACATAGGCTGGTTATTATCAATAAAAATGAGCCTGGAATGATAGGTAAAATTACAGATGAGCTTGGTAGCAATAAAATTAACATTGCTGACATGACACACAAAAGCAGAGATTCAATTGGCATTAGTTTAATAGACTTAGATGAGAAGCCATCAAAAGAACTGGTAGAAAATATTAAAAATATTGACCATGTTATAAGCGTTAGACTCTGTAAATAGTTTACGGAAATTATCTCAAAATTCTTGAAATAATAAGAACTTATGTTCTTTTTTGTTAATATATAAAAATCGTTATAAAAATTACTTGTCAACAGTGGATTTAAGTGTTATTGAGTTATGTAACTTTTTTACATATTGTGTACATTATGTTTGACATATTTTACTTAAGTTATTGATTTGCGGTATTTAAATGTATTATTGTATAAATTTTAGACAACTTTACCAAACCCTTGTTTTATATAGGTTTGAGGTATTAAAAATAAAGTTATCCATAACTTTATCCACAGATTCTGTGGATAAAATTTCATAGAAAATGAACAAATTTAACCACCTACTTAAATTGCCAAGCGATTGGCATAAGACGCTTAAAGAAGGGGGTGTTGCTATCGATTTATCCAACCCAATTGATGAACTAGAAACGCTATTTAAAAATAATAAACATATCTATCCGAAAGCTAATGATATCTATAATGCATTTAAATTATGTAGTTTTAAAGATACAAAAGTTGTCATACTTGGACAAGATCCATATCACCAAAAAGGCGTAGCAAATGGCCTTGCATTTTCTGTTAAAAAGGGAAATAAAATACCCCCATCTTTAAGAAATATTTATAAAGAAATCCACTCTGATTTAGGGTCTGTAACTCATCATTCTGGAGATCTAAGTTGCTGGGCCAGTCAAGGCGTTCTATTAATTAATTTTGCATTAACTGTAGAGGATTCAAAACCTGGATCTCATTTTTCAATTGGGTGGTCAAATGTAGTTGAATCCATCATCGAGATTTTAAATAAAAAACATAATTTAGTGTATTTATTATGGGGTGCAAATTCTATCAGCAAGAGGCATTTAATAGACGAAAAAAGGCATGCTGTATTTACAGCTCCTCACCCATCGCCGCTTTCTGCGTATAGAGGATTTTTAGGGTGTAGGCATTTCTCAAAGACCAATTCTTTTTTATTAAAAAATAAAATTAGTCCAATTGATTGGTAGGCATAGTAAATAACTCATGCTTGTTTGATTTCAGCAGCTCGTTTTGAATATCTTGCTCTATAAAACAATTATAAATTTTATAGTTTTCACATTCTAACTTTTCACCCAGAGGCTTGATATTATTTTCTATTGGGTGCTCAGTATTTTCAATAACAGCACAGAAAGATCTCCTATTCACACCCAAGTAATGCATTCTAGCTATTATTTCCTGTCCTCTAAAACAACCTTTAGTAAAGGAAACTCTCAACTTGTCATAATTAAGCTCTAGTGGCCTATATAACGCTATATCATCAAAACAAAGGGAGTGGTTAAGTGCTATTTTATTAGCAATTTGCCATTTATCTTGGCTTATTTCATTAGAAATAGATTTTTTATCTTCTTCAATCTCTACCTCAAGATCAAAACTACCATTTGTAAGAAACGAATTGTTGTTTGACTTTTCTAGGCTATCAACAACATGACCCAGAACATTCTCGTCTCCCATATGAAAAGTAACTCCAAAAAATTTAGCATATGGCATTAAATCCTCAACAAATGTTTCTATTAAGGATTCTTCAATAATTATTTTAAAATTTTTATTAACTTTTTGAATCAAGAATCCTGCCATTACAAGACCTTTTTGGTTACATATGCAAGAGAGCTGAGATGATAAATTATTAAGCTCATTAATATCTGAAGAAACCTGGCCTTGAAGAAAGTCTTTTATCTTTTGATCATCACCTTTAATATGTAAGACTTTTAAAGATCTTAAATACAGCGAACCAAATGATATTAATTTATTTTGTATATCTATTTTCTTGTAAAATTATTCAACAACTAAAACTATATTAACTAATGAATCAAGAAATAAACAGAATATACTGGAAATGCAGAAGAGGAATGAGAGAAATAGATCTTCTATTAAGAGAATTTGCTCAGGAAAAATTACCTATGTTGGATGAAAAGGATGTTAACGTCTTTGATTCAATCCTTGATTATGATGACCAGAAGCTTTTTGATTATATATTTAAGGGCGTATCTCTTAACAATCTGCAACATGAATCCTTTATCAACAACAACTTAAAAAAATTTACCAAGCAAGGAAACTTTTGATCTATTTGCCTGTCTTAAAGTAAAAGGAATTAATTTTAATGAAAACTAATGTCCACAACGAAGATGACCTTTTAATAAGTAAGGCACAAAATGGAGATGAAGGAGCTTTTAAATTTTTGATGACCAAATACTATCCTAGAGTTTATGCATCTCTTTTTGCATTTACCAAATCAAGAGAGGACTCAGAAGACTTAACACAGCTAACTTTTATTAAGGTATGGCAAAAGATTAATTCGTTTAGAGGTGATAGTGCTTTTTTTACTTGGATATATAGAATTGCAATTAACCTTGCAAAAAATCATTTTGCTAGCTCTGCATCTAAAAAAGATAAAGTAAATATATCCTCAGATGACCTGGAAATAGATATCCCATCTTATGAAAATCCTGAAATTTCTTTAATGCATAAACAATCACTACAAAATATTCAATCATATGTAAAAACATTACCAGAATCTCTCAAAACAGCCTTTACTCTTAGAGAGGTTGATGGAAAAAGTTATGAAGAGATATCTGTTATTACTAATACACCTATTGGTACAGTAAGATCAAGAATTTTTAGAGCAAGAGAAAGCATCATTAATTATATTAATGGAGGAAACGAAAATCATGGATAAGAATAAAGAAAGACTATCAGCATTATTTGATGGCCAACTAAATGATGTTGAGTCTAGTGAAGTTTTAACCTTGTTGGAGTCAGACAAGGAATTGCAAAATGAATTAGCTGACTATGCCTTAATTCACTCTGCAATGAACGATGAAGATTCTAAAATAATATCAATAGACTCTATAAACAAAACAAAAAATCCAAATATTTGGCTAACAAGCGGCCTCACTGCAGCTGCATCAGTGTTAATGACTGTTCTAATATTAAACGAAGGTAGCTTTTCAAGAATGTCTGTAAATTCTGATGCTCAAGATAAACTTGCAGTTGCAATTAATAGCAATGAAGCACAAGAAATTATAGAAAATAGCGGCAATAATTTAGTGGATCATGTCTTGAATGTTATTAATAATCCGGATTTCATGAATGCAACAAGTCAAAACATTGACTTAAGAAATGTTGGCTTTGCATCACAGAATGATCAAAGAAGAACTTTTAGAAGAGGCAATGAAAACTTTACCCTACGAGTTGAAAAAAAGAATTTAGGACTTAATAAGGTTAGATACTGGAAACATAATAATAAAATGATTTATCTAGTACCTTTGAATGATGGAACTGTTGTAACCATCTATGGAAACATTGATACTAAATCAGCTATAGAAATTGCTAAAAATATTAAAAAATAACATACAAAACATTATGAATATCACAAAAACTAAATTATCTTCACTGATTATATCTTTATCATTTGCATCAAGCCTCTATGCTTCAGGCTTACCAGAGAATATATCGGAATTAGTTGACGATGCTGCTCCTGCGGTAGTGAACATAACCTCAAAAAGAGAAGTAAAACAAGGTCAGTCATTTGGTTATGGAGGCATTCCGGAAGAGATGCTCGAAAGATTTGGCATCCCAAGACAATACAGAGAAGCTCCTGAAAGAACCAGAGAGTCTATTTCATATGGGTCGGGCTTTATTTTAAAAGATAATTATATTTTAACAAACTACCATGTTGTTAAAGATGCAACAGAGGTTATTGTTTCTCTCGCTGATAGAAGAGAGTTTGTGGCTGAGATTATTGGAGTAGATGCACTGTCTGATTTAGCAGTACTAAAGGTAGATGGCAATAAACTTCCAAAGGTCAAGGTTGGAGATAGCGATAAGCTAAAAGTTGGGGATTGGGTTGTTGCCATAGGATCCCCTTTTAGTTTTGATTTCTCGGTTACAGCAGGAATTGTTAGCGCCAAGGGAAGAAGTATTCAAAATAATAATATTGGTAATTATGTGCCTTTCCTTCAGACCGATGTGGCTATTAACCCAGGCAACTCTGGCGGTCCATTGTTCGACCTTGATGGAAATGTTGTTGGAATTAACTCGCAAATATATTCAAGAAGCGGAGGCTACCAAGGCCTTGCTTTTGCTATTCCAGTTAATGTGGCCATAGATGTTGCAGATCAAATTATTAATACAGGTGAAGTTCTAAGAGGATATCTAGGTGTAAGAATGAGTGAGGTGGATAGTGACCTTGCTGACGCACTAGGCATGAAAAAACCTTATGGCGCACTAATCAACGATGTCGAAGAGGGAGAATCTGCTGATAACGCAGGCTTGCTTCCTGGTGACGTTATAATCGAATTCGATGACAAAGAAATAAAATTCAGCACTGACCTTCCTCATGTAGTTGGCCAGCTTCAACCAGAGACAAAAACATATGCAAAAGTAATCAGAGACGGTGAAGAAATACAGCTTAGTTTTTCTCTTGGCGAGCTTCCAGCAAATAAAGAGTCCTTCGTTCCTGCTAAATCTCAAAACTCTTCTGATCCAATTGGTCTAAAAGTTGCTGAAATCGATAGAGACAACCCATCAATGTCAAGCCTTCCTGAGGGCGTTATAGTTTCAAGAGTTAATCAAGGTTCACCTGCTTCAGGAAAGATATCCCGCGGAGATGTCATCACAATGATGCAGCATAAAGGAAAGAAATTTAAGTTTGAAGATATCGAATCCTTTGAGCTAGCTTTAGAAAACTTTTCTTCTGGAGATAAGGTGGCATTTCATATAAATAGAAATGGTTCTCGTCTAATAAGATCAATAACTATTAATTAGCATATATAAGGAGCAATAGCTCCAAAGTTGCCCTATATGAATGTAAAATAGCAGCATCTTATGAAACATATTAGAAACTTCTCAGTTATTGCCCATATTGATCATGGCAAATCAACCCTGTCAGATAGATTGATAGAGCATTGTGGTGGCCTGACCAAAAGAGAGATGTCAGAGCAAATCCTTGATTCTATGGATATTGAAAGGGAGAGAGGAATTACTATCAAAGCTCAGGCAGTAACTCTAGAATATTCAAAAGGTGATGCTCAATACCTTCTTAATTTTATTGACACACCTGGTCATGTAGATTTTTCATATGAAGTATCAAGATCTTTGTCAGCATGTGAAGGGGCATTATTGGTCGTTGACGGCTCCCAGGGCGTAGAAGCCCAGACCCTTGCAAATTGCTATACGGCTGTTGACCAAGGATTAGAGGTGGTTCCTGTAATTAATAAAATTGATTTACCTCAGGCTGAACCAGATAGAGTTAAGCAAGAAATAGAAGACATGATTGGTATAAATGCAATCTCTGCACCTCTTGTTAGTGCCAAGACCGGGGCAGGAATAGAAGACCTCTTAGATATGCTGATATCAGATATTCCATCGCCCGAAGGAGACCCTGAAGCACCGCTTCAAGCTCTAATAGTAGATTCATGGTTCGATTCCTATTTGGGTGTGGTCTCTTTAATCAGAATAAAGAATGGCTCTTTAAGTAGCGGGCAAAAATTTAAAATTCATTCAACAGGCCTAAGTCATAACGCAGATGAGATTGGCATTTTTTCTCCAAAAAAAGTGAAGAAGCAAAAGCTTTCTGCTGGAGAAGTTGGTTATCTTGTTGCGGGAATTAAAAATATCAAAGGCGCCCCTGTTGGCGACACGATCATGAACTCAGCAGATGAAACTACAGAAGTTCTGCCCGGATTCAAAAAAGTAAATCCTAAAGTTTTTGCTTCAATGTTTACTGTGAACTCTGATGATTACGAAAGATTTAGAGATGCCTTATCAAAACTTGTTCTTAATGATTCCTCATTAGTATATGAGCCAGAGGTTTCTGATGCACTAGGGTTTGGCTTTAGATGCGGGTTCCTTGGAACTCTTCATATGGAAGTTATCAGAGAGAGGCTAGAAAGAGAATATGATTTAGATCTTATATCAACAGCTCCATCTGTTGAATATGAAGTCTTGAAGACGGATGGCACTGTCCTAAAATGTGATAATCCTTCCCAGCTTCCTGCTCCAAATGATATAGATGAAATCAGAGAACCTATTGTTAATACAACAATCCTTACTCCTAACGAGTATGTTGGCAATGTAATAACTTTATGTACCGGTAAAAGAGGCATCCAAAAGGATATGACTTATTTTGGTAATCAGGTATCCATTGTTTTTGAACTTCCTTTATCGTCAGTGATTGTAGATTTTTTTGATCAAATAAAATCATCTACTAAAGGTTTTGCATCCATTGAGTACTCCCTAATTGGGTTTATAAAATCTGATCTAACTAAGATAGATATCCTTATTAATAATCAAAAGATCGATGCTTTATCAATGATTGTTCATAAATCATTCTCGAATCAAAAGGCTAGAGAAATTGCAGCAAATTTACAAAAGCTAATACCAAGGCAAATGTTTGATGTCCCAATTCAGGTAGCTCTAGGTTCAAAAATTATCTCTAGAGAAACAGTAAAAGCTCTTCGTAAGAACGTTACTGCAAAATGCTATGGTGGAGATATTAGTAGAAAAAAGAAGCTTCTTGAAAAACAAAAAGATGGAAAGAAGAAAATGAAACAGTTTGGTAAGGTCTCAATACCACAAGATGCTTTCTTAAATTATTTTAAATCAGGAGAGTAATTTGTTAACGGATCCTTTATTTATACTTTCTTTACTAGGAATGGGTGTATGTCTTGGTGTTTGGGTTAATGACACCATAAAAAAACCAGAGACTAAAAGTTTTCTTGTTGAGAATATCTCTTCAATTTCAACTGTATTTGGCATGCTTATGCTTGTCAGTATTTTTATCAACGCAGGTGACCTTGGAATCATTCTTTTATTTGGATCGCTTATTGCGCTTATCGTTCTAGTGATTGGGATTGGACTTAAAAACAAAGAGATAATATCAACATCCAGAGGTTATTTTATTCCTTTATTTATTATTTTTATTTTAAGAACTTTTTTATACGAGCCTTATCAGATTCCATCTGGCTCAATGATGCCAGGGTTGAAGGTTGGCGACTTTTTGCTTGTTGATAAAAATTCATACGGCTTGAAGGTGAATAGAGTAGGTGGCCCTTTTGCATTAGATCATGACCCTGAATATGGCGATGTTGTAGTTTTTATACCTCGTAATAATCCTGTGCCTTACGTAAAAAGACTCATCGGTAAACCTGGCGACTCAATCAGAATAATAGATAAAAAAATATATATAAACGGCACGCCAGTTCAAAAAGATTTCTTAAAATCAGAGAAGGAAACTATTACCAAAAGGTTTAGAAATTCTTCTGGAGAAATCTTTACACGTGAGAAAGAGGTTGTAGTGGATTATTTTTCTGAATCTCTTGGGGATGCTGTATTTACCACTAGAAATATTAGAGGCGAGAATGTTCAATACCCCTCTGAATGGACTATCCCGTCAGGCCATTACTTTGTAATGGGCGATAACAGAGATAACTCAAATGATAGTACAAAAGATGTAGGCTTTGTTCCAAGAGAGAATTTTTTTGGCAGTGCAAGTTATCTTTTCATGACCTGGGAATGCTGGACTTGTATACCGCACTTCTCAAGAGCTGGTAAGATTAATTAATGTCTTATAAGGAACTCCAAACCAAGCTTGGGTATAGCTTTAAAAATATTGAACTACTTAAACTAGCTCTTATCCATAAAAGCTATAGCAACACTACCAATAATGAAAGACTGGAGTTTTTGGGTGACTCTATTCTCAATACCGTCATATCTCAGTATCTTTTTTTAAAATTTAGTAACGAGAAGGAAGGGCTTTTGACCAGAATGAGGGCTTATCTTGTTAAGGCTGAGACTCTCACAATGAAAGCTGAGGAGCTCGGTCTTATCGACTATATCCAACTATCGAAAGGGACAGCCAATCTCTCAAGAGAACGTAAGAACTCAATTTTAGAAGATTCATTTGAAGCTACTATTGGTGCTATATTTTTAGACTCTGGCTGGGATCAGGTAAATATGATCGTCTTAGGAATTTTTAATAACGAACTTAAGCATTTATCAGCTGATATGAGTTTCAAGGATCCAAAAACTGAATTGCAAGAACTACTTCAGTCAATGAAGCTCGACCTTCCTATCTATTCCATTGAAGAAATTGTTGGCGGGGGATTTAATTGTAGAGTTAATTACGATGATAATGTCTTTGCTTCATCTGGGATTACAAAGCGTTCAGCAGAAACATCGACTGCTACCAAAGTTTTAGAGTACATGAGGAATGTTAATGACTAATTACTGCGGTTACATTTCTATTATTGGCAAACCCAATGTAGGTAAGTCTACAATCTTGAATCATATTCTTGGAAAAAAAATATCTATAACTTCAAGAAAATCTCAGACCACTAGAAACAATATATTGGGAATAAAGACATCAGATAATAAACAAATGATATTTGCTGATACGCCAGGGATGCACATCAAATCCCCAAAGACTATGAATAAGGTCTTAAATCGCTCAGCTCAAAGCTTAATAGATGACTCTGATCTCATTCTATTTGTAGTTCAGCGACTAACCCTCGATGAACAAGATTTGTCAGTGCTTGAAAAACTTAAAGAGGCAGGTTCTCAGGTTATATGTGTTGTGAACAAGGTAGACCAAATTACAGATAAAAATAAACTCCTACCTATGATGGCTAGGTTAATGGATGAATACAGCTTTTTAGATATCATTCCTATATCTGCAATCAATGATGAGGGTATATCCAATCTAGAAGAGCTCATCCACAAGTACTTGCCTGAAAACGAACATATCTACGGTGAGGAGGGTATCGAGAGTCAACATAGGGATACTTTCATGATATCTGAGTTGATTAGGGAAAAGATAATAAGAATGCTTGGCGATGAACTTCCTCATGACACTTTTGTCCAGGTCGAGCTGTTAGAGGACGAGAAGCACATTTTAAAAATCCATGCAGTGATCTATGTTGTTCGTGATAGCCAAAAACAGATAGTCATTGGTAGAGGTGGTTCAACACTTAAGAAGATAGGGCAGCAGGCAAGAATAGAATTGGAGGAATACTTTAGTAAAAAAGTATTTTTAAAAACCTGGGTTAAGGTAAAGAAAAATTGGAATACGGATTCAGATTACATTCAGAGTCTAGGAGTTGGCGGCAGCTATGAGTCTTAGTGACTGGGATGAGTGCTTCTTACTTCATCAAAGATCATTTGGAGAAACAAGCCTAATAGCAGAGGTCTTCAGTAAAAATAACGGAAAAATGTCTCTTATGGCAAGAGGCGCAAAGAAACCAAAATCCAAGTTCTTTGGATACTTAACACCCTTTACTAAGCTTCAGGTGACTTATTCAGGAAGATCAGATATGAAAACTCTGACCAATATAGATAGGGACTTTTCAACTACTACCAATAGTTTTTCAAAAACAAGTTACAGCCTTTTGTATATCAATGAATTGCTCATGAGGTTACTCCCAAAGGATGCCGCACAGGAAGACCTATTTTTTTTATATGAAGAATTTTTACATAAGGTAGCTAGGGGAGATGAGCTAGAAATAACCTTGAGGCACTTTGAGTTAGATCTTCTAGACATGCTGGGATACGGATTAGATTTTGAAAATGATATCGATAGAAATGAGGCCATTGAATCAGAGAAGAACTATTCGTTCATTCCTGAAAGAGGATTTAGAGAATCTATGAATTCAAATTTTTCTGGTGCTGATATTATTAATATAAGAACAAGAGAACTTTCAAAGGTATCAAAAAAATACCTAAAACACCTCACCCAAACAGCTATCCATTTTTGTTTAGATGGTAGAGATCTTGAGAGCAGAGATATCTTTAAGAGGATAAAGATATGATTCATGGAATTGGAACAGATATTGTTGAAATTAAAAGAATTGCAAAGATGAAATCTTTTGATGCTTTCGCAAATAAAATATTATCTGAAAATGAACTTAGTATTTTCCACGAGACCAAAGATGCTAAAAAAGCATCTTTCTTAGCTAAACAATTTGCTGCCAAGGAAGCAATCGCAAAAGCTTTTGGTACCGGCTTTAAAAATTCAATTCAAATGAATAACATAGAAGTACTTCGAGATGAGGCGGGCAAACCTATTTTCAACCCCTTAAATGAACTTGCAGAGAAAATGATAGATTTGGGAATTACAAAGACACATGTTAGTCTTGCAGACGAAAGAGACTACGCAACAGCATTTGCTATATTAGAAATATGAAAAATATTATTTTATTAGGTCCTCCAGGGGCTGGAAAAGGTACTCAAGCAGACTTGATATGCGAATTATGCAATATTCCAAAAATTAGTACTGGCGATATGCTTCGAGAGGCCGTTGCCTCTGGAAGTGATTTTGGAAAAAAGGTATCCCATATATTAGACACAGGTGGATTGGTCTCAGACGAGATCATTGGCTCTTTAATTGAAGACAGGCTAACCAAGCCAGATTGTGCCAATGGCTCACTATTTGATGGCGTTCCAAGAACGCTTGGTCAAGCTAGTAAGCTTGATGAAATGGGCGTAAATTTTACTCATGTCATTGAGATAAGTGTTGATGACGAAGTTATAGTGAATAGGATGTCTGGAAGAAGAGTGCACCCAGGGTCGGGAAAAAATTATCATATTGATTTCAACCCTCCATTAAATGAAGGTGTTGATGATGATACGGGCGAGCCCTTAATTCAAAGAGAGGATGATAAGCCCGAGACTGTTCTAAAAAGACTAGATGTCTATCATGAGCAGACCAAGCCTTTATCCGAATTCTATAAAAATAAATCATTGAGCAGTGATCTTGCATATTTTAGCGTAGATGGCTCAAGAACTGTTGAAACGGTATTTAAAGAAATATCAGACCAGATATAGTTAATGAAGGTTATCGCAGTTCAAAGTTCTGGGGATCAGACCTCAGTTAGTATTATTAATAATGATGACATTCTTTGTTACTCTTTAGACCATGAAAGGAAAGACAGACCTGACTGGAACAAGATGCTATCTAACCTTGGATTAAATTCAAGCTTTTCTCTTGCAGACATCGACCTCTTTGCATATGCCAACAGCACAGGGTCTTACACAGCAACCAGAAGTGTTGCAAGTTACCTCAAAGGAATTTGTGTGGCACTGGATAGGCCGCTTATAGCAATCAGTGCAGACAACATAGATGAACTTTCAGCTGACTCAATTGCCAAATTAGCTTTAGATAATTTTATGCAATCCGATTGCGATGCGTCATTATTTAATCCTGATGATGCCAATCCTATATATGCCACAGATCCTCAATATAAAAAAATAAATGAGTGATCTTTTTTTAAGTTTTATTCTTGGCCTTATTCAAGGGCTCACTGAATTTCTACCAGTATCAAGTTCAGCCCACTTACTGTTTCCAAGTTTATTATTTGGTACCAATGATCTCGGACTGTCCTTTGATATTGCTGTTCATGCGGGAACGCTAGTTGCTGTGATTTATTATTTTAGATCTGAGCTCACTGGTATGACAGTAGCTGTATTTACTAATACAGAAAATGTATTGGGCCACAGGAGACTATCCTATCAATTAATCCTTGCAACCTTGCCAATAGTTTTCTTTGGCTTGTTTGCATCTGAGTTAGTGAACAATAACAGGGATAGTATTGAAAATATTGCTCTTGCAAATATAATTTTTGCAGCACTTCTTCTGCTTGCTTACAAGTTTAGTTCCAGATCAAAGGAGCTCATACAGCTATCAGTACTTGCAGCAATATTCATTGGATTCTTTCAAGTTTTTGCGCTATTCCCTGGAGCTTCTAGATCAGGCACTGCCATCACAGCTGCGCTCTTAATTGGCTTAAATTTAAAGGATGCATCAAGATTTGCCTTTCTTTTAGCCATTCCCACTATTTTGGGAGCCTTGGTTTTCTTGTTAAAAGATATGATGTCTTTTGATGGATCAATTGATTTACTCCCAATGTTTATAGGTTTTATAACGTCCATGGTTTTTGCATTCATAACGATTAAATACTTCTTAGCATTCGTTGAGAGAATTGGAATGTATCCATTTGTTATCTATAGAGTTTTTCTTGGAGCGCTATTAGTTCTTCTAATATGAGTTGTTGTATATTTGCTCACCCTGATCAAGATTCAGAATACATTCAGTATATTTCTGACTATCTGGATATGGAGATTGTCAATGAGATTCCTTTGTCTGGCTCTTTTATCGATTTAAGAATGAACGGCCTTCACTTTACAAAGGACTCTACTAATTTATCAAGCTCCCTCCATGTAGACTTTTTATCCGGACCCATGGGCTGGCGATTAAAAAGAACCGAGCATGAGACCTCTATAAAAAAAGCCATAGGCAAAAACAAGGAAGACATAACTATTTTTGATGGTACGGCCGGACTTTTATCGGACACTATTATTTTTTTAGCCCTTGGTCATAAGGTTGTTGCTTGCGAGCAGAGCAAGATCATATTTCTTTTAGTTAATGACGCTATAGAGCGAGCCAAATCCGAGTTACCATTTCTTGAAAATTTGCTTTTTTTAAATGCCAAGTCGGAGACCCAATACAAAGAAACTGATAATATTGATATTGTTTATCTCGATCCTATGTACCCAGAACCAAGCAAAAACCTTCTTAGATCTGGCGATATAAGTACCATCAATCATATTTTAGATATTGAGAATATTGCTGATGATGGAGATGCAGTCTTTTTTGATATTAAGAACAGTAATTTTAAAAAGATTATTTTAAAAAGGCCTATCAAAGCCGACATAATAGACAAAAACATTAACTATCAAGTCAAAGGTAAGTCCACTCGATTTGATATTTATATATAATAAGACTTACAAAAAAGGAGTAATGCAATGAACCCATTTGCAATGATGAAAGATGCCAAGAACATGGAAAAAATGATGAAGCCGGCATTAGAAAAATTTATGAAGGAAGCAGGATTTGTAAAAAAAGATGAGCTTGAGCCAATGAAAAGAAGAATTGCTGAACTCGAAGCAGAGGTAAATAAGTTAAAAGGTTAACTTTATTTTATGACCATGGAGCTTAAAGAATCAGATGTCTCAAGAATCATTGAAATGGCTTGGGAGGATAGAACTCCTTTCGATGCAATTGAAGCAACTTATGGCCTTAATCAAAATCAGGTCGAGGACCTTATGAGAGATAACTTAAAAAAGAATAGCTATACGCTTTGGAGAAAAAGGGCCCGAGGAAGAAAAACCAAACATGTGGGCTTGAGAGAATTTGGTGTTGAAGGTAGGCACCATTCCTATGATCAACACAAATATAAAAAATAGCCATCTCAGAATAGAAAACCTGTTCAAATCAATTTTTACAGAAGTTCCTCACACCTCTATATCCCTCAATGATGAATCAGTCATTATTGAGCATAATGATCAATCTAACCCAGACGCTGCATCAATAGAAATTATTAAATTAGAAGAAGTTTATAAGGTTTCATATTGGGATGGGTATTCTCTAGCTGAAGAGGAAATTGAGAAGGACCTCAATAAGGCCTTAAAAATCTTTAAAAGGTACTCAAAAAAAATGGCTAAGAACTTGGTGAGATTTAGTAACTAGTCGTGTTATCTTTTAGGTGCTGTGCCCATGTGCTTAGAAATAATTCCAAGCATAATTTCATCAGCGCCACCGCCAATAGAAGTTAGCCTACCGTCTCGAAAGGCCCTAGATACCGGAGTATCCCACATATATCCCATTCCGCCCCAGTACTGAAGGCAACTGTCTGTAACCTCTCTCCCAAGCCTACCTGCCTTTAATTTCATCATAGAGGCCTTCATGGTTACATCGCCTCCATTAATATATTCCTCGGTTGCGGTATAGACCAAAGCTCTTAAAAGCTCTACTTCGGTTTGAAGTTCGGCCAGTCTGAAATGGACAACTTGATTATCAAGAATTGATTTACCAAATGCTTTTCTTTGGCTGGTGTACTCGATGGTATCTTTTATAACTTGCTCCAACATTTTAAGCGCTCCGGCAGCGCCAAATATTCTTTCCTCTTGAAACTGCTCCATTTGGTACCTAAACCCATTGCCTTCTTCACCAATTAAATATCTCTGCGGCACTCTTACATCATCAAAAAATATTTGAGCAGTATCGGATGATCTCATACCTAGCTTATTAAATCTTTCTGAAAGAGTAATACCTGGTAAATCCATAGGTACAACAATAAGCGACTTGTTGCTATGGGGACTAGTATCAGATGTATTAGCCAGAAGACAAATGAAGTCGGCCTGAGTGGAGTTCGTTATCCACATCTTCGTGCCATTAATAATATAGTCATCTCCGTCTTTAACTGCAGATGTTTTAATTGCAGACACATCAGATCCGGCACTTGGCTCACTAACAGCAATTGAACACACCATGTCACCTGAGATTGCAGGAGCCAGAAATTCTTTTCTTAATTCATCACTTCCATATTTTGCGAGGGCAGGTATTGCCATGTCTGTTTGAACACCAATTGCCATAGAGACTCCACCACTACTAATCTTACCGAGCTCTTCAGAGAAGACTACTTGGTAGCTGTAATCAAGGCCCATTCCTCCAAACTCTGTTGGTTTAGAAATTCCTAATAAACCAAGATCTCCCATCTTTTTAAAAAGGTCATGAGCAGGAAAAATACCTTCTTGCTCCCACTTATCTGTGTGAGGATTAATTTCTTTTTCTATGAAAGCTGAGACAGTTTCACGAATTGCTAGATGTTCTTTATTTAAAATCATTTCTTATTATATATAAAATATTAATATATAAGTAACTATAAACTTTTTGTTAAAGCATATAATTAAAGTAATGCCCAAGTCACAATATATTAATATTCTTTTTTCAATAATATTGCTTTCTTCATGTGGTGGTGGTGGAGGAGAATCAAGTCAAGATGATCCAAGTCAGGCTAATATTATAATTACTCACTCATCACTTCCATCTCAGATCTTTTCATACCAGCCTATTGAGTTAAATATTTCTTCGAACTACCCAACCTGTTCATTCGATATATCAAGCCCGTCAATTTTTTGGAAGGAATCCTCTGGAAATAATTTTAAATTCAACGCTCCAATATCTTTCCAAGATGAAGAAAATTTTTCTGTAAACATTAATTCAATAGGTTCCTCCAATTGCCCATCTGGACAAAAAAATATTGAACTTACTGTCAAAAGATTCAATACAAAGTATTCTGCTGAGCCATCAAATACATCCGAGCTTTTAACTGATTTCTACCATATAGCTGATATCGGGTTTGGAGGAATTAATATAACAGAGAGGTTCTCTGCAACAATTTGCTATCCAACACCAGAGGATTGTATTACCAGTGAAAATGAACTTTTTGGTCAAGATGCTCATAATATGGCTACTGGTGATTTTAACAATGATGGGTTTGAAGATCTTGTGGTGGCATGGGCCATTTTCCCCCATACAATTGAAGAGTCACAAAAAATAGATGCACCAATTAATGTATATCTTAATGATGGTTATGGCCATTTGCTCGAAGATACTTCTATCTATTCATCAGGGGTCAATCCAACGCATCCTTTTGCATATCGGCTGGCAATTGCGGACTTTAATGGTGATGGCATTGATGATATTTTTGCAGGCTCTATGGGCAAACAGGTTAGGTTAGAGGATGATAGTCAAAGCTATATAAGGCCATATCCCCACATGCTATTGCTCAGCAATGAAAATGGACAGTTTGAAGATAAGAGCTCAAACATAGAGGATATGAATAATGGTGAGGGCCAGAAATGTGGCTTTGCCCATGATGCTAGTTCGGGGGACTTCGATTCAGATGGTGACTTTGATATTTTTGCATGCAATCTATTACTTGTTAATGACGGAATTGGTAATTTTAGTATTCATGATTATATAAATTTGGAATGGCACTATAGTCATATGAGCCCAATGAGCAGCTTGGTTGAAGATTTAAATAACGATGGGTTTGATGATTTAATATTTTGGAATTTTGATAACAGATTTCTTTTTAATACTATTCCTGAAGAGGGCTCAATCCTCTTAAGTAATGGTACTGCTAATATCTCATCATGGCAGGAAATTGATATCCCAAAAGGACCCTTTGAAATAAACCACAATAAATACAATCATGCAGCAGCAGGTGATTTAAATGGCGATGGTTTCAAGGATGTTGTTGTAGCAATAACAAGAGATGATCCATATTATGAAGGAGCATACATACAGGTTTTGATTAATGATCAGACAGGATCATTAATAGATGAGACTTCCGCTAGGTTTGTTAATCAAGTTAGATTAGAAAAACATCATGGTGAAGGCAATATTTATTTAAGAGACATTGATAATGATGGGGATTTAGATATATTTCATTCAACAAGAGATTTCTCAACCTCAATATCTGGAGCACACATCGCAATCAATGATGGAAGAGGAAATTTTATTTCAAATGAGTTGATTCTGCCATCAAGGCCTTTATCAAATACTGGGTGGAGTACATCAGGTGGGTTGATGAAAGGTGTTCCAATTGATCTTGATAGGAAAGGCTGTCTTGATCTTATCTCAACATCAGACTCTTGGAGCAATGAGAACGAGGTAAATAACTACCTATTTAGTATTCTCAATATAGACTGTTCTTTCTAAATATGGTGCCCCATGCCTGAGTCGAACAGGCACTCCCGAAGGAACGCGATTTTGAATCGCGCGCGTCTACCAATTCCGCCAATGGGGCTTGCTGGGCATTGTAGCTAAGTATTATCTAATTTAAAATCAGCTTCTTATGAAAACCTCAGATTTTAATTATGATCTTCCTGAAAAGCTTATTGCTAATTATCCTCTAGATAAAAGAAGCTCTAGTAGGTTGCTGGTTTATAAAGATCAGATAGACCATAAAACCTTCATAGATATCATAAATTATTTTGAAGAAGGAGATCTCTTAGTTGTAAATAATACTTCTGTAATTCCAGCCAGAGTCTATGGCAACAAAGAATCTGGTGGCTCTGTTGAGGTAATGCTTGAAAGAATAATGGAAGACAATAGAGCACTTGTTCAGATCCGATCAGGCAGGAGCCCTAAGATAGGAACGGTTATACATTTAGATACATTTAAAACAGAGTGCGTTGATAGGCAGGATAATTTTTTTATATTGCAGTTTGATCGATCGCCGATAGAGGTCTTCAATTCAATCGGGCATGTTCCGCTTCCACCATATATAAAACGTCCTGATGAGGACTTAGATAAAGATAGATACGCAACAGTTTATGAGGACAAGGATCTACAGGAATCAGTTGCAGCTCCAACGGCAGGCCTTCACTTTGATGACGAGCTCTTAAGTGCATTAAAAGATCTCGGCGTACAAATGGCAACTGTAAATCTTAGTGTGGGGGCGGGAACATTCCAACCTGTTAAGGTAGATAGAATAGAAGATCATGATATACATAGTGAATATTTAGAGGTTTCGGATGAGGTAGTTGCTTTAGTTAAGGCTACAAAAAAAGCAGGTAAGAAAGTTTTTGCAGTAGGCACTACAGCAACAAGAGCTCTGGAAACAGCATTTATTGAAGATAACGACAAGGGATATAGCGGCTATACTAAGCTCTTTATTTATCCCGGATATACATTCAAGGCAGTCGACAGGCTGATAACAAATTTCCATTTACCACAATCGTCCTTATTAATGCTTGTATCTGCATTCATTGGCTACGACAATATGCGACATATATATAAAACTGCTGTTGAAAAAGAATATAGATTTCTTTCATATGGCGATGCGATGCTATTAGAGAAAAATGAAATTTAACGTAAAGAATGAATCCGAGTTTGCTAGAAGAGCAGAACTAGAGTTCCCTCGTGGAAGTATTCAAACACCAGCCTTTATGCCGGTTGGAACGAATGGAACTGTTAAGGGTTTAACCGTAGAAGATTTAAAATCAACTGGTGCTGAGATAATTTTAGGCAACACCTACCATTTAATGCTAAGACCGGGCGATGAGAATGTGCGTGATCTGGGTGGACTGCATAAGTTTTCTAATTGGGACAAACCTATTCTTACTGACTCTGGAGGTTTTCAAGTATGGAGCCTTGGAGATTTAGTCAAGATATCAGAAGAGGGTGTTAAGTTTAGCTCTCCATATGATGGCAGGAAGATATTTATGACTCCCGAGGATTCAATCCAGATTCAAGAGAATTTGGGCTCAGATATTGTTATGGCTTTCGATGAATGCACTGATTATCCATCAACGCATGAGCAGGCCAAGAAATCCATGGAGCTCTCCATGAGATGGGCTAAAAGATGCAAGGAAGCTCATAAATCTGATTCTGCTCTGTTTGGAATTGTTCAAGGTGGAATGCATGAAGACCTCAGAGAACAGTCGCTTAATAGCCTGATAGATATAGATTTCGATGGAATAGCCCTTGGCGGCCTAAGCGTAGGCGAATCGAAGGAAGAAAAAACAAAAATACTTGCCTTCATGGCTGACAAGCTACCTAAAGATAAACCTAGGTACCTGATGGGTGTTGGTAAGCCAGAGGATATAGTTGAGGCCGTAAGATATGGTATAGATATGTTTGATTGTGTTCTGCCTACAAGAAATGCTAGAAATGGACAGTTAATAACCTCAACAGGAGTTGTAAACATAAGAAATGCTCCCTATAAGATGAGCGAAGATCCTGTGGATGAGAACTGTGACTGTAAAGTTTGTAAGGGTTATTCAAGAGCTTATTTAAATCATCTGCATAAAACGAATGAGATGCTGGGCAGTATTCTTTCGAGTTATCATAATATTTACTACTACCAGTCACTTATGAAAGGTATTAGGGAGTCTATTGAGAAGAATTTATTCGCGAAGTTTGTAAAAGACTTCTATAATATGCGAAATTTAGAAACGCCCGAAGGGCCAAACTAGGATTAGATTATGGAACCAGCTCAAGGATCATTATTATCACCATTAATATTTGTAGGTTTTTTATTTGTGTTTATGTACTTCATGATCATAAGACCACAAAACAAAAGAAATAAAGAAATAGCAGATATGGTTGCTCAGGTTGAAAAGGGCACTGAAATTATTGCTGCAGGCGGCATACTTGGAAAAGTAACTGAAGTTAAGGATCTTTATGTTTCAATTGAGATAGCATCTGGAACTGTTATCAAACTTCAAAAGAGTGCTATAGCAAATATTTTACCAAAAGGAACCATAGATTCTATCTAGTTAAATATCGTGAATAAGTTCTCAATATCCCAATACCTCATAATACTCTTTGTAGTAGTATTGGGCTTTACTTACGCGCTCCCAAATCTTTACCCAACCCAGCCATCGATTCAAGTAGCTTATACAGAATCTGGTAAGTCCGCTGATCAGTTATTAATGAATGAGTTAACAAACATACTAGAAAATACTGGCTCAGAATATGATGAGATTTTCTTAAGAGATAATAAAATTGTTATTAAGTTTTCTACCCTAGATCAACAACTTAACTCTAAAACAGTATTACAAAATAAGCTTCTTGATAGAGTTATTATTGCTCTAAACCTTGAGCCCAGTACTCCTGATTGGCTTAAAGATTTAGGCGGTAAGCCTGTGAAGCTAGGTCTTGATTTATCTGGTGGAGTTCACTTCTTACTAGAGGTCGACATCGATACTGCTAAGCAAGGCAGACTAGAACTTCTCCTTGATACCTACAGAAAAACATTCAAGGAAGACAGGATTAAATTTAGTGATTCATCAATAAAAGATCTTGCATTGCACTTCACATTCAGAGATCAAGATAGCTATAACAGTGCTCTTAAAAAATATAGGAACGATAGTCCTGGCTTAACAGGCCTCCAATATATTATTACCGAAAGACCAAGTTCAAAAACATTGCTTTTAGAATACTCAGACATCGCTTTAAAAGAAATCAGAGATTATGCGGTTGGCCAAAATTTAACAACTCTTAGAAATCGAGTAAATGAGCTCGGTGTGTCAGAGCCAATTGTGCAAAGACAAGGCGCAACTAGAATTGTTGTTCAGCTTCCTGGAGTACAAGACCCAACAGCTGCTAAGAAAATTATTGGTAAAACAGCTAACCTTGAATTTAGACTAGAGGCCAACTCAAGAACCTCTCCCTTAAGAAAAGAAGAATTTAATTTTAAAGATAACGATTACGCAACTGCATTTTTAGAAAAGGCAGTGGTAGTTTCTGGTGATAGGGTAACAAATGCTAATACAGGCTTTGATGAAAGCGGCTTCTCTCAAGTAAATATTTCTCTAGATATGCAGGGCGGTAGAGCCATGCAGAAGGCCACATCAGGAAATATTGGAAGAAAGCTAGCAGTTCTATTCGTTGAACAAAAAAGTAAATCAGAGCTAGTAACTGACGAGAACGGCAATAACGTAATAGAACAAACCACTTACATTGAAAAAAATATTATCAGTCTTGCTACCATTCAGGCATCCCTTGGAACAAGTTTTCGAATTACAGGAGTCGGTAATCCTCAAGAAGCTAGTGAATTAGCTCTTTTATTAAGAGCAGGTGCTTTGGCTGCTCCAATGAAGTTTGTGGAAGAGAGAACGGTTGGACCAAGCCTTGGAAAAGAAAATATTGAACTGGGTATGAGATCTATCATGATTGGATTTACTCTCGTTGTTATATTTATGACTCTTTACTATAGGGTCTTTGGTATTGCCGCTAACGTCTCACTATTTTTAAACCTAGTTCTTATTACTGGAATCATGTCACTCTTGGGCGCAACCCTTACACTTCCTGGTATTGCAGGTATTGTTCTTACTGTTGGTATGGCCGTGGATGCCAACGTTTTAATCTTTGCTCGAATACGAGAGGAGCTTAAAGAGAAAGACCCTCAGTCAGCAATTCATGATGGTTTCTCAAGGGCCTTTGTTACCATTTTTGATGCCAACGTAACAACACTTATAGCAGCCCTGATACTTTATGTTATCGGCACTGGTCCGGTTAAGGGTTTTGCAATAACACTTTCAATTGGAATTATCACCTCAATGTTCACAGCTATCATGTGCACAAGAGCTATGGTTAATTTAATCTACGGAAATAAAAACATTAAGGAATTAAAAATATAATGGATATTAGATTCCAATTCATGAAGTACAGAAAGATTGCCGCTATGGCATCTATTGCTCTGTTTACAGTTTCTGTTCTGTCTCTAACTTTCAGAGGTCTTAGCTTAGGCCTAGACTTTAGTGGCGGTACATTAGTAGAAGTCACATATGAGACTCCGGTTGAGCTTGAATCAATTAGAAATACACTTATCGACAACGGGTATGACGATTCTCAGGTAGTCAACTTTGGAACTAACTTAGATGTACTAATTAAAGTTGCTGACCAGAACGGCAATAGCTCGATTGGTGAAAATATTTATAACCTATTAGAATCCAATGGCTTTAGTGGTGAACTTAAAAGAGTTGAGTTTGTAGGGCCGCAGGTCGGAGCTGAGCTAAGAGACCAGGGTGGTCTTGGTATGCTAGTAGCGCTATTTATGATTCTTTTTTATGTAGCATTTAGATTCCAATATAAATTTGCATTGGGAGCGGTATCGGCTCTTGGTCATGATGTTGTAATTATTCTTGGACTATTCTCTATATTTGGTTGGGACTTTGATCTTACTGTGCTTGCAGCACTCCTTGCGGTTATAGGCTACTCACTTAATGACACTATAGTAGTATCCGATAGAATCAGAGAGAACTTTAGAACTCAAAGGGAGCTAGGTCCTCAAGATATGATTGATCTATCTCTGAATCAAACTCTTGGAAGAACGATCGTCACATCATTAACAACCTTGCTTGTACTTTTTGCCTTATTTATTTTTGGCGGAGAGATGATTAAAGGCTTTAGTCTTGCCTTAATCTTAGGTGTTTTAGTTGGAACCTATTCATCGATATATGTTGTTGCAAACATGCTCATGTCATTAACACTTACCCAAGAGGACCTAGCGATACCAGAGCCTGAAGGCGCTGACTTTGATGATATTCTTTAGGCTTTAAAGTAAGGCTTAACTGATTTTAAAATCGACTTATACACCTTTGGTGTAGAACAAACGAAGTGATCTCCATCAAGGTATTTTGGATCGCCGTTAAAGTTACTAATCAATGCTCCAGATTCTTGAGCTATTAACAAGCCGGCAGCTACATCCCATAATCTAACATTGTGAGCCCACATGCCATCCAGTCTTCCTGTGGCAATATAAGCAAGATCAAGGGCTATAGATCCTGAGTTTCTGATTGCTAGGTTTTGATTTGCTAGCTCTTTGTAAGTTTGTTCAAAGTCATACACATAATCCTTAGGGACATCTTTGGAAGTTGAGTAGGTTAGTATTGAATCATCAAGACCATTTTGTTTACTTACTCTAATCTTTCCATTATTTAAATCAGCGCCTGCACCTTTTGAGGCAGAGAACTCTTCTCTTCTAACAGGATCAATTATTACCGCTGTCGTTGGAACTGAATCAATCATTGAGCACAAAGAAATTGCAAAGTGAGGATATCCATTTATGAAGTTTGTTTCTCCATCAATGGCTTTTAAAAGCCAAGTGATATTTGAGTTGTTAACTTCTGAACCAGTTTCTGTTCCGAAAAAGTTGTCCTCAGGATAGAACCTTCTGATCTCTTCTATTACCATTTCCTCAACTCTTCTTTTTATAGCCTTAAGGTATCCCTCAGGACCACCCTTAGACGTATCGAGGCTGTGTACTTTTTTTACTGAAAACTCAAGCTCATGAGCTCCTTTTCGGGCCGCAAGTTGATTTACATTTAATAAAGCTGGTATAGACATGTCGCTATTGTAATGGAAATGGAGATAATAGGCATATGAGTTTACAAAGTAATTTAATTAATATTGTTTTAGTAGAAACGTCGCATCCAGGGAACATTGGTTCGGTAGCAAGGGCTATGAAAACTATGGGTCTATCAAGGCTTTCCTTGGTGAACCCTAGAAACTTTCCTTCGGGTGAGGCAAATGCTCTATCGGGGAATGCTACCGATGTCCTTGAAAACGCATCGGTCTTTACTTCAATCGAAGAAGCAATTAAGGACAGTACTTATGTGTATGCAACTTCGTCAAGAAACAGAACTATCCAGTGGCCAACATTAAATTCAGAGCAAGCCGCCTCAACTATTTGTGATCAGTCCAATAACAAGAAGGGCGTTTCAATATTATTTGGAAGAGAAGATAGGGGTCTTACCAATGATGAGCTTCAACTAGCGAACACCCATATCGAGATTCCAGCTAATCCAGAATACCCGGTTCTTAATTTGGCTATGTCTGCACAAATTCTATGTTATGAGATCTTTAAAGCCTCCAATAATACCGAGGCGAGAGATTGGCATGACTATCCGGAAGTTGATTCTGCGAACTTGCAGATGCTCATAGATCACTTTATTGAAACGGCAGTAAATATTGATGTCATTCATCCAGACAACCCAAAGAAAATTATTTCTAGAATAAAAAGAATGTTCAGTAGGCTCCATCCCGATGAGATGGAAGCTAGTTTTCTCAGAGGTTTTTTAGCAGCTATAAATAAGAAGATAAAATAAGTTTTTTCCCTTTGCTAATTGCTCTCGATTCCATATAATACGTTTCGCATCTAGTCCCGTTCGTCTAGAGGCCTAGGACACCGGGTTTTCATCTCGGCAACAGGGGTTCGACTCCCCTACGGGAT
>ENA-ORDR01000286-ORDR01000286.1-marine-metagenome-genome-assembly--contig:-NODE-286-length-26567-cov-8.057984_pt1 | contig 26567 bp, 23 predicted proteins | sample MGYA00240993_ERZ508538 | MGnify/ENA primary metagenome ERZ508538 (study PRJEB26207, sample SAMN05421999) | marine metagenome | isolation source: Monterey Bay, California, USA | place: USA:Monterey Bay... | reverse complement strand
TGTCTATGAAGATATTCATTATAGCTTCATTTTCATTTGAGCCACTTTCCAACAAGATATTAAATTCAAACTTCTTTCCGTTTGCGTTTTGAAGCTCACCATCGATCAGGTTCCAACCTGCCAGTTTTAATTGAGAACGCGCGATACGAATATTCTTTCGATTACGAATATCGCCATTAGATACTGGTAAATGATAACCATCCAACACTCCTGGAATTAACTCATCCTTATATGGCTCCAAATACTTTAATACCAAGCCAGAAGCTTCTCCCTCACGCATCCCCAACGTTGAATTTGAAAAGTATGATGTAATTCTAGGCTGCTTGGTTGAGTTTATTGTCTGATTAATGAATTCGTAATTAAAGGCGTGAATTAATGCATCTCTAACCCGCCAATCTCGGAAGATCTCTTTACGAGTATTCATGACAAAACCTCTAATTCCAGTTGGTCTTTGATGAGGAATTTCTGATTTAAGAATTTCGCCGTTGGTTGCTCTCAAAAAATCATATGAGTTTTCCCATCTAGAAATATTATTTTCACGATAAATATTTATCAGTCCAGCCTTAAAAGCCTCAAATATACCTGACCCATCAGCAAAATATTCATATTTTATTTGGTCAAAATTATGTTTTCCTTTGTTAAAAGCAATATCAGCACCCCAATAATCGGTATTTCTCTCAAATGTTATAAAACGATTAGGTTCATACGATCCAATCTTATATGGACCACTACCAGTTATGATATCCAAGGAACTTTTACTAAAGTCCCTATCGTTCCAGTCGGCTTTTTTCAAGATTGGACGCAATCCCAGTATCAAAGGAAGCTCAAGATCTACCGAATTAAATTCAAATTTAATTGTTAATGGACCAGTTTTTGAAATATTTTCAATTTTTTTCCAGCTATTTAAATATCTAGGATGACCAACTGTTCCCATTGTTTCAAATGACCAAATAACATCCGCGACAGTAACTGAGGAGCCATCGGAGAACTTTGCTTCAGGTCTTAATGCAAATTCAACCCATTCACGATTCGGGCCAACTTCAATACTTTCAGCTAACAGACCATATAATGAGAAAGGCTCATCCCAATTTCTTCCCATTAAACTTTCTACAACATGCGCTCTGACACCCCAAGGTGATCTTCCTTTTCTGATGTAAGGGTTCATTGAATCAAATCCGCCTCTTTCACCATATATAAGCACACCGCCAGTTTTCGAATTGGTGCTCACATAAGGTAGAGACACAAAATCATGTGGTAACTGGGGGTCACCATACATAGCTATGCCATGGGAAGGCTCGCTTGAGGCCGAAAATGTGAAGATTACATTTTGTAAAATTATAAAAAAAACAAGTTTTGAGATGAAATATTTAATGATTTGAACCCCATTGAACCAATACTTTCTTGATAACTTATCCCCCTATTGCACTGAGATACAAACATTTTTTTATTTTTTGCTTGGACATTCATAAATAATAACTTATAAGAGGTGCACTGCTCGATAGGTTTCTAGCCTGTATGAAACCTGCCTCAATAACCTTACGCCCTCTTTATGAGGGCGTTTTTTTTATTAAACTACAAAGTTTACAAATTTTTTATTTTCCTTTTAAAACCTGTTCAATATAAAAATGCATAATTAAAAGCAAATAAAGATAACTGATACAGGGAGTAACTTTTGATAAAAATTGATATATTATCTGACCCAATTTGTCCCTGGTGTTTGATTGGTAAAACGTTTTTGGATAGAGCGTTGGAGATAAGACCAGACCATGTTTTCACACTTGAGTGGCATCCTTATATGCTCAATCCCAAAATGCCAAAAAATGGAATGGATCGGGAAGAATATCTAATAAATAAATTTGGTTCAAAACATAACGCGACAGAGGCATATCAAAAAATTATTGAAACGATATCCAAAAACGATATTGAAGTAAATTTTAACAATATCAAGCGCACACCAAACACTCTTGATGCCCACAGATTAATCCATTGGGCCGGTCTTGAAGGAAAACAAGAAAAAGCAATAAACTCAATATTTCATGAGTATTTTGTCATGGGAAAAGATATTAGTAACGATCATGTACTGTCATCTATAGCATCTGATATTGGTATGAATCATAAGTCATTCAATCACGCGATAAAAACCAATAAAGACGTGAAAAGCATATCTGATCGTATAAAAAATGCGAGCACAAAAGGGGTAACTGGTGTCCCCTGCTTTATTGTGAATAATCAATACGTACTTCAAGGCGCTCAACCAACTAAGCTTTGGCTAAAAGTGATAGATGAGACAGTTAACCCTAATAATACAAAATTATACTAAGGTCTTAGTAATTCTACTAACAATCATTTTAAAATGATTAGGAGGGCTTTTAATCCCCGAAAACCAAAGATATAACTCCTGATCATTTTCTAATAGCAATTCCTCATACGCAGACAACTCTTGATCGTTAAGCTCATTAATATGGGTTTGAGCAAATTTACCCAATATTATATCGTTTTCCTTTATACCTCGTCTATTTGATTGCATAAGCAAACGTTTAATTTTTATCCATTTTTCTTCACTCATAAATAAGCCCTTAGAACTTGAAATAATATAGCCTACACAATACACAAGTAGTACTATGGTTAGCCAAATAAAGGAAGAAATTATGGCATTTATCTCAAATACTCTATCCCTTGTAAAACCCTCGCCAACAATATCAATTTCCACATTGGCAAACGAGCTTAAACGTAAAGGTAAAAATATTATAGCTTTGAGCGCAGGAGAACCTGATTTTGATACCCCCAAAAATATAAAAGATGCTGCTATTAATGCAATAAATGAAGGTAAAACTAAATACACCGCGCCAGATGGAATGCCTGAACTTAAAGAAGCAATAGTTAAGAAATTTAAACGAGAAAATGATTTGACATACAGCACCGATCAAATCTCGATCGGAAATGGTGGTAAACAAATTATATACAATGCATTAATGGCAACTATAAATATCGATGACGAAGTCTTAATACCTGCCCCATATTGGGTGAGTTACCCTGACATGGTTTTATTATCAGGCGGGAAACCATGCATAGTCGAAACAAGAGAGGAGGATAGTTTTAAATTAACCCCAAAGGTGTTAAAAGCTGCGATAACTCCTAGGACGAAATGGTTAATATTAAATTCCCCCTCTAATCCGACAGGCGCAGGTTACACTCTTGAAGAATTAAAACAGATTGGCAATTTAATAGAAAATTACCCTGATATCTATATTCTAACGGATGAAATTTATGAACACTTATCCTATGCGCCGTTCAAATTTTTTTCATTTGCACAAGCAAATCCCAGTTTAAGTAGTCGGACTTTAACAATGAATGGCGTATCAAAAGCATACGCAATGACTGGATGGAGGATAGGCTATGCTGGGGGACCAGAGATATTAATAAAAAATATGAGAAAAATTCAATCACAATCAACATCAAATCCCTGCACAATCTCTCAATGGGCGGCACTCGAAGCACTTAATGGAAATCAGGATTACATTAGGAAGAGTTTACCAAGATTTAAAGATCGTAGAGATTTGGTAGTCGAAATGCTAAATAACTGCAAAGGTATAACTTGCCCTACTCCTGTCGGCGCATTCTATGCATATCCATCTATTAAAGGTTGTATAGGAAAAACTACAGAAAGTGGTGTGAAAATAGAAAATGATGAAAAATTCGCAAAGACATTACTAGAGGAAACTGGCGTGGCCGTAGTTTTTGGCGCTGCTTTTGGTGGATCTCCAGCATTTAGAGTAAGTTATGCAGAATCTAATGATACATTGAAAGAAGCCTGCAATCGTATTAATAAATTTTGCTCAACAATACTATGAGTAAATTATAATAAAAATAGAAAAGTTGTCGCAATGAGTTTTCTTAAAAAATTCACACAATCACCGATTGATCATGACTTTGTACAAAATCCGTATAAATTTTATGAGCAAATTGAAACAGCGGGTGATTTTTTCTTCTGGAATGATTACGAACGAGTTTGCGCCAGAAGTCACAGAGCCGTATCAGCGATTTACAAAGATAAGCGTTTTGGACGCGAAATACCTCCAGAACTAAGACGACCAATTCCCTCCCACTTGGAAGACTTTTATCAGATCGAGAAACATTCTATGTTAGAAAAAGAACCTCCTAACCATACAAGATTACGAAGTCTGGTGTTAAGGGCATTCACGACGAGAAAAATCTCCCAATTTAACGAAGAATTAGATCAATTATGCCATAAATTGATAGATGAATTCTCTGAGCATGAGGTTGACCTTTTACCTGCTTACGCTCAAAAAATTCCAATAATTATTATTGCCAGATTATTAGGTATTCCAGAAGAAATGTCAGATCAATTATTGTCATGGTCTAATGCAATGGTTGCAATGTATCAAGCAAGACGGACAACAGAAATTGAAAAAGAAGCTAATCAGAGCGCCGCAGACTTCAGGGTTTATTTAAAGGCGTATATTGATGAAAGGCGAAAAAATCCAAGAGATGATTTATTGTCAAACCTAATTCAAGCAGAAGAATTAGGTGAAAAACTGACAACAGCAGAATTAATTTCTACTGTAGTCCTACTATTAAATGCAGGACACGAAGCGACAGTCCACACCTTAGGAAATGGTATAAAAACCTTAATTGAAACTCGAAATCCAAGGAAATGGACTCAACCTGATTTAATTAATAAAACGGTTGAAGAAATCTTAAGATTTGATCCACCACTTCACATGTTTAATCGATATGCCTATGAGGATCTGGAACTCTTTGATGTTAAAATCCAATACGGTCAAGAGATAATGCTGATGCTAGCCGCATCAGGGCGTGACACAATACAAATTGAAAACCCTAATATTTTTGATCCTTTAAGAAAAGCGACGCCCCACTTCGCGCTAGGCGCTGGAATACATTTTTGTGTTGGCGCTCCACTGGCTAGACTTGAACTTCAAAAGGCTTTACCCATTTTATTTAAAAGGTGTCCCAATATTTCAATTATTAACCCACCCGTTTATGCTAATTTGTACCATTTCCACGGATTAACTTCGCTAAAAATCAAACCTTAGAGGACAGTCACGTGCAGCCTATCAGTCAAAATTCAAATAATTCAGATAAATTGGTGACAGAATTATTAGAAATTATGAAACAACTTAGGGACAAAGATAATGGTTGCCCTTGGGATAAACAGCAAACGTTTGAAACAATTTCAAAATATACAATTGAAGAAGCATACGAGGTTGTAGAAGCTATAAATAACAAAGACTGGGAAAACTTAAATGAGGAACTTGGGGATCTCTTACTGCAAGTGGTTTATCATTCTCAGATTGCGCACGAATTGGGGATGTTTGAGTTTCATGAAGTAGTAAAGAATATATCTACTAAAATGATATCAAGACACCCCCATATTTTTGGAAATAAAAACAAAAAACAATCTCTAGAACAGCAGATTAAAGATTGGGAAGAAATTAAAGATATAGAAAAGAAGAAAAAAACTAATAATAAAGGATATTTACTAGACAACATACCAAAAGCCCTTCCAGCTTTGATTAGAGCAGAAAAACTTCAAAAAAAGGCAGCTGAGGTGAAATTTGATTGGGTGGAAACCAGAGAAGTGCTTGATAAAATTAATGAAGAGTCTTCAGAATTAATCAATTCAATAGAAAATCTTAACCAAGCCGAAATCGAAGAAGAGCTCGGCGATATATTATTCACAATAGTAAACTTATCTAGAAAATTAAAAGTAGACCCAGAAAAGGCTCTTAACAGGACCAATGAAAAATTTAGATATCGCTTAAATGGAATTGAAGACGAGCTAATTAAGTTAGGAAAATCGTTTAAAGAAATTGATCCAGATCTCTTAGAAACTCTATGGGAGGCGCAAAAAAACTGACAAAAATCAGTAAGCACTTTTCGGTTGAACTATTGATCTAATTGGTTTCTTTTATACAAATGGCAAAAAAAATTATTATAGACACAGATCCAGGTCAAGATGATGCTGTCGCAATTTTATTAGCTTTGGCAAGCCCTGAGTTAGATATCGTTGGAATAACAACAGTTGCTGGAAATGTTCCTTTAGCGCTAACCACTCGAAATGCTTTAATAATTACTGAATTAGCAGAAAGGCAGGATATTGGTGTATATGCCGGCTGTGATGCGCCCATATCAAGGCCCTTAGTAACAGCAGAGCATGTACATGGATCGACAGGATTAGATGGTCCAAAATTAATAAACCCAAGTACTACAGAAAATAAAGAACATGGTGTTGATTTTATTATTAAGACTTTGAGAGACAATCCCGCCCAGACAATAACGTTATGCCCCTTAGGGCCGTTAACAAATATTGCTACCGCATTTAAAAAAGCACCAGATGTTATTAAAAAAGTTAAGCAAATTGTTTTAATGGGTGGTGCTTACTTTGAGGTTGGGAACATCACGCCAGCAGCAGAGTTCAATATATTTGTAGATCCAGAAGCCGCATCTTTAGTCTTTAATTTAAACTTAGATATTGTAGTTATGCCTCTTGATGTAACTCACAAAGCCCTGACGACATCAGAGAGAATCCAAAAATTTAGAAATTTAAATACTAAATGTGGAAACTTTGTTGCTGAAATGACAGCCTTTTTTGAACGTTTTGACAAAGACAAATATGGAACAGAAGGAGCGCCTCTTCATGATCCATGCGTAATAGCTTATTTACTGAATCCAGATATATTTACAGGACGCTACATTAATGTCGAAATTGAAACCAAATCAGAACTCACACTTGGGATGACTGTTGCAGATTGGTGGGGAGTAACTGATCGCAAGAAAAATGCATTATTCATAGGACACATCGACTCAGATAAATTTTATAATATGTTAATCGATAGGATCGCAAAATTACCCTGATTTTTTTTTCCAATTAATTAATATTATTCCTACTGAAACTAAGAAAAGCGAACCAACAATAGTAATTCCGATACTTTCACCTAGTACCAACCAGCCAAAAATCACACCAAAAACTGGTGCGAGAAAACTAAAGCTAGCCATGTCACTTGCTGGATAAATAGATAAAACCCAAAACCACAATACAAAACCGATGGAAACGATTCCAATAACTTGAAATCCAAACAGAAAAATATGTAAGAGCTGCAAATCTCTTATGAATGGCCCAAAGAAAAAGGCGACAGGAATCAAAATAAATGGAGAAACAGCTAGCTGATAAATCAGCTGCATTTCTGGCGTTGACTTGCGAAGATTTGAGAGTCTTGCAAAGAGCACAATTCCTGCCCAAAGAATAGAGCCAATTATGCACATAAGATCTCCCAAAAGGGCATAACCACCAGAAATATTATCACTTAATGCCCATGCTAAGCCAACTACCGCACATAAGAGGCCTAATATACGGATAAAAGTTATTTTCTCATTTGGAATTAGAAAATGTGCCACAATTGTTAACCACACTGGCATAGAGTAAAACATGATACTAGCTCGACCAACAGTCGTGTAGTCCAAAGCTAGAAATAAAAGCACAAATTCCAAACCAAAGAATATACCAGTGATAATACCAGGCTTTAATGATCCATCAGTAATATTAATCTTATTTCCACGAATGACTGCGTACGAAAATACAATTACAAAGGCAAATACCGATCGCATACCTGCCTGAAAGACCGGTTGTAAACCATCATTTACTATTTTTATCAGCACTTGATTAAGGCCAATTAGTGCTGAGAAGACAATGAGCGACGCAGCCCCTAATGTGTCAATTTTATCTTTCCGTTTCATCAAATCATTCGATGCTCAGAAAACAATAGTGTCAAGTAAATTGATAACATTGAAAAAATAATTTAAGATATATTTTTAATTTAAATTAACTCTTTCCTAATATAGTGGAATGTACATGACCCTAATTCAAGTAATTAGTACATTAATAGTTTTAGCGGGCGTCTTTGGCGTGATTAATTACCTTTTTTTGAAATTACCATCAACAATTGGAATTTTAATTGTCGCCCTTCTCGCCTCCATAAGTTTAATGGTTGTCAATTATTTAAAACCAGAGCTAGAAATTTCAAAAGATTTTATCTTGTTTGTAAATAATATTGAATTTTCCAAAGCTCTTTTAGAAGGCATGTTAGGTCTGCTACTTTTTGCGGGGGCGCTACATATCAAAGTAAACGACTTAAGATTACAAATTTTTCCGATTTTCCTAATGGCTACCTTTGGTGTTTTATTATCAACAATAATCATAGGATTTGGGTTCAGTTTGTTCACTGGACTCCCCTTGATTTTAGCTTTAATTTTTGGAGCATTAATCTCTCCAACAGATCCAGTTGCCGTAATAGGAATACTGAAACAAGCAAAACTTTCAAAAGGCTTAGAAACTAAAATAGCAGGAGAAAGCTTATTTAATGATGGAGTTGGATACGTTATCTTTCTTCTACTTGTGGGGATAGCATTTTCCACAAATGATCATGTCAGTCCAACTGCATACAACATATTGACTCTTTTCTTAACTGAAGTTTTAGGCGGAGCACTTATGGGTGCGTTACTAGGCTATATTACGTTTTGGATAATGAAACGGATAGATGACTACCCTTTAGAAGTATTGTTAACACTTGGCCTAGCTTTGGGAGGTTATCAATTGGCAATATTCCTTCATTTATCTGGTCCAATTATGGTGGTTGTGGCTGGCCTTTTTATTGGTCATGTGGGCATCAACAAAGGGATGAGTGAGAAAACAAGAGAGTATGTTAATTCGTTTTGGCAATTAGTAGATGAAATTTTGAACGCAGTTCTATTTCTATTAATTGGTTTCAAGGTTTTATCTATCACTTGGTCAACCAGTGTTATCGGTGCAGGAGTTTTTGCTATAATTTTGTGTGTCTTTGCAAGATTCTTTGCTGTGATTATACCAGTAATTTTATTAAAACCATTTCGAGATTTTTCTAAAGGTGTAGTACCAATAATGACGTGGGGTGGGCTTAAGGGCGGTATCTCAGTGGCATTAGCTTTGTCACTACCAGAAAGTGAATGGAAACCAATAATACTAACATCAACATACGCTGTAGTTTTGTTTTCAATTATTATCCAAGGCTTAACTATTGCTCCGTTAGCTAAATTAGTTAGTAAGCAGAATAAATAAAATAAGACCTTTTAGAGCATAACAAGCTAAGATAAGAACAAATAATGGATACTAAATCAATAATTTTTCGTTGCGAGGACCAAGGACTGCGTATGACAGATCAACGCAGAACAATAGCAACAATTTTAGATTCAGTAATCGACCATCCTGATGTTGAGGAACTTTACGGGCGGATTAATAAAGTTGATAAATCAATATCATTGGCAACTGTATATCGTACCGTTAAACTTTTTGAAGAATTAGGGATATTGGAAAAACTAGAATTTGGTGATGGAAGAGCCAGATATGAAGACGCAGATCGAGAACATCACGACCACCTTATAAATGTCCAGAATGGCGAAGTAATTGAATTCGTAAATAGTGATATTGAAAAATTACAAGAGAAAATAGCACAGGAGCTTGGCTTTAAGTTACTTGGGCATAAATTAGAGCTTTACGGCGTTCCAATAATTAAAAAAAATACCTCCAGCTAATGTTTTCAAAAAATGAAAACCTAACTGGTATAATCTTAATGATGTTTTCGATGTTTGGATTTGCTATTGGAGACGCATTTTTAAAGCTAGCAACTGAAACTGTCCCAATTGGAGAAGCAATGGCTCTTATGGGGATTGGTTCAAGCTTAATATTTTATTTTGTGATCAGATTTTCAGGAGGTCCTCTTTTTAATAAATCTCTCTTTGAATTTCCAATGATTTTAAGAAATTTTGGAGACGCACTTGGGACTGTGGGAATATTTATTTCTTTAGCATTAATTCCTCTAACTACTGTGGCTGCAATAATGCAGGCTCTTCCACTCTTTGTAATCATCGCTGCCGTCGTGTTTTTAAAAGAAAAAGTTGGATTTCGGAGATGGATGGCAGTTTTATTTGGATTAGTTGGAATGATACTTATAGTGAGACCAGGCTCTGAAAGTTTTAATTTTTACACTCTTTTTGCAGTTATGGGCGTATTAGGGATGACATTAAGAGATATCGGCTCTCGACTAGCACCACAAATTATCAAATCAGAATTTATGGCATTTTATGCATCATTAATGTGTATACCAATTGGGTTGGTTATAATGTTCATAGAGGGCAGCGTGAAAACATTAACATTTGTTGAATTTTTTTATTTGATTATGCTCGTAATAACTGGAACCTTTTCATACCACACAATGACCGTTGCAGTAAGATTAGGAGAAATATCAGCAATAGCACCAATTAGATATACTCGACTATTTTTTGCCATGGGATTTGGGGCTTTAGTTTTTAATGAAATACCTGATAATTATACACTTTTAGGAGCTGGAATAATTGTTATCTCTGGTTTATACGCTTTTTTGAGAGAGGTACGTATGAGCAAAGCGTCACTATACTCTAAAAGTTAATTAACTTATTTTATTATTTAGTAAGGAAAATCTTAATGTCTCTTATTAGTTCAATACATGGGCGACAAATAATAGACAGTCGTGGAAACCCAACTGTTGAAGTTGATGTGAGATTAAAAGATGGTTCGTTCGGGCGTGCAGCTGTGCCCTCTGGAGCGTCAACTGGTGCACACGAAGCTGTAGAACTCAGAGACAATGAATCAAGTAAGTTTTTTGGTAAAGGCGTTCAAAAAGCTATTTCTGGCGTTAACGGTGAATTATCCAATAACTTGATTGGAATGAATGCACTCGATCAATCAAAAGTTGATACTTTGATGTGCGAATTGGATGGCACTCCAAATAAGGCTCGATTAGGTGCGAATGCTATACTTGGCGTATCAATGGCAGTATCAAAAGCAGCGGCGGCCTCAATTGGAAAAAACTTATATGAATATATTGGTGGCCCTGAAGCACACATTCTGCCTGTTCCAATGATGAATATCATAAATGGTGGCCAGCATGCGAATAATCAAATTGATATACAAGAATTCATGATTATGCCCATAAATTTGTCTTCAATATCAGAAGCTATTCGAGTTGGATCAGAAATTTTTCATACACTCAAAAATGAATTAAATAACAATAATTTATCTACAGGTATTGGAGATGAGGGTGGGTTTGCGCCAAATTTAAAATCTACTCGTGAGGCTTTAGATTATATTCTAAAATCGATTGAGAAAGCTGGGTATAAACCAGGTGAAGACGTTTGTTTAGCTTTAGATTGTGCTGCTACAGAGTACTATAAAGATGGTCTTTATGTTATGGCAGGATCAAATCAAGTATTTGATAGTGATGCAAAAGTAGAGTTTTTGAAATCACTTATTTCTGACTATCCAATTATTTCAATTGAAGATGGTATGGCTGAAGATGATTGGAATGGATGGAAAACGTTAACTCATGAAATTGGCTCAAGATGCCAACTTGTTGGTGATGATCTCTTTGTGACAAACACTAAAAGACTGAGCAAAGGTATTGATGAAAAAGCTGCTAACTCCCTATTAGTTAAAGTAAACCAAATTGGAACGCTCACAGAAACTATTGATGCAGTAAATCTTGCTCACAAAAATAAATTTACTTGTGTTATGTCCCACAGATCGGGCGAAACTGAAGATTCAACAATTGCAGACTTAGCAGTTGCAACTAATTGCGGCCAAATAAAAACAGGATCGCTCGCCAGATCTGATAGATTGGCAAAATATAATCAATTGATAAGAATTGAAGAGTCTTTAGGCCTGGCCGGAAAATATGCAGGTAATTCAATACTTAAGTAGGATAATGACTACTCATGCTGGAAATGAAATCTTACCTCCTGATAAACCTCTAGTTACTCCGGTTGTGCTAGGTGATGATGTATTAAAACCCCGAAAAACTCTGACGGCAAGATAACCAAATGCCTGAGCTTCGAGCATATCTCCGTCTAAACCATAGTCATCAATACTAGAAACCTTCATTGGTAAGTTTTTTCTCAAACCCTCCATGATAACTTTATTTTTTCGACCACCTCCCGAAACCAACAAAAGTTCCGGTTTAATACTCAACGAATTTAAACTAATTTTGACAGACTCAATGCAAGCTGCAGTTGCAGTAGCAATAGCATCTTTGGGCAATAAGCTATTTAATTCTTCAATAAAATTAGAAAATGAATTGCGATCTAAAGATTTTGGCGCTGGTTGTCGGAAGTAATTATTTGATAAAAATCTTAAAATAATATGTTGGTCTACTTTTCCTTCAGCTGCGACTCTTCCGTCAGCATCATAGTTTTGTTTAAATTTTTCATACATAATATCATCAATAGGTGCATTTGCTGGTCCAGTATCAAATGCTAGAAGAGCACCCTCCTCGTCTGGCCTATCGCATGCAGGATTAACAATAGTAATGTTCCCAACACCACCCAAATTTAAAAAAGCTATAATCTTAGTCGCATTAATAAACTTAGCACAAGCAAAATGAAAAAAAGGTGCTAACGGAGCGCCCTGGCCACCATTAACTAGGTCTAACGTTCGAAAATCCCAAACAATTGGTAACTTTAAAGCCTCCGCTAAAATTTTTCCTGATCCTACTTGATGTGTTCTCATATTTTCTGGATCATGCGCCAAAGTTTGCCCATGGAAGCCGACCAAATCTGTATCAAAATTAGCAATTTCTTTAATATGAATTTTTTCTATTATTTCAGTAGCTTCCGCAGTGTATTCTTCTCCAGGCCATTTGCCTAAAGCCAATTTTAATTTTTTTCTTTCTTCGTTATTAAATTCAGTAAATTTGGACGAACCAAAACTAAAAATTTTATTACCATCAGTCCTTATCATTGCTAAATCCAAGCCATCTAATGAAGTTCCACACATGCATCCCAAGGCGTTAATTGGAAAGTTTTTATGCATTGGTTCTTTCATCAGACAGAAAACTCGCTATAACCGATTTAAAACATAGTAGAGTGATAAACTTATATGACGTATAAGCCTAGATCAGATTTTTTACACATTATGCAAAGTAGAGGTTATCTTCAAGATTGCTCCGATTTTGAGGGACTTGATCAAGCATTAAGTAAAAAGACTGTTTCAGCGTATATAGGGTTTGATGCAACTGCTAATAGCTTACACGTTGGCTCATTGATACAGATTATGATCTTGAGATGGTTGCAAAAGACTGGCCATAAACCAATAACCTTAATGGGAGGAGGAACAACAAAAATTGGAGACCCATCAGGGAAAGATCAAAGCCGTCAGCTATTAAGTTCAAACGAGATAAATGAAAATATAGTTGGTATTAGAAAAGTATTTGACAAATATTTACAATTCGGGATTGGGAAAACTGATGCCGTTCAACCAAATAATTCCGAATGGTTAGAAAATTTAAACTATATAGATTTTTTGCGAGATTATGGCCGTCATTTTACTATCAACAGGATGTTAGCATTTGATAGCGTCAAACTCAGATTAGAACGCGAGCAGCCCTTAACATTTTTAGAATTTAATTACATGCTTCTTCAAGCTTATGACTTCATGGAACTAAATAAGAGATATGATTGCACACTTCAATTGGGAGGTTCAGATCAGTGGGGAAACATTGTTAATGGAATAGACCTTACAAGACGAATAAACAAAACTGAAGTATTTGGGTTAACCACCCCATTACTTACAAAAGCTGATGGATCAAAAATGGGTAAATCTGCTGATGGCGCCATATGGCTAAATAGTGAAAAACTAGAACCATATCTGTTTTGGCAATTCTGGCGAAATACTATGGACGAAGATGTTGGAAAATTCTTAAGATTGTTTACTGAATTATCAATCGAAGAGTGTAAAAAATTAGAAAACTTAAAAGGATCTGAAATAAATCACGCAAAACAGATATTAGCAACCGAAATTACAACTTTAGCTCATGGAAAAAAAGCAGCTTCAGACGCTGAGAAAACTGCACAAAATGTTTTTAATGAAGGCTCCTCTAATGATGGATTGCCTACGATGTTTATAAACAAAAAAGAACTTGAAAATGGAATTACTGCTGCCCAACTATTCGTGCGTGCAGGGCTCTGCCATTCTGGTAAAGAAGCAAAACGACTAATAACAGAGGGAGGGGCAAAAATTAATGACGTCATAATTCAAGAACCCTCAAAAATATTCTTTAAAATCGATATGGTCGAAGAACTTAAATTAAGTGCAGGAAAGAAGAGACACTCTTTGGTTAAAGTAGAATAGTACGCTCATAATAATTCATTAACACGTTAATTATCTTTTTTAATGTAAACTTTAGACATAAAATCAGGATTACTGACCTCACCATTATTACCTGTGCCCAGTTTAATGCTGTCGATAATATTTTGCCCTGAGATCACTCTACCAAATATGGTGTATTTTCCATTCAAGAACGGAGCATCATTGAACATAATAAAAAATTGAGAATTTGCAGAATCTGGCTGAGAAGATCTTGCCATCCCCACAACCCCTTTAGTATATTCCAGAGTGCTAAATTCTGCAGGCAAGTTTGGCAATTTAGATCTCCCACGCCCAGCATTAACGATATCAGGCGAACCTTTAATCCCAAATTGAACATCACCAGTCTGAGCCATAAAGCCTTCTATAACTCTATGGAAAACAATATTATCGTAAGCGCCAGATTCGGCTAGTGTTTTTATTCTTTCAACATGCTTTGGAGCAACATCAGGTAACAACAAAATCTCAACAACTCCCGAAGCTTGCCCCTCAATTTCGATAGTTAATATGTCTTTCGCTGTCGCACTAACATTAAAAATTAGTAAGGTTGTTAATATTAAAAAAAATCTCATTTAACTTCAACATCAGCAGCTACTCTTACTGAAACCATTCTATCAGGATCCATTGGAGGCTCACCCCTTGCAATATCATCAACCAGCTCCATTCCTTTAGTCACACGGCCATAAACAGTGTATTGTCCATTCAAAAAATCATTATCTTTAAAGTTTATAAAAAATTGAGAGTTCGCTGAATCTGGACTTTGTGAACGGGCTGCGCCAATTGTACCTCGAGAATGTGGTAGCTTTGAGAATTCTGCTGGTAAGTTTGGATGCTCTGAACCACCAGTACCAGCCATTCTTATGTTAAAGTCTTTTTCCATATTTCCATTAGAAACGTCACCTGTTTGCGCCATAAAACCTTCTATAACTCTATGAAAGCAAACATTATCATAAGCACCTGATCGTGCTAACACTTTCATGCGTTCAGAATGCAAAGGTGCAACATCAGATAATAACTCCACATGAACCTCTCCAGATTTTAGAGTTATAATTATAGTGTTTTCAAGATTTGTATTTGTTGTCACGATATTCTCCATTTTGTTTCGCGACACCTTATTACAAGGATCTAATAAGTAAAACCCTTACCTGATCTTTTTAATCAGAGCGTTTTTAACATCTTTAGTTACAAATTTGCTAATATCACCACCCAACCGGGCAATTTCTTTAACCAAACGAGATGCAATGGCCTGGTTTTTTAAATCTGACATTAAAAATACCGTCTCTATTTCATCATTCATAGCACGGTTCATCCCCACCATCTGATACTCATATTCAAAATCTGAAACAGCTCGTAACCCACGAATTATCATCCTTGCTCCGACCTCCTGAGCACAATCAATTAAAAGATTCTCAAATGGATGGGTTACTATTTCAGTTCCGAATTTCTCAGCAATAGGACGAATTTCTGATTCCACCATTGCAACGCGCTCCTCAAAGCTAAAGAGAGGAGTTTTATCGCTATTTATTGCAACGCCAATTACCAGTTTATCAACCAGAGTGCTCGCGCGTTGAAAAATATCGATATGTCCAAGTGTGACTGGGTCAAAGGTTCCGGGATACAAAGCAACTCTCATTTAACAACCTTTCTAAAACCAATTAAGACTTGATACACGTGAAGTAATAAGATCGCACTGAATAATTATAATGTGCATTTAACCAAAAATATAATATTTAACAATTGATAATTACTGTTCATAGTCAAAAATAAGTAAAAACCTTTATCAATGCATTACGAACAAATAAATAAGTTTGTGCTTTCATCAATTGGTATACATGTCTATTATGTAGCAAATTTATTTATTTTAGGAGCAAGAACCAAATGCAAGAAATTGGACATCACATCAATGGGGCAACTGTCGCTGGAAAGTCAGGTAGGACATCAGAAGTCTTCAACCCAGCCACTGGAGAAGTACAAGCAAGAGTTTCACTAGCAACAGTCGATGAGATGAATGAAGCAGTCAAAATCGCCGCAAAAGCTCAACCAGCCTGGGCAGCAACAAATCCACAGCGAAGAGCTAGAGTCTTAATGAAATTTGTAGATTTGTTAAACAGAGATATGGATAAATTAGCCGAATGCTTAAGTCGTGAACATGGCAAGACCCTGCCTGACGCCGCTGGAGATGTAGTTCGCGGTCTTGAAGTAGTCGAATACTGCATTGGAGCACCACAGCTACTAAAAGGCGAATACACGGATAGCGCCGGTCCAGGAATCGATATGTATTCCATGAGGCAAGCACTAGGTGTAACAGCTGGAATAACGCCTTTTAATTTTCCTGCAATGATACCTATGTGGATGTTCGCTCCGGCAATAGCATGTGGAAACGCATTTATACTGAAGCCATCAGAGAGAGATCCCTCTGTACCCATGATGCTTGCAGCTTTGTTAGAAGAAGCAGGATTGCCAAAAGGTATTTTACAAGTGGTCAATGGTGACAAGGAAGCGGTTGACGCCATTTTAGATAATGAAACAATCCAATCAATTGGGTTTGTTGGCTCTACACCAATAGCAGAATATATATACTCAAGAGGTTGTGCCAACGGGAAACGTGTTCAATGTTTTGGTGGCGCTAAAAACCATATGATAATCATGCCCGATGCAGATATGGATCAGGCGGCAGATGCTTTAGTAGGTGCTGGATATGGTGCTGCTGGTGAGCGATGTATGGCTATCTCCGTAGCTGTACCGGTTGGTGACGACACCGCGGATCGGCTGATAGAAAAACTTGCACCCAGAGTGGAGAAATTAAAAGTAGGCCCATACACATCAGGAAACGACGTCGATTATGGTCCTGTGATTACTTCTCAGGCTGCGCAAAAAATAGCTGACTTAGTCGAAACTGGAGTAAGTCAGGGTGCCAAACTTGTCGTTGATGGTCGAAATTTTGGACTTCAAGGTTACGAAAATGGATTTTTTGTTGGAGCCCATCTTTTTGATAACGTGACAAAAGATATGGATATTTATAAACAAGAGATATTTGGACCAGTGCTATCAACTGTTCGAGCACAGTCCTATGAGGAGGCTCTAAGCTTAGCGATGGACCACGAATATGGAAACGGTACCGCCATCTTCACAAGAGATGGAGATACAGCCCGAGACTTTGCAAATAGAATTAATATTGGAATGGTGGGTATCAATGTCCCAATCCCAGTGCCTCTGGCTTATCACACGTTTGGTGGGTGGAAAAAATCTGCGTTTGGCGATTTAAATCAACATGGCCCAGATGCTTTTAAATTCTACACTCGGACCAAAACTGTTACTTCAAGGTGGCCATCTGGTATCAAAGAAGGTGGAGAATTTTCTATACCAATAATGGAATAAATCATGAATATACTTTTTATGCTCAAACATAAATATCAAATAAGATAAGTTGATCAACGTTAATTAATGGTGAGAATTCTGTGTAAACTGAACACAAAGATGCATAGATAATCAAAGGAAAAAATTTATGGATTTTTCGTTAACAGATGAAAATAACGCTGTTTTTGATATGGCATATGAATTTGGTCAAGAGTTTATAGCTCCTTATGCATTAGCATGGGAAAAAGAAGGCAATATACCAAAGGATTTATGGGCAAAGGCTGGTGAACTTGGCTTAGGTGGTATTTACGTATCAGAAGAGTTTGGTGGGTCTGGCCTGGATAGATTCAGTGCAACCCTTATTTTTGAAGCTTTAGCAATGGCCTGTCCAAGTGTTGGTTCTTTTTTAACAATTCATAACATGTGCGGAGGAATGATTGAAAAGTTTGGATCTCTAGAGCTAAAAGAAAAATGGCTGCCAAAATTGTGCAAAATGGAAACTATATTCTCATACTGCTTATCTGAGCCTGGCTCTGGCTCAGATGCCGCTGCTTTAAAAACAAAGGCAAAAAAAACAAATGAAGGTTATTCCCTAAATGGAACAAAATCTTTTATTTCAGGAGGAGGATATTCAGACGCTTATATCGTGATGACAAGAACTGGCCAAAGTGGACCAAAAGGTATTTCAGCTTTTATCGTAGAGGATAAGTCAAAAGGTCTTAGTTTTGGCGCTTTAGAAGAAAAAATGGGGTGGAGAGCTCAACCAACAGCACAAGTCCAAATGGACGATTGTGTTGTGCCTTTTGACAATCTCCTAGGTGAAGAAGGAGAAGGCTTTACTTACGCAATGAATGGTTTAGATGGTGGGCGAATAAATATTGCGGCTTCAGCACTGGGTGGAGCGCAATCTGCATTAAATCGTACAATTAAATATATGGGTGAAAGAGACGCATTTGGAAAAAAACTTAATCAATTTCAGGCGCTACAGTTCCGCCTAGCGGATTTAGAAACAGAAATACAAGCGGCACGTACTTTCCTTAGACAGTCCGCCTGGAAACTCGATAATAATGCACAAGACACCACAAAATATTGCGCTATGGCAAAAAGATTTGTGACTGATGTATCATTTAATGTTGCGAATGAATGTCTGCAGTTACATGGCGGCTATGGTTACTTAAGTGAATACGGTATTGAGAAAATAGTGAGGGATTTAAGAGTGCATCAAATCCTAGAGGGAACAAATGAAATAATGCGTATGATTATATCTCGATCGCTTATCGATGAAAATAATTGATGTCAGACATTATTATAGAAACCAGGGGCAAAGCTGGCAAGATTACTCTCAATCGACCTGAGGCTTTAAATGCACTAACATATAAAATGATATTACAAATAGAAGAAGCTCTTGATAAATGGAGAGATAACCCTGCTATTTCCTTAATTATCTTTGATGCTAATGGTGAAAGAGCTTTTTGTTCAGGAGGAGATATCGCTGATTTATATTCAGAAGGGAAAAAAAGAAATTTTAAATTCGGTCAAAAATTCTGGAGAGATGAATATAGGGTTAATGCAAAAATCCATGAGTACCCTAAGCCAATCATAAGTTTTTTACATGGTTTCACCATGGGGGGTGGTGTCGGTATCGGTTGTCATGCAAACTACCGAATAGTAGCTGAAGATAGTCAAATTGCGATGCCAGAATGTGGCATTGGATTAATGCCAGACGTCGGTGGATCATTAATTTTATCTAATGCACCTGAGGGTCTTGGAATTTATTTGGGAATAACTTGCAAAAGAATGGGTCCAGCAGAGGCAATTTATGCTGGGTTTGCGGACACTTACGTGCCTAAAAAAGATTGGCCTAAATTAAAAGAATTACTTATTCAAACTGGCAATTGGAAACGAATAATCGATTACCGTGAGAAAACTCAAAAAAGTAGTTTGGAAGAAAATAAAAGTTTGATAAGAAAATATTTCATGAAGAATTCACTAACTGAAATATATTCAGAGCTAAAATGTGCAAAAAATGAATTTGCAGAAAAAAGTTTAATGTCTCTTAACCGTTCGTCCCCCCTATCGGCAGCATGTACGGTTAGACTTATAAACTTGCTAAAGGGAACTAATAGTATTCGTGATGCTTTGAATATTGAATATCGATTTACTTTTAGAGCAACTGAACACGGAGATTTTCTGGAAGGCATCCGCGCGCAAATAATCGAAAAAGATAAGAAACCAAAATGGAAACATAAAGATGCAGTCAATGTGCCTGTTGAAAGTATAGATTTTATGTTGAAATCATTGAACGAAAATGAACTAAATCTCGAAGAGGAATTATCATGAAAATTGGCTTTATTGGTTTGGGCAACATGGGGAAGCCCATGGCAGAAAATTTAGCAAGTGGATCTCACTCAGTGTCAGGATATGATATTTCTGGAGAAATTCCAGATGCTGTGGTGAAATGTGACAGTATCGCAAAGTGTGTTAACAATGCAGATATTGTCATCACCATGCTTCCCAGTGGGGAAATACTTAAAAAAGTTGCAGCGGACGCAATAAAAGGCATGAAAGACAAATCAATATTACTAGACTGCTCAACTGTAGATGTGGAAAGCTCACGCGAAGTGGCCATTATATCAAAAAATATGGGTATTGGCGCTTTAGATGCACCTGTATCAGGAGGCGTTGGAGGAGCTGAAGCGGGCACATTAACGTTTATGGTTGGCGGCGAACAAAGTGACTTCAATAAAGCAAAAGAACTATTTGATATTATGGGGCAAAAATCAGTTCTATGTGGCCCATCTGGTAGTGGACAGTCTGCAAAAATTTGTAATAATATGATTTTAGGAGCAACAATGATTGCTACATGTGAAGCGTTTGCATTGGCTGATAAGTTAAACTTATCTAGAGAAAAGATGTATGATGTTGTGTCAACTTCGTCTGGCTATTCTTGGAGCATGAATGCTTACTGCCCCGCACCTGGTGTTGGTCCAAAATCCCCGTCAGATAATAATTATATCCCAGGTTTTTCTGCCCAGTTAATGTTAAAAGATTTGAAATTATCACAACAGGCTGCAAAATTAGCCGATGCTGATACACCTATCGGCGCAAAAGCGACTGAGTTATATCGTCAATTTGTAGAAGATGAAAATAGTGGAAATCAGGACTTCTCTGCAATGCTAAAGAGATTTGAAAAACGTAAGCACTCACATTAACTAACAATTAATACCTATTTAGTTTAGCAGTGGCTTAAGATATTGCCCGGTATAGCTATTCTTAAAGCTGGTTATATGCTCTGGAGTGCCAAAACAAATTATTTCTCCACCGCCATCTCCTCCCTCAGGGCCAATATCGATAATATAATCAGCGGTTTTAACAACATCAAGGTTATGCTCAATAACAATCACTGAGTTGCCCTGATTAACGAGTTCATGAAGAACTTCCAATAATTTTTTAACGTCTTCAAAATGCAATCCAGTAGTTGGCTCATCTAAGATATATAAGGTCCTTCCTGTGGCGCGTTTAGACAATTCTTTAGATAACTTTACTCTCTGTGCTTCTCCACCAGATAAGGTGGTTGCCTGTTGACCAACTTTTATATAGCCGAGACCAACCCTCTTTAGGGCTGTCATCTTTTCTCGGATAGAAGGGACAGCTTTAAAAAACGATTCAGCTTCATCGACAGTCATATCTAATATATCTGCAATATTTTTACCTTTAAATAAAACTTCCAGAGTTTCTCTGTTATATCTTTTCCCCTTGCAACTTTCACAAGTAACGTAAACATCAGGTAAAAAATGCATTTCTATTTTTATTAATCCATCACCCTGGCAAGCCTCACATCTGCCACCTTTAACATTAAAACTAAAGCGTCCAGGCTTGTAACCACGGCTCATTGCCTCCGGTAACCCTGAAAACCACTCTCTTATTGGAGTAAATGCTCCAGTGTAAGTTGCTGGGTTTGATCTTGGCGTTCTTCCAATAGGCCTCTGATCAATATCAATAATTTTATCAAGGAATTCCAATCCCTTTATTTCTTCACATGGCGCAGGGGTCTGTCGGGCTCCATTTAATCTTAAAGATGCAGTTTTAAACAAAGTTTCAATTGTCAGCGTAGATTTACCTCCTCCAGATACTCCAGTTACGCAAATAAATTGTCCTAGCGGAAAATCAGCTGACACATTTTTTAAATTATTTCCGGATGCGTTGATAACCTTAATAAACTTACCATTTCCAGCCCTCCTAACCTTAGGAACCTCTATCTTCTTTTTTCCGATTAAATACTGACCAGTAATTGAGGATTTGTTTTTTTCAATTTGGCGTGGAGATCCAGATGCCACGACTCTTCCACCATGAATGCCAGCACCTGGCCCGATATCAAATACGTAATCAGCTGACCTTATTGCTTCTTCATCATGCTCAACAACTATTACCGTATTACCTTGATCTCTCAAGTTCTTTAAGGTCCCGAGTAGTCTGTCATTATCTCTCTGATGCAGCCCAATTGATGGCTCATCCAACACATACAAGACGCCTGTCAAACCGGAACCAATTTGGCTTGCAAGCCGTATCCTTTGACTTTCACCCCCAGAAAGAGTCCCTGAATTTCGAGATAATGTTAAATAGTTCAATCCGACATTTACAAGAAAGCCAAGTCTCTCCTCGATTTCTTTTACGATTGCTGCGGCAATTTCATTCTTTTGTTTTGTAAGACTTGAATCTATTCCTTTAATCCAATTCAAAGCATCACTTATTGAATATTTGACTATTTGACCAATATGTTCAGTACCAATTTTTACTGCTAAGGCCTCTAATTTTAATCTAAATCCATCGCAGTTGCCACATGCTCTATTATTTTGGTATCGTTCAAATTCATCTCTTATCCAACTACTATCAGTCTCACGATACCGTCGCTCCATATTTGGAATAACACCCTCAAAAGTCCTAGAAACATTGTATACTCTTCCACCCTCATCATACCTAAAATCAATTTCTTGATCTTTAGATCCATATAACATCAATTCTTTTACATTTTTTGGTAGCTTTTCCCAATTGCATTTTGGATCAAATCCAAAAAACAATGAAAGAGACTCAATTGTTTGAGTAAAGTATGGAGACTTTCCCTTTCGCCATGGCATAATTGCGCCATCAAGCAAAGATATCTTCTCATCTGGAACAACTAATCTCTCATCAAAGAATAGCTCAACGCCCAAACCATCACAATTGGAACAAGCGCCATACGGTGCATTAAAAGAAAATAATCGTGGTTCTATTTCCGGAATCGTAAACCCGGATACAGGACAGGCAAACTTTTCCGAAAATATTATTCGAGGGTTATCATTATCGTCCAAAGTTTCAAAAATAGCTATTCCATCAGCTAGATCTAGCGCCGTTCTAAAACTATCGGCTAATCGCCCCTCAATTCCTGACTTAATAACAAGTCTGTCAACAACAACATCAATATCATAACGAAACTTTTTATCCAAAGTTGGTGGTTCGTCCAACTCAAAAAACTCCCCATTTACTTTAACACGCTGAAATCCTTTCTTTCTCAATTCAACAAATTCTTTACGATACTCCACTTTCCTGTCTCTTATAATCGGTGCTAATAGATACCCTCTCGTGTCGATAGGTAATTGCATTATCCTATCAACCATATCACTAACCTGCTGCGCCTCAATTGGCTTGCCTGTCGTTGGTGAATACGGCGTTCCGACTCTAGCAAACAATAATCTTAAATAATCATAAACTTCTGTAATCGTTCCAACAGTAGATCTTGGATTTTTTGATGTTGTCTTTTGCTCGATTGATATAGCTGGTGAAAGTCCAGAGATATTATCTACATCTGGCTTTTCCATCATATCAAGGAATTGCCTTGCATAAGCCGAAAGGCTTTCTACATATCGCCTCTGGCCTTCTGCATAAATAGTATCAAATGCTAAAGATGATTTACCAGATCCAGACAAACCAGTTATTACAACTAATTTATCACGAGGAATATCCACATCAATCGATTTTAAATTGTGCTCCCGAGCTCCTCGAACACTTATGTTTTTTAATTCAACCATTTTTCTACCGAGTAATTATTAAACAATATATAGTTCTATTTGAATACAAGACTAATAAAATTTAATTCAAAGCGTGTATTTAAACTTTGCGCTTAAGTCCTCATTGATATAATCTATAAATAAGGATTTAAAGGGAGATTAAGTTGGATACAATCGCAATTCTAATTCCACTTTATAATGAAGAAAAGTCTTTAAACTCTTTGCTACAGGAATTGGAATACCATTGTGATAATATTTCAAAAAGATACGGAATTAATTTTCGAATTATATTTGTCGATGATGGAAGCACTGACAAATCCTTAAATATTTTAAAATCTATGGAAACTTTCAACTTACCAATTCAAGTCATTTCTTTATCAAGAAATTTTGGGAAGGAAGCAGCGATTTCAGCTGGCTTAAATGCTGGAAAAGATGATAGCGCAGTTTTAATAATGGATGCTGACCTTCAACACCCTCCCAAGTTAATAAACGAATTGGTAAAAAAATTCAAAACAGAAGAATTTGATATGGTTTATGCATTTAAACAAAGTAGAAAGAAAGAAGGATTTATTTCTCAGCAATTTTCAAATATTTTCTATTCTCTGATCAATATAAATAATAGATATAACATTCCCAAAAATGCAGGTGACTTTCGCATTTTATCAAAAAAAGTAGTTCACGCGATCTTACAATTACCAGAAAATGAGAGGTTTATGAAAGGTTTATACGCTTGGGTTGGATATACAAAAGTTGGCGTGCCTTATCTGCCTGAAGACCGAACACATGGAAAAACATTCTTTTCACTTTGGCGTTTATTATTTCTGTCAATCGACGGTATCACGTCCTTCTCAGTGACTCCACTAAGAATGATGTCGATTTTTGGGTTAATTATATCACTCTTAAGTGTTGTCTACTTCTCGTTTATTATTTTTGAACGCCTATTTCTAAATACGTCTACACCTGGTCATGCATCAATATTTGTTCTGATTTCCTTTTTTGGTGGGGTCCAATTATTATGCTTAGGCGTTATCGGAGAATATATTGGCAAGATTTTACTTGAGGCAAAAAGAAGGCCAGCATATCTGATAAAGGAAAATTTGATTATATCGAAAGGCAATGATAATTGAAGGGGCCCATAATTGTAGCTGACGATTTTGGTTTATGCGAAAAACATGACGCGATTATTATTGATTTAATACATGGAAAAAAAATAAATGCTGTAAGCGTATTTGTGCACGAAGAGCTTAATCAAAACCGCATCAAAGAGTTAATACTTAATAAAAATATAATTTCTGTAGGTTTGCATTTAAATTTAACCACCCCCCTACCAAAAATAATAAAAACATTTTCAATAAAAAGATTAATGATTACAAATCTTTTTCGTTTTACTCACAACAATGAAATAAAACATAATCTTTTTACTCAAATTGAATCTTTCAAAAATATTTTTGGAAAATTCCCCGATTTTATTGATGGACATCAACATATTCATATGTTTCCAGGTATCCTCAGTAACATATTGACGCTATTAGAACATGAAACATTACCGCCGAAATTTTGGATAAGGACTTCAGCATCACAGAATTTCGCTGGCCTCTTAAATGAATATCACAATTCTGGATTTAAATCACTTATAATTAATGCATTGGGTCAAGTGGCTAGAAAACGAATAATTAAAAAATCTCTTAAAACTAATAGAGATTTTACTGGATTTTTTAACCTAAAAGCAGAAACCCGTAATTTTAAAAGTCAGTATAAAACGATGTTAAAAAATCTTCACTCTAACCAATTAGTAATGGTACACCCTGGTTCAAGTGACAGCAAAGTGCAATTACCTGGACATTCTAATAAACTTAGAAGTTTGGAAGCAAAAATTTTAAAAGAAAGTACGGTAAATTTAGTTGATTAGAAAAATTCTTAATAACGACGTTCAAATATTTTTTTCTTTCATGATCGTATGCGTTTTTATTGGGACCATTATTCAATGGCTGGGCCTTCCATCAATTGACCACGATGAGTTAGAGGCTGTAAGATGGGGTGCTACAAAAAGTTGGTTTGTTGACAAGCACCCGCCACTGGTTGGGTTTGTAGCTTACAATTGGGCAAAACTCACATTATTTTCAAATTTTGCTTTCTTTGCCTTATCAAAACTAAATGCTTTAATCGCATTATTTGTAATTTACAGATTAAATAAAATCTTTTTGTCTACTCAACTTGCAATAATATCCACCGCATCGTATGCATCTACATACGCTTATATCGTACTTATGAGTCAATTAGATGCTAATGGTATACTGCACTTATTATGGCCATTATTTGCACTTTTATTATGGAAATCAATTACTGATAATAGATATCAGGACTGGATCCTTCTAGGAGCCACGGCATCACTTTCAGTGTTAGGAAAATACCAATCAGCAATGATTATACTGACTGCTCTTGTCATGATTCTATCAATAAAAAGCTTCAGAAAACATTTGTATAATTTCAAACTTTTTGTATCTTTAGCAGTTTTTATCTTACTGTTGTTACCACACTATTTAGCATATTTAAAAACAGACTATTCAATGAGTGAATATATTTTACAGAGCTCTCAGCAAAACAGTTTGTTTTATGGCCGCTGGTCCATAATTAAATTCTCATTTGTACAAAGTTTAACCGGCCTATTTGGATTTTATATTTTAATTTGGAACATCAGACAAAATATCTTTTTTCCCAATTTAAAGCATCAAGATAATAAAACTTATTTTTTGTTTTTTATGGCGATAGTTCTACCAGCAGCACCGATAATATTCTCATTAATAAGTGGTGTGTCTATACTTGGTAGCTGGGGATTAACGTCCTGGTTTTTGTTTCCAACATTCTTATTATATATTTTTCGCAATCCTATAGGCCGAGCTATCAACAGATCCATGCAC
>ENA-ORDR01000285-ORDR01000285.1-marine-metagenome-genome-assembly--contig:-NODE-285-length-26615-cov-3.285364_pt1 | contig 26615 bp, 23 predicted proteins | sample MGYA00240993_ERZ508538 | MGnify/ENA primary metagenome ERZ508538 (study PRJEB26207, sample SAMN05421999) | marine metagenome | isolation source: Monterey Bay, California, USA | place: USA:Monterey Bay... | reverse complement strand
TAGCAACGTCCCATCTAGGTCGCTTACTACCATTAGCTTCATCGCTTCTCTACCCATCACGACTGTCCTAGCGCATCCCGTGCCAAATCCCGAACGCAAAAATTTTCCACTCCAAAGAGGACAACGTCAGGGGCGGGCAAAAAAAATTCCGCACCTTCTACAGAACGCGTGAAACCCGCAACAACACTCGGTTAAAATAATCAACGCTGATGCATACCAATAATTAAATCACTTAAACCAAGCAAGAAAGCTGGTTTCCGGCACCAATCGTTTACATCATAAAATAGGAATTCGGCCTGGGCAGATCCACCGCTTGGTAGAGGTTGAGCATTACGGCACCTTGATCGAGAGGACCAACAAAGAAAAAAGGGAAAATAAGTTCATACTTTAAAATACGCGCGTGATCGATTAGAAAACGTTCTGGGTATCTCAATTTAGCCCGTCATTAAGAAGTTCATACAGGTCTTTTCATGAGGCCAATTTGGATTTCCTTGTTCTCTAGTCATAACGAGGGGCTCAAATTCAATCTCACACTTTTTCACAAGCGAAATATTTCCAAAGAATCGTCCCCCTCCCTAATTCATGAACTTTATTCGACTGCCGCTTTTTCTCCCCTCGCTCATCCTCGCGTCGGAACCTCTGACTCTCGATCTCAATGACCGAACCACCCACCAAGTCATCGTAGATCGTGAACAAAACCAGTATCTTGGCCACCCTACGACAGCCTTGCTTGAGGACGGTAAGACTATTCTCTGCGTCTATCCTAAGGGACATGGGAAAGGCCAAATCGTTTACAAGCGTAGCTTCGACGGCGGCCTCAGCTGGAGTAAACGCCTTTCAACCCCGAAAAGCTGGGCGACCTCTAAAGAGGTTCCCACCATTCACAGAGTGATCGCGCCAGATGGTAAAAAGCGGCTGATCGTCTGGTCTGGCCTCTATCCCGCACGTCTCTCAGTCAGCGAGGATGATGGTAACAGTTGGAGTGAGCTCAAGCCCGCCGGTGAATGGGGAGGGATTGTGGTTATGGGATTTGTGGAGGCACTCAAAACAGGGCCCGGCCACTACCTCGCGATGTTTCACGACGACGGCCGCTTCTTCAACAAAGAGCCAGTCAAAAACAAACTCCGAACTTTCACTCTTTATCAAACAAAGTCCACCGACGGCGGATTAACTTGGTCACAGCCCGAAGCTGTTTACAGATCATCCGATGTCCATCTTTGTGAGCCCGGTTGCATTCGATCTCCCGATGGAAAAACTCTCGCCGTCCTCCTTCGTGAGAACGCACGGCGCAAAAACTCCCATATTATTTTCTCTAAAGACGAAGGAAGAACATGGAGTTCTCCCCGTGAACTCCCCCTCGCTCTCACCGGCGATCGGCACACCGGAAAATATGGACCCGACGGCCGCCTCTTCCTTTCCTACCGCTGCATCTCGCCCAAAGCGAAAGCCAAAGAGCGTTCGTTCGAAGGAGATTGGGTCGGTTGGGTTGGGACCTGGGACGACCTCGTTGAGGGCAATTCCGGACAATATTTTTTCAGACTCAAGGACAACACTAAAAATTACGACACCTCTTATCCGGGAGTCGAAATCCTCCCCAATGGTACCTTTGTTACGACGACTTATGGACACTGGGTTAAAGGAGAGGCTCCCTACGTGATCTCAAGTCGCTTTCAGCTGAAAGACCTTGATGCCATGGCCAACGAAGCCAAAGAGTAGCCTGCACTTTTGCAAAACTGGCATCACAAGCAGACCAGCCAGATCCTACTTCTAATTTGATAACTCATTAAGCGGAAAACGAATAAAATACAACTCAGTCACCCCCTCATAAAGGACTCCAATCTTCTCATCTCCCACTGGAGCAAGGCTCGAATAACCATTTCCAAGCCTAGCATCGTAAAGCGTGTGCCACTTCTCTGGCCAGGTCATCCCCTCATCTTCCGAAACCTTAATCGTCGTATTGTATCGTCCCCTCGTTGTGTTCGGATTGGAAAAATACAACCGATCTCCAATTCGGATTAAACTTGCCATACACACCGGCTCTCGAAGCCCAGCGCGATCAGTCGGGTGAAGCTCCCATGTCTTTCCCAAATTACGCGTCACTCCCACCGTCCTAGCCCCTCCGCGATTGTCACGGCAATTAAGCATCAAAGATCCATCTTTGAGCTCCACCACCTGGGCCTCGGTCGTATTCGACTTAATCCCAGTCCCAATTTCCCAATTCTTCCCATGATCTTTGCTAAACATGATCGACGAGTATGGCGTCCTTCTGGGGCCGGCTTGAAATTGGGCTGCAAACACGAGAGTCCCATCCTTCATCGTGATCCCCGCACCTGGCCCTTGCAAAAGAAAATGCCACTCCGGATTCTTTAATTGCTTAGTGACATTGAGCGGCCTCGACCAACTTACTCCATCGTCATCACTATAAGAAACCATCAACTGCCCCGTCTGCTCCGGCGTCATTCCCTGACCCGAACCATTCCATGACCGGTTTCCGTGACTCCATGTCGCTACCACCCAAACCCTGCCCGTCTTACGATCCACCAAAATAGCCGGATCACCTACTCCATCAAAGCGCCACTTAGGATCATCTCCCATATCCATAATAACCTTCATCTTCTCCCAAGTCTGCCCCCCATTTGTGCTTCGACTCATTCCCACATCGATGTCACCCGGCAAGTCGCCACCCCCGCGCCACCGCACATCATAAACCGCAATCAAACTCCCGCCATTCGTCTGGACCATCCCTGGGATCCGATAAGCTTTCGAATCGTCATCCCCGTGCAATCGCAGAGCATAACCAATTCGCTGATTCCCTTTGGGCGAAGTGACCTCCGGCTTCTGAGTCGCGCCGTCACTCCACTCCACCGAAAGGATCTGTGCATCCACTCTTCCATCCAAATCAGCGCTCTCGTTCAGTTCCACCGAAACCCAAAAATAATTATCACCCGTAACCAGCTTCGCGCTCCCCTCACAAATTAAATCTCTCCCATCCTTCTTCGCTATACCAAAAACCTCACCAACTCCCGCCTTCGCTTCACTACCTGAGAAAAGAATCTTCACCGACTTCACCGCATCAATTTCAGTCGTCCCTTCCAAACCGATCCGAAGCTTCACAACCTCCTTTGCATCTGTGCAACCTTCCGCCACCAAATGTAATCCCACCACTGGGTTCACTTCCTTACGAATCAACACAGGCACCACCGGTTGGATTGCGGCCACCTTCGTCACCACCATTGGCTTCACCGGTTCAATCCTGAGCTCATCAATCATAATCCCGCTCGCTTCCGGAGTCGTACTCCGAAATCGTAGAGCCTTTACCTCCGCCCCTAACTGCACCTCCACCAAAGTTAAAAAACCTCCCACCCGAATCGCCTTATCCCCTCGGTAAATCTCGCTCCAGCGATCTTTCTCCAAAGCTTCAATCCCAAAAAAAAATGGCTTTCTCGAAGTCCACCGCTCCAGCCAAAAAGACAAAATCCTCTTTTCTCCAAGCGACTCCTCAAAAACAAATTTGACCTCACGTTTCTCACCCCCAAGCAAACGCAACGATTGCTTGCCAGCCTTGGCATGACCCCCATGAATCACCGCGTCCCCTTTACGCGCAACCAAAATTCCACCCTCAAGCTTAAGCTTTTCAAATTCACCCAAAGGTAATTTTTCAAACCCTTCCCCCGCCGCCCGTAAGCAGATCGCCACCAAAATAACCCATACCGAAGTTGTCATAACCGAATGCTGTCACAGAGAAGCCCTGAAACCCCGAATATTAACTGGTATTAAAAAAAGACCACCTTAACCTCTTCTGATATGTCACGTCTTCCTATGCGCCACGGCCTCCCCTCGCAAGCCGCCGGTATCATCGAAGAAATGATTACTACCGGAGAGCTCCGAAATTTCATCCCAGGTGAACGCACTCTTGCCGAAAAACTCCAAATCGGGCGCGACACCCTTCGAGCTTCCCTTCAAATTCTAGAACAGAAAATGGTCATCTCCGAACCCCAACACGGCAGAAGACGGTCCATCCTCAACCAATCCCCTTCCCCCACCCGCACCTCCTCCAAGCGGGTCGGATTCCTCTCCCCCAAAAAGCTACTCCAACTTCCACCGCAGCTTCTCGCAGAATTCGACACCCTTCGCGAACTCCTTCAAAAGCAATTTTACGAACTCGAACTCGTCTCACCCGGAATTTTTCACCTCCAAAATCCCTTCGCTAAATTAGAAAGCCTGATCAAGGACCACGAAGCCGACGTCTGGATCCTCTACCAATGCAATCGCAAGATACAGGAATGGTTTTACCAAAAAAAAATCCCCACCCTCGTCCGGGGATTCAGCCATGACTCCGTCGATCTCCCCTGCATCGACGATGACTGGCGCTCCGCTGCCTTTCACGCTGGCCACCATCTAAAGCGCATGGGCCATCACCGCATCGGACTCCTCATGCCCGATACCGAACTCGCCGGACTCCGCGCCACCGAAGCCGGACTTCAAGAGGCGGCCATCAAGAATCCCAAATCACTTTCCATTCACAAAATGACCGAAAAAGGCGACTCGAAAAGCGTGACCCGCGCCCTCGAAATCGCCCTCGGCCTCGATCAACCGCCAACTGCACTCGTCGCCACCCGCTCACGCCACCTTCTCACCCTCATCTCCTGGCTTGCCGCTCACAAGCTCAGCATCCCCCGTGACCTCTCAGTCATCACTTTGACCTTTGAGCCTTGGTTCGACCACCTCTTCCCATCTGTCAGCCATTACCGCTCCAATCCCATCATGATCGCACGTTCAGTCACCCGAAAGGTCCTCCAACTAGCCGAAGGAAAATCCTCGACAGCCCCAAAAAAACTTCTCTCTCCTGAATTTTTGGATGGCGACTCGGTTAAAAAATTGACTCGCTCCTGACATGCCCGAACTCGCCGAAGTCGAACTTGCCCGCCGCCAATGGGCTACATTCCACGGAGACACCATCATCGATGTCGACGTCCACTCCAAGGCCCGTATCTATCGAGATTGCCCCTCGCCCGCTCTGCGCATCCTCAAAGGCAAACCCCTCCTCTCCTCCCGCGCCCACGGTAAGCGTATGCTCTTCACCTTCGCGCCCAAACTTCATCTCGAAGTCCACCTCGGCATGTCAGGAAAACTCGCCACCGAGCCGCTGGGCTACCAAGAGCAAAAACACGACCATCTTATTCTCCACACCACCAAAGCCGCTCTTATTTTTAACGACTACCGCATGTTCGGCCGTGTCATGCTCCACGATTGTGCAGCCCCTTGGTCCGATTTTCCACCCCAACCACAAGATTCAAAATTCTCGCTCGTCCATGTCCGCAAACTCATTAAACGCCATCCAAAAAAACCTCTTAAGGCACTGCTCCTCGATCAAAACGCCTGCCCTGGAATCGGCAATTGGATGGCAGATGAAATTTGTTGGCGATTAGGAATACATCCAGGCATCGCAACCGGGACGCTGGAAGCTGCAACGCTTCGCAAAGAGATTCGCTTTGTAACCTTCGGATCCCTCAAACATGTTGCTGAAAAAAACACCACCGCCTCATCCGATGGTTTCGCCCCCGGCAGCTACGTTGCTAACGTGCCCCCGAAAAACTGGCTTTTCCAGCACCGCTGGAAAAAGGGCGGCACATGTCCCAAGTGCAAAACTGCGCTGGCCCGCGATACAATCGCCTCCCGGACTACCGCTTGGTGTCCCAATTGCCAGTGCTAGTCGCATCAAAATACCACATTGATTCCAAATTAAAAAACAACATTCTAAAGATATGGCTGCACAAAAAAAAGGCTACGGCTTTCTCATCACCGCTCTCGTTATTCTGCTCTTGGGCGGAGGCCTTACGATCTTTCTTGGGATAAGCGCGTTCAACTCTGGAAAAGAATTTACCGAAAACCTCGAAGGGGGTGAATCCTTCATCACTCCAGAGACATTCAGCTATACTTCCGAGGAAAATAAGGAGGTTACAATCTGGATTCTGGGCGATGAAGATATCGACCTCAACGAAATCGAGATCGAATTCACCGATCTTTCGACGGGTATTACAAATAAGGCTTCCAAGCCTAACGGCACAAACCATGTAAGCAGCCAATATCATCTCGCCGACTTTCGCGTGGAGAAAGGTCGAACCTATCAGATCACTGCGAAGGGTGCTACCAATGGCAGCACCATTTTGATCTCCCATGTCTCGTCTGACGCAATCCTACCCACTCTTGGCAAAGTATTCAGAGCATTCGGGGTTGCCGGTGTCACCTTTATCCTCACTCTCATCTTTGGTATCATCGGCCTAGTCAAATACCTCGATTCCCAAAAAACAAAACCTCATCAATCTCCTCCTCCTCTCTCCTAGGAAATTCGATCACTCCTAGCAAAACGAGGGACCACAATTACCAAACCCCTGGTTCTCTGAGTTATTGTGGCCTACGCCCACCACTTTCTGAACACCATTAGACGTTAAACCACCTACTCAGATAGCAAGGAGGACGATCTAAGTCACCGCCCCCACATGGTCTACAAATCAATCATCTCAAAAAGTCATCAGGCAAAACTTGAACTTTCTCCGGATATAGCTCATTCATTGCGCTTCCCGTTGTTTAAAAATGAAATTTCTCTCAATCGAAGAATCCAATTCCCACGAACTTGAGTCTCTTCTCAATCTCGCTGCCGAAATGAAGTCGACTCGTGGCACAACTTCCAATCAGCCACTTGCGGGACAAACATGGGCTATTATTTTTACTAAAGCCTCGACCCGAACACGCGTCTCTTTCGAGGTCGGGATTCGCGAACTCGGTGGCAATGTCATGTTCCTTTCCGGCAACGACATCCAACTCGGACGCGGCGAACCCATCAAGGACACCGCCCGTGTCCTTGGCCGTATGGTCCACGGAGCTGTGATCCGGACCTTTGATCAAGAGGACGTCGAAGATTTCTCCTCCTACTCAGGAATTCCCACGATTAATGCCCTCACAGATAAGGAGCATCCTTGCCAAATTCTCGCCGACCTTCTAACGATCCAAGAAAAACTTGGCACTTGGGAAGGCAAGAAAGTGGTCTTTATTGGAGATGGTAATAACAATATGTCGCGTTCTTGGATGTGGGCCGCCAAATATCTTGGTTTCGAATTCGTCGTCGCGGCACCAAAATCCTGCCTTCCTCCGCAGGATTTCATCGATCATCTCGATGCTCCCAATGTCGCTCTAACCACTGACCCAGCGGCGGCAGCCAAAAATGCTGACGTCATCAACACAGACGTTTGGCTTTCAATGGGGCAGGAGGGCCAAGATGAAAAAGAAGCACTTTTTGGCGACTACCAAGTTAACGACGATCTTCTTTCTCACTGTTCTCCTAACCACATCGTGCTTCATTGCCTGCCGGCCTACCGAGGCAAGGAAATCAGCGAAGAGACTTTGGAAGCGCATGCTCACACCATTTTTCAACAGGCAGAAAACCGCCTCCACGTCCAGAAAGCGGTCCTCGCAACTCTCGTCGAATGATCACACGGGAAATCGGTAAAGCCTGGCAATTTTTTCGGGAGCAAGGGTTCAAGAAAACCCTTCTCACTCGCGAAGCCCCCTTCCTCATTCAATTTGGAAAATATGGCATCTGTGGTGTCATCTCGGTTATAGTTCTCGCTCTTGTGATCTCCCTCGGTGAATTTATCTTTCCTCAATCCTTTTCAAACAACCTTTCAAATAAAACCCTCGCATGGAATACCGCAATTTTACATTTCATTGCGTTTATTCCTTCAAACCTAGTGGCTTATGGGCTCAATCGATGGCTCGTCTTCACTCCCGGACGACACTCTGGAAAGAAGGAACTGACCCTATTCACAATTATCTCGCTTCTAAGTTTTTCGATCGGGGAAGTTTTTCCATTCTGGCTGATTAACAACTTGGACCTCCCTCGACCTGTCGTTCACTTTTCCTTTATTCTATCTTCGGCGATGGTTAATTTCATTTGCCGTAAATTCCTCGTCTTCGAAAAGTAGCATGGGCAGCTCGCAGCTCTCTCTTTTCCTCTCACCAGAAGGCTATCGAAGATTATTTTACTCTTCTTTCTTTTCGCGGAGAAAACTTGGTTTTTGGTCGAGATATTTTTCCATCACCATTTCAGTGAAGGGATCGAATGGTTCATAACCATCTTCAAAATTACGATTTAAGATCACCGACTTGACCTGACCTTCAGCCCAAACATAGCTAAGAAGCGGATTGGTCCACCCCCAATGGTCGATGTCTCCATGATCAGCCGGATCAACAAACCCTTTTTCCTCTTTCAGAATCCCCTGAAATTCTCCCTTAAAAGTTACCCAGCTCTGGAGATGGCGGACATACAACAAGGATAGCCCAACAACAATCAAGGAGACCGAAACGGCCAAATCCTTAGTCAACTTCAGCCGGGAAAGGCTGAATAAAAAAGTGATTAACATTAACAAAGGCAAAGCCGTTAAAGTGAGCGTCCTCGTTGAGAAGGAGATCCCACCCATGATCCCGGGCGAAAGCAGGGAAATACCTCCAATGACTAGTGGGACAATCCAAGCCGCCAATCTAAGACGAGATGATGAAAACATAATGCCGACCATATTTAAGGTGACATAAGAAAGCCCTATCCAAGGATAGGGATGCGCTAGAGAAGCTACAATCGCCCCTAGAAAATGCCCACGGTTCTCAAGATCCCGCGGGAAAATAATCCACGTTACGGCGATCACCACCGAAGCCAAAGCCAAGCTCGCTAATACCCCACTCCCCCATCTCTCGCGGGGATTCTTTTCAAGCCAAGACCGAAAAGTAAAAATGAAAGTGAAGATCACACCTGAAACCAAAGCAGTTTCATAGAGCTTTAGATGGGCCACCAGAAGCAAAGCGGTCAAAAGCTGCTCCAAAAACGTGAGCCGACGGCGCATGATTCCAAAATAAAAGATAGGCCAGACCAGCACGAGAAGGGTGAGATGCTCACCATAAATGAGACACCATGACGAGAGGTTAAGGCTAACCATCGAAATCAGAAAAAAGAAAATGAGAGCCGGTCGCTCGCGAGTGGCATACAGCGAAATGGCAAAAGAAAGAATCCAAGGGAACCAAACCCCCAAACCAAAAAATATCTCCAAAGCTTTTAAATCGGTAACTCCAGAACGAACAGCCAGCACAAGGGGCCACTGAGTAAGATATTCAGCATGGGCGCGAGAGGGAGAAACGTGAGTGAAAGTGGCATTATCGAGAATGATCGCAAAGTAAAATGACCCATCACTTGCGAAGTAAGTGTCTGCGGAAAACCCAATCCAAAGCGCCGCTGAGATCACAGTAAACAACGCAATCGATAGCCCTCGGATTCTCGAGGGAGATAATGAAACCGTTCCAGAAATCATATTTATTATGAAGATTTCTCAAGCCCCACTTTTTCTGCCACCAAAAACTCAGGTCGTCCCTTCACCTCGGTATAAATCCGATTTAGATACTCCCCAATCACCCCCAAAAAAAGCAACTGCACTCCTCCTAAAAATAAAATGATTACGATCGTCGCGGCAAAGCCGGGCACAATGGGCAGACCCATTTCTCGGAAAGGGTCAGGATACAGCTTTTGAACCACGAAGAACATGGCTCCCAAGGCTGAAAAAATTGATACCATCAGACCTACGAAAGACGCCAAACGTAACGGAACGCCGCTGAAAGAAAAAAGGCCGTCACTCGCTAAACCAAACAACTTTTTAAAAGTGTATTTGGGCTCTCCCGCAAAACGCGCACTACGTTCGTATTCCAGCCCCACTTGCCGAAACCCCGACCAAGCCCGCAAACCACGAAGAAAGCGGTTTTTCTCAGGAAAAGCCACTAGAGTATCAACCACCTTGCGGTCCAATAGGCTAAAGTCACCAGAGTCGAGAGGGAAATCCTCAATATCAGTCATCGATTTCATCAAACGATAAAAACAAAAGTAAGCAACCCGCTTGAAGATTCCTTCCTTTCGTTTTTTGCGCACCGCATAAACCACTTCAAAACCCTCACGCCACTTTTCGATCAAATCCGAAATCAACTCAGGAGGATCTTGGAGATCCGCATCAATGATCGCCACGACCTCACCAGTAACAGATTCCAAGCCGGCTGAAACAGCAGCTTGATGACCAAAATTCCTACTTAAAATCACTAGTTTCCACCGCGAGTTCTTTTCGTTCTGCTCGCGGATTAGCTTAACCGTGCGATCATTCGAACCATCGTCTATACAAACGATTTCGTAGTTTTCAGGCCAGCTCCCCGAGACTTTTGCGATACGCTCAAAGAGAGCCGGTAACGAATCTTCTTCGTTATAACACGGGACGATCACACTCAGTGAATTGGGACACTCTTTCATAAACTGGACGTGATCTTTAACACCCGAGAACCTACCAAGCAATCTCTCACGGCCCTTCGGTAACGAGGTTAAATTTAGAGAACAACCTCTCTGGGGCATCAGGGAACTTTTCGCTTAACAAATCCAACCATTCCGAAGGCTTTTCCTGGGTCAGAACACTGCCATCCGGCCCAATGATGTCATCGAGATGAATCTCTTCTGGTGGACCGTAGGAAAAAGGATTTTCCCATACAAAGGTCGCCACCCACCCATCACGATACCAAGCCATACAAACTCCACTCACCCCGGTATTACAGGCGAAGGACATCTGTGTTCTTTCCGCGCCAGAAGCCTTTAGAAGTGAGCAGCCTAGCATACCCGGAACCTTAGGAAGCTCAAGTAAATCGCGTAAGCTCGGCAAAAGATCCAAATGAGACGCAGAAGCTTGAGGAGGAGCTTCCACTCCCTTTGGCCACTTGATCAGGATTGGCACCTGAGTCTGGGCTGGCAGGAGTGATGAACTATGAAACCAGCTCCCATTTTCATAGAACTCCTCTCCGTGATCACCTGTCACTATGATAACGCTATTATCATATCGGCCCTGATTTTTTAGCTCCTCAACGAATTCCTTCACTTGAAAATCAACCCAAGCCACTGAGTTGTGATAGCGTCTCTTTATTGAGGCAATATCCTCGTCGCTTGGAAAACCTGGAACACCCGCTTCATCGTGAAAATCAGAATAAGGCGGCTCAAAATCTTCATGCCATCGGTATCCATAGTGGGTAGAATCGAGAGCAATAAAGTGAAAGTTTCCACCGGAAGGAGCCACCTTCAAAGAATCCATCATTGAAGTAAACGCAGCTTTTTCCCGTTGTGGGATCTGATCATAGTAATCTTGCCAATGGATATCCCCCGCAGGCGACTGCTCGTAAACTTCAAATAATCCCTGATTTGTCCCGAAGCTCGTGGCTCCCATATTTCGATATGAGAGGTCACAAACCGTTTGAATTCCCATCCGGTATTTCGCTTGTTGAAGTTGGAGGAACCAGAAGGGCGTCTCAAGCTTGCTTTCTCTCACCGACTTGGACTTATCTCCCGCCCAAAAGACCGGAAGGGCCCCATGAAAAAGACCATACCACGACAAGGCGGTTGAATTTGAAGAAGCCCAAGTTCTCCCAATCTTTTGGCATTCGTTATCGCGGAAATCTGAGAGAAATGGAGCATGTTCCGGCGCTATCGCATCCTGCCGGGTGCTCTCCATCATGATGATGAAAATATCGGGAGACTTTACCCTCACGGCAGCCTCTCCCTCCTTGAATAACGCTTTGGAGTGAAATTTAACATCAAACACAGCCACGCCCAACGGCGGCTCAAAACCCGCGATGACATGGATATCATAAACGTTATGACCCCATCTCTGGGCATTTCGCGATTTCCAACTCGTCCCAACTGCCTTCTCAGCCCAGACGCCTCCCCAGAGTCCGCAAAGAAAAACCAAAAGAATCCAGCGTGGCATTTTGAAGAACGACCCCCAGTTGCGGGCAGCAAGCCAGTGGAAGAGAAGATAAAAAATCCAAACCACTAACAGGAAGCCAAAAACCACTGCCCATGGAGGAACCGGAACCCCGCTTGAAGCAAGATTCGACCCAAGATCAAAACTTCCCATTTCATCCAACATGTTGAGCAAATTGATGATTGGGTTTTTCCAATAGAGAATCGCCACGAAATCAGCCAACATCACAAATGGTAAAAACGCCGCTACAACCCATGGCCATCGACGCATTTTTTTCGGAGCCAGAGCCCCTGACAAACCGCAAGCTAACCAATAGATTCCAACAATGACCGCACCAGTAAGGACACGTCCAAACATCGTGCTCATCTTCTCAATGGGCGTAAAGCGAAAGCCTTCCAAAAAGAGGTAGTTATGAAACCCAAAAACCCCCACCGACAAAGTAAACCACATCCAATGAAATTGATGACGCTCGGCACACCAGAGTCGAAAACTACCAATCATAGTATGCCCCGAAAGCTTTATCCAAATCAGGCCGCCAAGGGCAGAGCCACCCAGTCCCCACCAAATCGCAAGGATAACATTATCGCCAAAACTGCCAGCCTCGAGAACCCATGGAGCACGTGGACCATTGAAGCCAACTGCCACAAAAAATGGCAGTAATGCCAGCGCTACTCCCCCTAACCAAAGGGGTCCATGCCAGCGCTCACTCAGTTTCCGATTCATCATGAATCCGCCGAAGCGGGCCAATATGATAACATGCCCACCCGGTCATAGCAACATTCCCGCCATCTCGGAAAACAACGATTTTTATAGCTACGTAGTCCGTTTGCTGTGCACCTTACTTTTTGACAGAGATGGTCGCGGTGGCCGCCATTGCAGGATCTAGCCGCTGCTTGAAAGACTGTTGAATCGCCTTCTGCGTCCTTAGCACTTTCCCATTATAAACCTCTTTGCCATCCAGAAAAACTTTTACGGACTCGTCAAGATTCAACAGTTGGTCATTCAAATACAGAGTCAGAGGAGTTTCACCAGCACCCTTGATCGTAATTTCTTGGCCTTTTACCGAAGCAATAACCACATCTTTGGGCTTTCCACCTAGCCAATAAAAACGCTCCGAACGCTTCCCTGACTTTCCCCAAATTACCTTTTGAGGCCAAGCCTTTCGTGTCTTAGTTGCCATCCACGGAACTGCCTCAGCATCCTTTTTTTTCATCCAGTGCCCCATCTCCGGGTAAATGGTGACTTTGTGCTCGTAGCATCCTCGTTCTTTTTGAAGTTTTGCCAGTTTTTCACCCCATTGTGCTGCGACTTCATTTCGCTTATACGCCGCATCCTTACCCCCCATATAAATTCGGAAAGGTAGATTGCAGAGTCCATCCGCTGTCGCGTCATTGGGATGACCCGCCATCATAGTTGCTGCACCAAAACGGTCTGCCAAACGTGGGGCCAGCTGATATACCCCATCGCCTCCAGCCGAATAACCCATTAAGTAGACCCGATTGGGATCAACCCCCTTCAGAGCCACCATGTCTTCGATGAGCTTCGAAAACAACTCGTCGATGTGCCACTCGTGCCAAAGATTCCACGTGTCACTCGGTGCGCGCGGCGCAACATACCAACCTTCCTTGGGAACGTAGAGTTGAATTTGATTATTCCATTGTTGGTCATTCACCCGGGTCGGCGCTCCTCCTCCTCCGTGCATCGAAATGTAAAGTGCACGCTTTCCTGGCTCAATCTCACCATAAAGTTTACCCACGCATTTCATCGTCTTCTTCGCCGCCTTGATTTCAAAATATTGGAATCCGCCCTTCACCTCTCTCATCTTAAGCTCACGTTTCGCCGCCATTCCCTCAAACGTCTCGGAAACGATCTTGGATGCTGCTTCCTTCGTCAACTCAGCTCGAACCACCCCAAAAAAAGCTGCGATACAGCAAATCAAAATCCTCATAGGAAAAGACTGCCCTCGTAATCAAAACGATGCCAATTTTTTCTGTCATCGCCACAACATTTCCAAAAGTCTTTCGGAGTGAACTATTTCCACAAAGCTCGCAAGAAGACCGTGATCAAAATCCTCAGCTTCATGATGTGGGAATTCAAAATTGGATAGATTCAGAGAGCGGTGTCTCAGATCACAGATGTTCCACTGCTTAAAGCCCCCTTCAAAAAACACCCTTCCGTATCACACCTGAAATGCCAATATCCGGACTCCAAAAACAACGATGATGACACTCAATCAGAAAATCGGAATCATCGGAAGTGGCTTTATCATCAATGATTGCCACCTCCCAGCCTACCGAAAACTCGGACTGAATATTAAGGCGATCGCATCACGAACAAATGCCAATGCCTGCAAAACTGCCAAACTTTATAATATTCCCAAGGTCCACGAAAACATAGAGGCCCTCCTCGATGATTCCTCCATCGAAATTCTAGACATTGCAGTCCCTCCTCAACATCAACCCGATCTTATTCTTGCCGCCTGCCAGCGAGGAACAGTGAAAGGAATTCTTGCTCAGAAGCCCCTCGCTCTAGACTACGCGACCGCCCGTAACTTGGTCGACACATGTAAAGCAAAAGGAATCATCCTCGCAGTGAACCAAAATATGCGCTTCGACCCTTCAGTGGCCGAGGCATCTTCACTCCTCAGCGAGGGGCGGTTTGGAGATGCGGTCTTCACCACCATCACGATGCGCGGAATCCCCCACTGGCAACCTTGGCAAGCTGAACTCGAATCTGCTACCCTCAAGATCATGTCGATCCATCACCTCGATTGCCTTCGCTACTGGCATGGCAGCCCTGAAGCGATCTATTGCAGCACCCGCTCTGACCCACGCACCACCTTCCCACACCACGATGGGATCTGCACCAGTATCCTCGAGTATTCCGATGGCTTCCGCGCAACCATCATCGATGATGTTTGGACCGGGCCTGCTCATGAAGGCTGCCCGTCCGACATTCATATCGAATTTCGCATTGAAGGCACCCAAGGCCTCGCTATCGGAAGTATTGGTTGGTGTCAGGATCCTTATACCAGCCCTTCAACTTTGCGTCATGCAGCCATCGGGGACTCAAAATTTACTGAAGCAAAGCTCAAAGGCAGCTGGTTCCCCGATGCCTTCGGCGGTACCATGCTTGCTCTGCTCCGTGCTCTCCAACTCGAGACCCAGCCAACCATAGGCGGGTCTGATAATTTAAAAACCATTGCTCTAGTCGAAGCCGCCGTCCTCAGCTCAACTGAAAAACGACGGGTTCTTCTCGACGAAATTCTTCAAACTTAAGATCTTCACCTCATGAAACTTGGAATCATCAACAGCGCGTTTAGCCAAGCCGGTGTCGACACCGTCACTGGCCTCGAGCATATTGCACGAATCGGATTCGACTCCGTCGATATATTTACGGAGCCCTCTACGATTTCAACTGACGAAATATCTGCGATTACTAAAACCTGCGAAGCCAACAAACTCCCCATCTTCTCTCTTCCTGTGGTTGCAATAGGCCTAATCGATTTCAATGACCCCGTCCGCGAATACCACATCGCCCGCTGCAAGGAATTCATTGATCTCGCCGCCCACTGGGGTGCCAAAAATATCCTACTAGTTCTTGGCGAATACATTTGGCAGCGCGAAGTCATCCCTCCCGAAGAACAATGGCGATGGGGGCTCGAGTGCTGCCGCATTCTAGGCGACTACGCCGACCGCAAAGGCGTCGACATTGCCCTCGAACTTGAACCCTTCCGCCTCAGCCTGCTCAGCAGCATTGATGAGATGTCCCGCTTCGTTCGCGAATGTGACCACCCGCGCGTCCGGGCCAACATCGACATCTCCCATCTCGTCCTCGCCGACAACGGCCCCGAAGAAGTTTCAAAACTGGCCGGCCAAGCCATTCACGTCCACATTAGTGATTGCGATGGCATGGTCCATGGCGATCTCCCACCGGGACGCGGCGTCGTGAAATTCGCTCCTTATCTGCAAGCCATCAAAGAACTCAATATCGATGGTGCCGTTTCCATCGAACTCGAATACTCCCCCGACCCAACCCGCATCGTCGAGTGGGTCGAGGAAGCCTACACCCAAACCGCCCGGCTCATGGACCAGGTCGGCCTGCGGCGGTTAACGCCCCGTTCAAGCAATGAGCCCTCCTACCAATAGAGGGAGAACATCGGGTATCCGTCCTTGCGATTGACAGTGTAGATCTTAACCTGGGCCGGTTCCGATCTCCACGACACTGCTGCGGCGTTTGCGCTTCTGGGTCATCGGACCCGGTTGCCGTGTCAAGTTTGCTGGAATTCTTTTTGAAATTCCTGTCGCGGCACCGGCCGCGAGCCTTGGATTTCGTTGATCCTGAAACACTTGGGGGAGTGCTCCTAGGAAATGGTCGGGGAGACAGGATTCGAACCTGCGACATCTGCGTCCCAAACGCAGCGCTCTACCAAGCTGAGCTACTCCCCGTCACTTCAAGGGCGGGAAACTGTGTCAGACAGCGACATTTGGCAAGCCGAAATCTCTGACTTTTCTCAGAAAAAGCCTCCACTCTACTTAGCAACAGCACCAAAAGTCCTTCCCTTCTCTAAAACCTACCTCATTAGCCAACTTTCTGACCTCGAATCGCCCCCCTCCGGCTCCCACCGCCGCCAATAAAATAGAATCCCGCCAGCGGCGCCCGAACTCCTCGGCGCCCGCGATTGGAGCCCCCTGGCACGTCCTTCCTATCCTTTTGGGACTCACCTCAAAATACCCCCGCACATTGATTCCCCGCGAAATCAACTCACGACCCAATACCTTCCCGGTCGGTCCAGCTCCCGAAATCACCACTCCCTTCTTCTGGATTTCCGGGAGGCGAGCCAAGGCATCGGCTTTTAGCGTCAGCATCGTCTTGTGATCAAATCGTGGATCGCTTCGGGTCAACCGACCCGGTCTATCATACCAATCGTACAGAAAATCCGGCACTTTTCCAAACCGTGCACGATGCTCCAGCAAGCGAAGCCACAAATCGTAATCCTCTGCAAAACCATTTCGCAGATACCCACCAACCTCCTCAAACAAGCTCTTCGTCATCATCACCGAAGGTTGCACTACCGGACTCTCTACGAATCGCTCACGCGAAACCTTCTCCGGAGTGTCCAAACCATTCACCCAATCAACATACCGATGCATTCCATCGCCCATCGCAGCCTTAAGTGAAATTCCGCAACTCACTACCTCACACTCACCTACCTCCAACAAGCCAACCTGCTTCTTGATCCTTGTGGAGTTACAGCGATCATCCGCGTCCATCCGCGCCAACCACTTTCCTCGACTCTCAGAAACCGCTAGGTCCAGCGCCTCCAACAACCTCGGTTTATTCCCCAAATCGATCACCCTAAGTCGTGGATCATCTCGAGCCAAAAACTCACTCCTTACCAAGTCGGGACAACCATTCAAGACCGCCACTATCTCGAGGTTCTCGTAGGTTTGTCCGACCAAATCATCGAGAGCAAGGCCTGCATCAAACACTTTAGGGCCGACCGGGAAAACGACTGACACCAAATCGCTCATCTAGTAACCTCCACTCGCGCTTACCCCTCCTTGCTCATCGACCAAGAGCGTCATCGGGCGTCAACACACCTCGCAATCGTAGTCCATCTGGCTTCCGTAATCCTCCGGCGCCACCACCGAAATAGCAAACCACTCACCGCAGGATGGACATTGGACCTCACTGTCATTCATATTTGAAGAATCCACCTGAACAGGTGAGTCGGCAACCGTTTCTTTTGCTATCCTGAAATCGGGATCCTTCCCTCCAAAAACTCTCAATTCTCCTCATCAATTTTGTGATCCCTCGCCTGATAAAGAACGATGAATCCACAAGAATCTTAATCTTACGAAATAACTCACGACATCACTGGATGGCATCCAGTTTCAAATCGAGACTCAGCAACGGTGAGTCCACCCTCAAATCTCTAACCTATCTTAGTCGAAAAATAAAAGGAATGGCTGCTTTCGTTGCAACTCCCTGTCCGGCAGAATCTTTTGCCGGCACGAAACGGTAGAGTCTTGCCGCCTTCAAGGCGGCTGCATCTAGCGATCCACTACCACTGCTTGATGCAACCCTTGCATTTGAAACCCGCCCAGAACGCGCCACTCCGACCATAACGACCACCTTCCCCTCAATCCCAGATCGTCGCGCCCCGGTAGGATAAACAGGGGCACAACGGAAAGCAACCTTTGCAGGACTTGGCTTGCTTACTGATGTGGGATTTCGAACCAACCGAGGTTTGGGTTTCACCTCAGATTTCTTTTCTTCATCCCAAGGTTCAAAAGTTTCCTCAGACCAAGCCAGATCGTCCATCATTGGCATTTCTTCGATTTCAGGAATAGGAATAGCATCGGGTGACTGCACCAATTGCAAGTTAAGTGGAACCGATGAGAGCGGAGGAATCGAAATACTCGGCGAAGATTCGTAGTTTTTTGAAACCTTTTCTACTTCCTCGAGTTTCTCGATTTCTTCTGAATACTGAACGACTGGCCCACTTGATTCGACAACGTAAAGAGCTGTCGCGAGAGAGATCGAAATGAGAGCCAAGGCCCCAAAGACACCAAGCACGATAAAAACCGAACCAATTGACGAAAACAAAAGCTCGCGACGACACGGCAATTTTATTTCGAGGGTTGGACGTTCTATGTTCATAACGACGAATCTTATTTTAAAGATCTGAAGCCGACGCGACGAAGGAGTGAGGCTAAATGACTGAAAAGTTGAAACCAGATAGAGCTCAATATTAGCAATGAGAGCAATCGCCAACTGAGCAAACCCAAACACCTGAACGGAGATTTCCTACATGAGCTGCAATTAAGAATACTCCGCCAAGGGTGGTTATGATCGCTGCTGGCGGGATATGCAGCGAAGGTTCTCCGGACTCCGAAACTTGAATACTGGGGCAGCATCCGTCTACGCAGGCTTCTGTGTCAGTAGGCTCATCCATAATCTCGCTAGCGCATTCCTCGCAACTCGACTCATCAGACGACGATTCACAGGCTTCAACTTTTGAAGGTTCAGCTCCATTCGTTGGCTCATTAACTAACCCCGAAACGGGATTATCAACCTTGGAAAAGGCAGGAAGAGTCGCCCCAAAAAGAACGAAAACAATTCCAACCGAGGCTGAAACAACTATCCAGCGCTTCCGATGTTTCCGATATCCTTTCAGAAGAGAAAAGCCGGCAAGGGGAACAATAAAAATCGCAACAAGCGCATGTGAAGCAGGGTGCGCCCAGATCTTACCGAAAGTTGGAAGAAAAATAAGCAATATCGGCGCTAGAGCACAGTGAATCGCGCATAAAATTGAGGTCGCAACGCCAATTCGGTCAGCAGTTTTCTCAGTGAGTTGGATTCGGTTTGGATCGGCGGTAGCGGCTGTGTTCATAATAAAAATCACTAAAGAGTCTCGCCATATTTTCTGGACGCAGGCGAATCAAATAGCAGTGTTTGGGCAATAGACAAACCAAAGAAAAGCAACCCCGAGACGTGGCAAGAACATCACTTCTGGCCCTTATTCTTATGGAATTTAAGGTATAGCCTTGAAAAAGTCTTCTCTTATTGCAGTTTACTTGCAATAACAAAATGCGTCTTTTTTGGGATTTTCTTAAAAAAAGAATACCGATTCTCCAGTCAAGAACTAGCGAGAATCTATCTTAGAACATGGCCTTATAAGCCACGTTCCCATCCCATTTTCAAAGGCTAATAAGATAAGATCGCTTAGAAAGATTGAGCGAAACGCCCACGGCCGAAAGACTCACTACCCTTAAACCATCTTTTCAATGGGACTAAGACAACCTTATTTTAAACGGTCAACCATCTCAAGCCCCAGTCGGGGAGCATAGATGACACCCTTCGACCCAAGGCCATTGATCATCCACCCTTTACCTTCTTGGAATTTCACTACCGGCCTACTTCGGTTGATAATTGGACGAATGCCTGCCACATGACTAACCACTTCGTAATCGCGCGTTGTGAAATTCTTCAGGATGTTTTCCACTTTTCTCCGACCTTCTTCTGTTGGCCCAGTTTCCAGATGATCCCAATCGTAAGTAGCCCCGACTCGGTAGAGGTCCCCACCAATTGGAATGAGCCAGCCGGCTCGATTTAGAATCCGGCTCTCGCCCCAACCCGGAACACGAACCGTAAGAATCTCTCCCTTCGCGCTTCGATGATCGATATCCGAAAAGTCACGACGTATTAGCCCCGAGGCTCCCGTGCACCAAATCTGAGAACCTCCCTGCGGAGCCTCATGCCACTCTCCTCCTTTGCCCAAAAACTCCTCACGAGCCGCTTCCAAAAATCTTGGACAATCCAACCATCCACCTTGTTTCCAAAGAACACCCTCATCCGTAACGTCAGCGATCCATGGTTTAACAAGCTCACGCTTTCGCTCAAACTTTGCACGGTCAACCTCATCGAACCATAAGCGTAAAATAGGCACGGAATGAAAGAGTCTCTCTCCCAAACTTTGGTAAAACGGAAGCGCTAGCTCCCAAGCTTTTTGAACCTCCCAACTCGGTTCAAAATTACGACCCGCAACCGGGTTGACTAAGCCTGCCGCCACCTGCGAGCTCCCTCCGTGGCCGTCATCGACAACACGCACGCGATACCCGGCACGCTGCAACTGCAAGGCTACACAAGCTCCTGCCAGACCAAACCCGATAACTTCCACCATCAGTGCCTAGAGCTGGATATTTAAAGCCACTAAAATTAGACGGGCCTTCACTCTCGCCGTTCCAGTGAAGGAAGTTCCAATATTTGCCATGACGACATTAAAAACCATCAGTCTGCATCTGCAAAGCGTGAAGCTTAAAGGCCGTAGACCTAGACTTTTTAAATCTAGGAAAATTATCATCTACACTTCACACCAGAACCCCTGAGATTTTCCTAGCCTGAGCGAATAAATCGGGGACTTGCTCTCGACCAAAGAGATTCTATGATCCCTATAGCTCATGAAACTTATTTTTGCTCTGACCCTCAGCTTCACCTCCTTCGCGGGAGCATTTAAGATTCCAAGAGAGGCGCACAATCTTGCGCAACTCGATGAAGTTCAGGAAAAAGCAACAAAAGCAAAGCAACCGATTGCTTTTGTCATCGCAGAGAAAAAAATGACCGCAACATGAGTGGACTGTCCAGGAGCCGTCAGTGTGTCGGCCAGTAAAGCAGTCCTCGGATTTTCAAAGAGCATTGTGGTCGATGTCTCGGAAACCGCCGGTCTTCCAGATCTTATTAAAAATGCCTACCGGACTGGAGGCGCATCAATTCCTATCGTCATCTTTACAGATCCGGGTGTGACCCAGATTTTTGGCCGTTACGATCACCCCGCGATGAAAAGCCAAAAGTATGGAACAATTTTCAAACCAGCTCGCGATGGCGTCGCCAAAGCTAAAAAAGACGGTAATTTTTCCGGAGGAGGGAGGCCCGTGGTAGTTATCAAAGTTCAGGGTGGCAAAGTTGAAAGTTGGAAAAGTTCTGCCGGAACCGAAATCAAAGCCAAACTCGTGGCTATTGAAGACGAAAAGACCTATCTTTTTGTCACTGAAGCTGGAAAAAAGATCCGTGCGACTGCCGCACAACTCGATGGAACTAGCGTCGCAAAGGCGCGCAAGTTGGCAGGATTAAAATAAAGCCTAAATCTCTTTCCCACAACTGACTTAGATCGTTCGTGAGGTTGCTTCCCCAGCAAAAAAATAAAAAAGCACGGAAGTCTTCCCTCCCGTGCTTTAAAAATTAGCTAACCCAAAACTACTTCACACTCATGATGCCACGCATCAGGAGAGCATGTCCTGGAAAAGTGCAAATGAAGTTGTATTCGCCTGCCTCGGTCGGAGCATTAAATTCGAGAGTCTCACTCTGCCCTTTCTCCAGCAACTTAGTCGCATGAAGGATGCTATCGGACTTGGGTAGGAATTGTTTCTTGAAACCATCAGCACCGAGAGCAATTGCTGCCGCCGCAACCGAATCAGCAGTCCCAGGCTTAGTGATCACCAAATTATGAGGCATGAAATCGGGATTCACAAAAGTAAGCTTCACTTTTTTACCCGCCTTCAAGTTGACCTTCTTCACGTCGAATTGGATCTTCTCAACAATCGCATTCACTCGGATCTCAGTCAGTGAGGGCGTGTCCTTGACTCCTCCAGGGATGATCTTCATCTCCTCTTCCTTCTCGATTTCCTGTTTTCCTTTGGTCGGATCGGCAGGTCCCCACCAATGCTTGACGGTCTTAGCCCCCTGAGAAACGTGTGGATCAACTGATTTCAGAACGAGATCAAGAAGATCAGTGTTGCGCACGTTGTGCTGTTGGTGAACCCAAAGCGCTTCAAGCATAGGAATGCCATCTTCCTTCTTTGAAGGATTAAACTGCTTCACCCAAGCCTGGGTCGCCTTGATGACCTCGTTGGTGTCGCGCTCACTAATTTCCACGCGAGTACGGTGACGGACATACATGTCCGGGTGTTTAAAATTTTCAAGGAGTTGAGTCATGGAAGCACCATCAATTTTGACAGGCTTTTGAAGTGGCTTCTTCGTATTCACCAAACGATAGATTCGACCGTGCACCTTATCACGATTTGGGTCGCGCACGTTGTGCTGCATGTGCCCGATGATCACATTATGCCAGTCGGCAATGTAAAGCGCTCCATCCTCGCCGAAAATGGCGTCAGTAGGACGGAAATTACCATCGCTACTACGAATAAGTTCAGCAGCTGGAGTTCCCCAGACTTCGCCAGACTTATACTTCTTTTCTTCAAAGCCGTCGCGATGAAGATCATATTGCTTGATACCCAGATAACCAATAGTGTTACAGAGTATGAAATTCTGCTGCATCTCATCTGGGAAGTTTGTGCCTGAAATAATCGCGTCAGCGGCTACCGGACGAACTTCCTTATTCACCAGAGGAAACATTTTGAAGCCATCGTCATTGGAACGGACCTGATACGAACGGCCACCTGTGCCATCATTTGCATAGAGGTAACCCCATTGATCAAAACTGGTGCCATGGGGATTTGGGCTATTGCCAGCGACTAGTGAAACGGTGTAACGGCGTGGATCAAAACGATACATCGCGGATGAACCAGTAGTCAGAGAAGGCCCCCACGGAGTCTCATGGTTGTGCTGCAGGAAAATTCCACTTTGCCAATAGATCCCGCCATCGGGTCCAAAGATTAAGTTATTGGCAGCGTGATGAGTATCAGAAGACCCAATCCCCTGCATAATGACATAGCGAACGTCGGCAACGTCATCACCATCGGTGTCTTTCAGAAAAATAATATCCGGCTGACTGGTAACAATCACCCCACCATTCCAGAATTCAAAACCAAGCGGGTTATGAACTTTGGCGAATTCCTTCACCTTATCGGCTTTGCCGTCCTTGTCGGTATCCTCGAAGATTAGAAGCGAATCATTCATCTTCTTAAGCGGTTCCCACTTCGGATAAGTCGCCCAAGCGGCAGCCCAGAGACGACCTTTACCGTCAACTTGAAGCTGAACAGGGTTGGCCAACTCAGGGAACATTTTCTCATCTGCAAAGAGATTCACTTTGAATCCCTCGGGGACATTCATCTTCTTAAGACCCTCTTCTCCACTGAGATATTTCAGGTTCCCTTCCTTGGACTTGCTGGAGCTACGAGATCCGCCGCCGACATTAGAAATTACAGGAATTGCCTTAGGAGTATTGCTATCACTGACTCTATATTTTTCACCTTGAGCCTTTGCCCAGATTTGCGGGTCGCGGTTCGCAGTCATGACATCGAGCATCTTGAGCTCATGCTGAAGCACCTGCGCATTAGTCTGGCCATCAACAAATTTCAATCCGGAACGCCCACCCCAAACATCATTCCCGTCGGTCGCGCGGTAACGGTTGTGCCAATGCCAGTTTTTATCAAGGACTGCTTCACGAAGCGGTTGCTGACTGGGAGAGGCCACGATTTCTTTCTTTAAGAGTGCCTTCGCCAACACCTCGCCAATGAGACGGTTTCCATCTTCGTTCAAATGAATCCCATTGAGCGTCAGTGGTGATTTGGCCGTTCCATAGAGCTGAATAGATGGGTGATAGAGATCGACGAAGGTAACGCCATTTTTATCAGCAGCCACGCGAGTTGCTTCGGTCATTGCAAGGAGTCGCTTGTTGTTAGCCCGTCCTGTTGGGAGATTACGATCTCGGAGATTTTCATGACCTATCGGACTACAGAGAACGATGCGTGGAAAGCTCTCGCCATTCGGCATAGCCTTACGAAATTCCGCGATCATTTTAGTAAGATTCTCCTCATGATCCTCAGGCTTGGTATCGAAGGATTCGTTATAGCCAAACATCGCGATGATAACGTCAGCACCAACTTGCTGGAGATACTGGGGCATGGGAGTAAATCCACGCGAACGCGGATATTTGTTCGGGCGATCTCCAGTGAGGCCCATATGTCGAAATTTAAGTTCCATCCCCGAGGTGACAGACTGGATTAAAGTCTCGGTCCAACCATCATGCTGCATTCGGTCGGCCAGACCATTACCAACGATGGCCACGGTGTCGCCTTTCTGAAATTTAAAGGGAGCTGGGTCTCGATGGCCGACTGGCACACTTACTGTTTTCGCTATTTTCCCATCGGCGCCGACGTAGGCCACATCGCCACCCTTTTTGAGATTAAAGACGACTGCTGTCTCGGGAGCTGTAACACTCTTGGTTGTGAAAACCTCCTTTTTTTTGGCATCTAGCAAGCTCAGTGTGAACCCATCGAGACGCTTCCCAAGATCTCCTTCGTTTCGATTCCAAACCGAGATCGAATCAACCTTGGCAGTTTTGCCAAGATCGACCTCCCACCATGCGTCTTTCTTCCCTTCAATCGTGTGAGTTTGACCACCAGAGCTGAAACCAGGATTCTTATTACCATCGATGGCGCGCTCGGCACCGGCATTGTTCGAAGTTGTCGATTGGCTGGTTTTTCCGGAGCGGGCGATGTTTTTACCACCAGCCATTACCTCAACTTCAGCGAGGGTCAGCGTGCGGCCTTTACCAGGGAGCTCAATCCGGACAAAGCGAGCTTCCTTCTGAGCAGAAGCCAAGGAACTTAGGGCGAGTATTGGAAGAAGAAACTTCATAGATCGGACTGCCACCTACGGCAGGAAGCCCGAGCTTATTTCAGGAAAGAACTGAGAGCAATCTACAAAAGCGCCGACTCGTTAACCCACCACGTTCTCCAGAACCCCAAGACCTTCGATCTCAATCGCCACCACATCCCCCGGAGTCAGTGTGAAATCGGATCCCGGCACTAGTCCTGTCCCCGTCATCAACATCGCCCCATTTGGAAAATCGAGCTCCCGATAAAGGAACTCCACTAACTCCTCAAAACTTCGCTTCAGCTGCGTTAGATCCGTGGAATCATCGAAAACCACCTCACCCGCCCGCGTAATCGTAAGCTGAATCGAAGCATCAGACTTCAAAGCGTCACGCCCCAGCAACAAACATGGCCCAACCGCACAACTTCCTTGGTAAACCTTAGCTTGAGGTAAGTAGAGAGGGTTTTCCCCCTCGATAGAACGGGAACTCACATCATTCCCCACCGAAAATCCAAAGATTTCTCCCCCCGAATTGATTGCCAACGTCAATTCGGGCTCCGGCACATCCCAAGAAGAATCATCTCTGACCCGGATTTCCCCACCCGCACCAATAGCCCGATAACCCATCGCCTTGAAAAACAACTCAGGTCGCTCCGCATCATAGACCATATCATAAAAAACATCACCACCCGCCTTCTCCGATTCCTCCATTCTAGCCGATTTCGATCGCAAATAGGTCACCCCGGCCGCCCAGATCTCCGTGAGATCAGGGACCGGCGGCAAAATCCCCCCATTCACTTCCATCGGATTAGCAGTCTTCACACCTTCCAAAATGCTCTCCACTTCCCCCGCCTTCGACCGAAAGAGTCGCCTCAGAAGTTCGTTTTCTACCGCGTGGCACTCGCCATCCTTTTCCAGTAAGGTCCCACTCTCAAGACAGTGTAATTTCATATCGGGAGCCTGACCTCCATTCCTCGCCATCGAAAGCCGAAAGTCACCTGACAAGGTCCCTTTTAAGGCTCGCAACTTTTCATCTGCTGATGCCAATTCGACGAAAAGGAGCTTTTCTTGATTTCACGATTCCCCCCGCCGGCTTGGCTCTCTTAAATAGCCAGAGCAATGGCAGGAGAGAAAAAGCTTACCCCGATGATGGCTCAATATATGGCCATGCGCCGGTCCCTGCCCGATGATATTCTTCTCCTCTATCGCCTCGGCGACTTCTACGAAATGTTTTTTGAGGATGCCAAAGTAGCTGCGGGAATTCTCAATGTCGCACTCACCAAGCGAAATGATATCCCCATGTGTGGCGTCCCGCACCACGCAGCGCAAGGTTACATTGCGAAGCTCATCAAAGCCAACAAGCGAGTCGCCATTGCCGAGCAAACCACCGAGCCTCAACCGGGAAAAATTGTGGAACGCGAGATCGCGCAAATCATCTCGGCCTCTACTGTTGATGACCTTTCTCTTCTCGATGATACCCGCCACAATTATCTCGCTGCTGTTTTCCTTGGTGGCACCACCAAGAAACCTTGCCTTGGGCTTGCCTGCGCCGATCACACCACCGGAGAATTTACAGTCTCCGAATTCGCTGACAAACAACAACTCGAAGACGAATTGACACGCCTGTCACCTTCCGAACTCCTCATTCCGGAAGACCAAGCCAAAGAGCTTGGCGGACTCCCAAATTCTCTTCCTTACGATTCCTATGCCTTCTTGTCAGATCAAGCT
>ENA-ORDR01000284-ORDR01000284.1-marine-metagenome-genome-assembly--contig:-NODE-284-length-26619-cov-9.880793_pt1 | contig 26619 bp, 57 predicted proteins | sample MGYA00240993_ERZ508538 | MGnify/ENA primary metagenome ERZ508538 (study PRJEB26207, sample SAMN05421999) | marine metagenome | isolation source: Monterey Bay, California, USA | place: USA:Monterey Bay... | reverse complement strand
GCACACTTTGGCGGGTTTGTCAAGAACTTTTTTAAAAAATAAAAAAAACCCGACTTTTGTCGGGTCTGTCTGATTAGGACACAAGTTGAGTTAGTTTTTTGATTGTCTCAGCGTTTGCTCTTTCCAGTGAGTTTAGGAAACCCTCTTTCACTCTCATTTTTTGCTCTAATTCTTTGACTAATGTCGCTTTTGTTTTTTGTAATTTTTTTGCTTTTTCCATTTTTGTTTCTCCTTAATATAGAACATATTATACAGACTTTTTTGTCAGGGTCAATAGGTAAATCAAAAATAACTCAATTAATTTAAACACCCGCCAGCGGCGCCGATTTTAACACGCTTTAGCAGGTCTGTCAAGGATTAATTCAATTTTTTACTAATAATTTCAATTGGTCAGTCTGATACGCCAAATCGGGTGTTTTAATTCACAGTGTTGGCGAAAAACAGCATAAACCCGGCATTCTTAGGGTAAAGTGGCCACTGCGCCGTTAAGTGTCAATATGAAGTATAAAAGTAATACCTGCGCCAAAGTGTGAAAACTAAGTAAGAAACCAAAGTTACGCGCTGAAGTGTAAAAACGAGTGCTCCCGCTGCAGCGGGTATAATTATGCTAATAATAGTTTAACACACATTTGCGCGGGTGTCAAGAGATTAAGTTAAATTTACGAAGATTTTTGGCGTTTTTCGCAGATTTGCAGCGAAGGCTTGGTGGTTTCGCGTCCCGCCCCCGAGTATTCGTTTGCGTTAATTTATGAGTAATTAATTTAAAATAATTCTTGACAATTGGTATCGCATTGTTTATAATATATTTATGAAAAAAAGGATAAAACAATTTAGTATAAGAAAGTGGACTGAGAAGAATGACAGTCGTAGAGTAAAAATTGCACAAAACATAAGATTTTTTGCTGGACATCCGTTGCCTTGGTTAGTGTTCTTTACTATAATTGTTTATGGATTTAATCTTTAATTAATTGAAAATAAATCAAATTAGTTATTGACAAACCTATCCAAGTCGAGTATAATATACTCATAATGAAAAAGATAATAAACAAAATAAAACACTACTTTAAAAGGAATAAGACAATGGCAACATCAAACTACACAGAAGCAATGACCGAGAAAATGATTGCACAATACAGCGCTAACCCAACAAGAGACACAGTTGACATGTTAGCAGAAGAACTTGGTAAGAACGCAAGAAGTATAATTGCTAAGTTATCAAGAGAGGGAGTGTACAAAGCACAACCAAGAGTGACTAAATCTGGCGAACCAGTAGTAAGAAAAGCAGACTTACTGGCGAGCATCCAAAGCACATTAGGACAGGAATTTCCATCCCTTGTGAAAGCCTCAAAGGCTGACCTCCAAAGATTGATTGACGCAATCTCACAGTAGAAGTCAAGGATTGATTACCCTAAGTAATCATTATTTGTCAGGAAATAATTTAAAAAACTTCTTGACAAATGATTACAAAGTTGATATAATATATTTATATTCAAAAAAGGAGAAAACAATATGGCATTTGAAGCCGAATATGTAAATAACCTACTTGAAGAACTTCAAAATGGAGTTGATAAAACTAAGTTGAAAAGCGAAGTTATAAACACAACATCAACAAGAAGTGCTTTCATAGTAAGTAAAGCAAAACTATCATCACAACAATATGGTGCAGCGTTGGAATCACACATTAAAACTAAGTTTCAATGGGGTGGGCAGACTGACAATAAAAGTGGTGATAGTACAACCCCGAAAGGGAACAGGATTGAGATAAAATGCTCAATAGAAGATGCAAAAGGAGGATTTAACTATGTTCAAATTCGACCCTCGCATACAGTAGATTACTACCTTCTTGCGAACTACAGTATCTCAACTGACGAAGTAATCTTTCTACTTTGCCCAAAGAAAGAATTTGTAGACCTTGTAGTTTCAAATGGTCAATTGGCTCACGGTACTAACGATGCTTCTTTTGAATACAAAGAGTATGCGTATAGACCTAAGATGCACGGCAGACTTGGAACTAAAGGACGAGAGCAATGGGAAAACCTTCAGCAGTGGAGAGTTTCCGAAGAGGTACTGTACGAAATATAGCAGTACGAAAATGAGGGAAGTTGATGCGAAGGCATCAGGTTCCCACCCCGAGAGGGGTCAAGGAAAATGATTTAAAATTCTTCTTGACAAATGGTTTCAAAGTTAGTATAATATATATTCAGAAACAAAATAGAATGAAAGTAACTGAGTAAAGGAAAAAATAAATGATTTAGCATTGACCTCTTCGGAGCGAGCGAATAAATAACCCTTCAGTTGCTTACCCAGTGAGGCGTCACGTAAAAAACGCCGTATGCTCTTTAGATATTTTGAGATTGCGTTAACCGAAAATAATGTCCGCTTTTGATACTCACTATGTGAGATACCTTCCGCAGCAAGGAGAGAAACATAGTCGCATGAACCGATGCGTAAAGGGGTTGAGTGGAAACCTTCAATAAGTCCCGCGAACTTAGTAGCAATACGAAAGCAAAGGCGATAAGCAAGGCATAACGAAGCAAGAGACCTCGGCACTTTATCGAAAGTATAAAATCGGTTTGTTTTACTGCATTAATGGACGTTACGAGCTTCGGCTTTACTAATGCAGAGGTAATTGAACGGGTGGTTATACCAGAATAACAATCCCAGAGTGAGGAAACCACGCTTTCGTTAACCCTTTGGGACAACGACAAGTAGCAAACCCATTCCTTCGGGAATGAATTCGGGCAAGGGAAGGGTGATGCTTCCCAACGCAGACTGCGAGAGCGAGGTGTCTTTGGACATCGGGGGCAGTAGGCAACTGATACATAATGACGAACTGCAGACTTGGAACAGTATAAAAGCTAAGCATTGAGAAGAACGGCAGTCGCTCTGTCAACTACTGAATAGTAGATATCTCACAGTAAAGAAGTAATGCGAAATGAGCAGTATACCATAGACGCAAGTCGTAGATTGAAGTTCGTAACATCCATTACCTCTCGTTACACAGTGGACAGGTTCGTGAGTAATTCCAACACGACCACTTTAAACAACAAAAACTTTGGATGGGATGCTTCGGTGTCCCATTTTTTTATCCCCAGATGATTCACATCAAAATTTCTTACCATAACTTAAAAAACTTCTTGACAATTTTCGTTAACTCGTGTATAATATATCTATACAAAAAAGGAGAATAATGACAAAATTAGAAGCACAGCAAATAGAACTAAACAAAATAGTAGACCAAGACTTTGGAAAAGTAGCCGTCATATTAGAAGGACGGGATACTGCAGGAAAAACAGGTACTATCCGTGAGTTAACACACTATCTGCCAACAAGTAAGTATTCTATCTCTTTGTCAGCAATGCCTTCTCAGTGGGATATGGCGAATTGGTTAGAGAGTTGGGAACTGAAGTTGCCAAGTAACAATCAAATTGTATTCTTTGACAGAAGCTGGTACAGTAGAGCAATGGTACAGAAACTAAATGGTTGGTGTACAGACCTACAGTACGAGGACTTCATGGCACAAGTAATGCAGTGGGAAAACGACCAAGATGTGACCTTTATCAAGTGTTGGTTAAGCATCAGCGAAGAAGAACAAACAGCAAGGATTGGAAACAGACAAGTGTCTCCTCTCACTAAGTGGAAATTCTCACCGAATGATGCAGTTGCTTTATCAAAGTATGACCAAATGACACTACTAAAAGAAAGAGTACACACTACATGCGGCGAATGGCACAACATTGATTACAATGTAAAAGCAGAAGGCAGACTTTCCTTAATTACAAAGATAGTAAATACTTTAAAATAGTTCTTGACAAATAGAATAAAGCGAGTATAATATACTTATAAACAAAAAAGGGAACTACATTTTCCTGATAAAGAATGTAGAGGTCGTGACTGAAAGCGTGTTGGAAGATGAAAAGACTTCCTCTAATTTAACAATATAACAGGAGAGCAATATGCCAGCAAAATTTAAACCAAGTGCAAGAAAGTATGTAAGAGGCGTGCCAGCAAACAAACTACCAATGGAACACTTCTACCTAAAGCAAACACCGAAAGCAGAACTATTTGAGTACATTAACTCTAAAGGTTCAAACATGAAACCTAAAGTGAGACAGAAGTGCCTAAACGAACTAATTCGTAGAGGAATCACAATCGAATGGGTGGAGGTGCAGTCATGAAATGGAGTGGAACACAACACAAGAGTCATGTAAAGAAAACAACACAGGGCGACTCTCATAGAAATATGTCCCTCAACAAGAACAAAAGCAAGAAGCGTTCGTTCAAAAAGTACAGAGGACAAGGAAGATAGTGGGGAAACTAATTAAATTCCCAAGTAGGAAAACTATCCAAAACAAAGATATAGTAGAAAATCTACATATCGAAATAGGAAACTGCGAGCAATTGCTAAAAGAAGCGTTGGAACACTTAGAGTACCTAAACGAAGAAATAGCAATGCTCACAGAAGAACACACACAGTTACTAAACGAATTAATACAAATAACAGAAAAGGAAGAACAATGAGAAATTATAGACATTTTGCCGTAGGAATGAGTGCAAACGGCAGTACAATAAAAAGAATCTTCAAACCAAAAGACCTAAGTGCATATGTAGAACAATGGCACGGCAATCCAAGGTATGAAAACCCACGCTACTACAACATAGAGTTGGCAGATGGTAGAGTGATTAAAGACACAGACTTAGTAGTAGAACTACCAATGTCAGAGGTGCTACACTAATGAGTAAGATTAACGATTACGCAAAATTTGTAGACAGTTGCACATCAGAAACAAGTAAAGATACGACTAAAATGTGCGATAGATTAGACAAACTAATGGGCGAACATACTGTATTTCAAGGAAAGATAGTAGACTGCGAAATAGATATGGCAAGATTGATGACTGCATTGATCGGCATGATGGCAGAGTCTGGGGAGTTTGCAGAAGTAGTGAAAAAGAAAGTGTTTCAGAACAATACACAGTTCACAAACGACGAAATTTTTCACATGAAAAGAGAATTAGGTGACGTACTTTGGTACTGGGTTCAAGGCTGTATAGCATTAGGATTCACACCTGATGAAGTAATGGACGAGAATATTAAAAAATTAGAAAGTAGATATCCGAACGGTTTTGAAGTGATACGCTCTGAAGTAAGAGCAGAGGGAGATATCTAATGGAAATAATTGAGAGAATATTAGCAGTAATAGGATTATTTACAACAGTAGGATTTCTAATAAGTGCCTACTTTATAAGGGAGAATTTAAAATAATGGCAAATCATGTATATTTTACAATTGAAATAACAGGTATTGAAGACGACCAGTTCAATGAAAACATAAAAAAGGTCAAAGGCAAGAGAGTGGACTACGATGGCAATCCATATGAGTATGATGACTATGATTACATAGAAAACCAACCATTTATGAGCAATACTACTAAATCTTTTGACGAAAGTGGAGATTTAGAGAACGCATATGATTGGTATTGTAATGAAGTCGGAGCTAAGTGGTGTAATGTTGATGAAATGCAAGACTGTATGATTAATGGTTACAGTGCATGGAGACAACCACACGAGTTAGTAATAAATCTAATTGAATACTTTGCACGTAAGTACGATACTGAAGTAAGTGCAACTATGACTTATGAAGATGAGTTTAGAAACTTCATGGGTAAGCAGTATTATGGTTCTGATAAAGAGCAAGATGAAAGCATTAATAGCTGGTACGCTTGGGAAGGAGACTACTACGAGACTGATGGAGATTTATTAGTACAGGAATTTAACGAAAGATTCCCTGACATAGATACAACTGCAGAAGACTTTGATTGGTATGACGAAGTAAAGACTGGTGGAGATGTTATCTACCCTAACGAAGTGTTAGACGAGATAGCAGACAACTTTTGGAGTAAATGCTAATGACAGAACATACAGACATAGTAGAAAAACGAAGACTTTACTTAGCTGCAGAGGACTGGGGTAATAAAATATCCCAGCACTACTGTACTAAAGGAGGTATGGGCGATATAGGGTTTGGTATGGGTTACTTTGTATATTATAACAATGGAGCAGTACACAAACTATCTAAGAATAGAATTTCAATAGTACAAAACCAAGCATCTATAGAAGAAGTTATAGATAACTACACAAGGAGTGGACAATGTTAACATTAAGTGAAGGATTAAAGATTGCTGTAGAGCATGATTACGAGAAAAACGAAGTATTAGGCATCATCAGGAAGGATAATATTAGTATTCTAATGACCAGATTCCTATTAGATAGAAAAGAAGTGCTAGAGATAGTAGATAACTTAACTAAAAGTGAGCAAGATGATTTAGGAGAAATAGTATGAGTGCAAACTATACACAAGAGCAAGTAACCCATATGGTAGAGGCATACACAGCAAACCCAGAAAGAGCAACAGTAGATATGTTAGCTGAAGATTTGAATAAGAGTGTAAAATCTATCATAGGTAAACTAAGTAGAGAGGGAGTCTATGAAAAGACTGTCTATAAAACAAAGACAGGTGAAGACCCTGTAACAAAAAAGGAGTTAGTAGTAGAACTATCGAATCTATTGGGACTGAAGTATGAAAGTCTGGCAGGATTAGAGAAGTCTCCGAAAGCAGATTTAAAAGTATTAGTAGAAAATCTAAGGGAGGAATATGATGATGAGATACGCTAAAGTACTACCAAACAACGAAAAACTAAGGGAGATTATTAACAAGTATGGACAATACTTTGAAGTAGTAAATGAACCAAGAGTTCTACCCCAGCTGAAGAATCAAATGGCGATCACTCTGAGAGACCCAGACTTCACATTCACAACAGAGGTTCGTAACATACGAATCGTTCAACCAGACTAAAACCTACAGCGGGTGCTCTACGGAGCATCCAAGCCTGCAACGGGTGTATAACGAGTCTAAGATAATTTTCAAAAACTTCATACTTAATCGTATTAATTTCTTATGGTCAAATAACCCTTTAAAAAAATTTGAGTTGGCAAAAGTTTGTCAAATATTTGATACAGCTTTAGTTAAGTTAAGGAATGATTGGAAAGACCCCGAATGGGGTTGTTTAGATTGTTTAGATATCATGGTTTCATCTTGGTTATGATGATTGACACATAATATCGTAGTCTCTCTCGTTAAATCATAAAAATCACAAGGTGTTCTCTTACGCTTATGCGACGAGAACAATTGAAATGTAATTTCATGATAAACGAGATTACGAGGGAATGATAATTGGTGAATTGTCATATCAACCTCATTAACTTTAATATAAATATTATATCACGATTTTAACAAAAATGCAACATTTGTTTTTCGTAGGGGTATGAATATGTTTATTCTTTTGCGTCTTCTTGATATAAAAATATTTTTTATCTTCTTTTGGTAGAAGTCTTTTTATTTAGTCGAACATTGTTTTTTATTACCAGAAAAAGACTCTCTTTTGAAACTGCTTTCATGAAAAATCTTTGAGTTGTATGCCTAAAGCGTATACCGTTGGTAGTCGTGTTGGTGGGAAGTTGTAAAGTGAAGTATGAAAACGAGTAGTGGTTCTAAATTAGTAAAAAATCTATCTTTTGAAGTTGGGTCGTTTTTCAGTGAATTTGCGAAACTCATTGGTGAGCTTCTGTTGTCGCTTGATGGCTTGTGCCTTTGCTTTCTTTCGCTTTTCGGTGGGTTTTTCGTAGTGTTGAAGTTCTCTTACTCTATCTTTGAATCCGTCATTCTCCATCTTGCGACGAAGAATACGAATTGCTTTTTCTGGTGACATTCCTTTACAGTTTACTTTCATTTTAGTCCTTGCGCTCTTGTGAGTCGAATCAGGTCATTCGCAATATTACATTGATTGTCAACCGTTGCACGTACGAATTTATTAACCCATGCCATGTCGAATACAAAGTCCTGATTTTCTGTGTTCAGTCCTTGCTTATTGCACTCCAATACTATTGCTTTCATTATGTTCTCTGATATTTCCTCTGATTTTCTCATTCTCGGGAAATCAATTACTTTGTCCATCGTTTCTCCTCTGAAATGTCCACCCTCTTTTACGAAGGTAATTAACTTGTGATGTTATTGCTCCTTGCGATCTTGCCATCTTTATAGAAAGTTCAGCAAGTGGAATTGTGTTGTACAAATCCTTTAGCTTCTGTTTCTCTTTCGTTGTCCAAGTTCCTCGTCTCAATAACATATTAGTATTATATCAAAATTTTAAGCAAGTGTCAAGTACTATTTTTAAGTTGCTTGAAAAATAGTACTTGACTTATGGTTAGAAATCCGTTATAATATGTACAGGAGAAAAAATTATGACAGAAATAGATATAATGTACTTAGTGGTACTATTAGCGAGTATAAATATTAGCTATATGGTAGGTAAGAAAATAGGAATTGAAAACACAATTAATTACTTAGAGCAGGAGGGTATATTGGAGTTTGATGAAGAAGTATAAAGTCAAACATAACAAAAAATAATTCTTGACTTCTGGTTGTACTTTTGGTATAATATGTATGAAGTAGGCAGAATAGGTCTGCTTACGTTTAGGGTCGATACCGAAAGGGTCGGCATAGTATTAACGAAAGTGATATTAGGAGAATTAAAAATGACGATTGATATTAGTAAATTTTGGCTTGGCATGAACAATGAGTGGTTGTTACACAACACTGATACATCATATCCAAGATATAACATAGTCGAAAACGCCGAGAATGGCAACTATCGAATAGAGGTAGCAATTCCTGGCTGGAGCAAGAAAGAACTGGAGTTAGTTCAAGAAGAAAACGAACTACTCATCAAGGGGAAAAAAGAAAGAAAACTTGGGAGTGAAGAAAGATTCATTCACCAAGGACTCAGTCTTAAATCTTTCGAGAGAAAGTTTATTTTAAATGCGGATTTAAAAGTAGACAGTGTCGAACTAACGGACGGCTTACTAACAATCGCTTTGTCTAGGACTCCGAACTCAACTAGGAAGGTATTAGATATTAACTAACATCTTCTATTAGGAGATAAGTATGAGATATGTTCTCAAATTAAGACAAAGCATAGTAAAACATAATAGGTTAGATTATTTTGGTAGAGCAGCAGAAATGTCAGCTTTAGTAGGAATAATGTTAGCTTGCATATTTGCAATGATGCCTATTATATAAGTATGCTATCAAGCTGAAGGAGTTATTATGGTAATAGTAAGTTCAGAAGCTTTGGATGTAATTAAAATGCGAATCGCCTCACACAAAGTGTGGGGTGTTCGTATCTTAACTAAACCTGCTGGTTGTAATGGCTGGACATGGGAACTTAATTATGAAGACAATCCTAGCTTTGGAGGAGACTCAATATACTACGATTGTATAGCAGTTGACCCTCAGACCTTAACAATGGTCGAAAGAATAGAAATAGATATGGAAGTACGAGGACTACAAGAACAGTTTGTATTCAATACTCCATTACAAAAAGCTCAATGCGGGTGTGGAGAAAGTTTTACACTATGAGATGCATTTTTAACAAGAGGAAATATATGAAGATATCAATAGAGGGCTTAGCCCTAATCAAAAAGTTCGAGGGACTTGAACTGGAAGCATACAGATGTGCTGCTGGTGTTCTAACAATTGGCTATGGTCATACGAAAGGAGTCACAGAAGGACAAAAAATAACAAAGGCAGAAGCAGATGAACTACTTGTACACGAGTTAGTCGAGTACGAAAAAGCTGTAAATGATGCCGTCACAATTTCAATAGATCAGTGCATGTTCGATGCATTGGTATCATGGACATACAATCTCGGTCCAAGCAATCTAAACGCAAGTACAATGCTGAAGGTTCTCAATGGTGGGGACTATGACGGAGTACCTGCACAAATTAAGAGATGGAACAAAGCAGGTGGTAAAGTACTTGACGGACTAATCCGTAGAAGAACTGCAGAAGCATTACTCTTTGAAGGACAAGACTGGAGTGAAATTTAAGTTTTCCGAAGAACTATTACTACAAGCTGCAGCACATGCACAGGAAAGAGGAATGACTCTTGATGAGTATATACAAGAAGCAGCAGAGTTAGCACAAAAACATGAATATGAACAAAATAACAAACAATCTGAAGAAGATTTGGACTAAGATACAACAATTTTGGTTCTGGTTTAAAAGCCTCTTTATTACTTATTATAGTCTCAAAGTGAGCTATAATGCTACGTGGGGAGATTCAGATGACCAAGAGTTTATAGTCAAGAAGTTCATTAAAAAGCAACCAAAGTTTATTTCTTTCATCACAGAAGAAGGTGAGTTAGTAGAAATTAGTGGTGCAGATGGACTCAATTATAGGATTCAACAATTATGAACCAACTTTATATAGGCGTTATATTAGTACTCGGATTCGGTAGTTATACACTCTACCAACAAAACCAAGTGCTACAAGCAAACAACGCAGCTCTGGAAGGAGCAGTTGCTACTCAAGAAGCAGCAATTAAAAATATGCAGAACGATTTTGCTCTGCAAACAAAACAGCTTGGAGAACTTCAACAGAAGTCACAAGCAACACAGTTAGAGATGAATAGATACTTGGACATCTTTAAACGACACAATTTAACAAAACTAGCAGCAGCAAAACCTGGTTTGCTAGAACCAAGAATAAATAAAGGAACGAAAAATGTATTTGATTCAATCGAAGAAGTTAGCCGCACCATTGATAGCCTTGATGATGGCGTCGAGTTGCAGTCTACTTCCAACTAAGCAGATAGAAGTAACAGCAAAACCAATGGACAGACTGATTACTCAGCCTGTATTACCACGTGAGATAGACCTCAAAGACCCTATGTGGTATGTAGTAAGTGATAAAAACATTGAAGAGTTTCACGAAAGATTAACAAAAGAGCATGGACAGATAGTATTCGTAGCTATGTCTATACCAGACTATGAATTAATGTCATACAACATGCAAGAACTAAAACGATATATTATAGAACTCAAGGAAGTCGTAGTATATTATGAAAAAGTAACAGACCCCGAAGCATTGAACAATGTGGAATAGTATTAAACAATTTTTTATAGACTGGAGCTACTTTAGAGTAATGAATAAAGGAGCAAAGTTTTTTGATAAGAATCCAGTAGTACAAGGACGATTTGAAGAAGTCGAAGACTGGCTGGAGCATATAGAGGATAGATTAGCAGCAGTGGAAGAAAATAGTCACCCATGTAAAGAACTGCATGAGTTTGATGCTTATCCTGACATTATCGAAAGACTTACATCAGTAGAGCAACACATAGATAAGTGAAAGAATTTCTATGGATGCTGAAACCAATAAGTAGAAAAATGGTATTAATACGAGAAAAAGGAATTCTCATAGATGCGTATAGAGCAGGGGTAAAAAATGTTTACAGAATTAAGAGAACTATTAAAGCGTGATGTAGTAGATATTACATTCGTTTCACAAAACTCTCACAAGGAGTACACAATTCCTTGTACGTTGATGGAGTCCCTCACTGGAGGTAGAGTCAATCAACAAATCAATGACACCATAGTGTGTTATCGAATGGATGAGGATAGATGGGAAGACATTAGATTAAATTCTATAGTTTCTTATCAAGGAAGTCCCTAATTTTAGGGCAAGGCTCTTTACAGAGCGGAGAATATTATGTTAATGGATTTAGTAGGTTTAGTTACTCTAATAGTAACAATTGCTAGTTTAATCGCGGCGTCAACACCGACACCTAAGGATGATGTATGGATGGGCAAATTCTACAAATTTGTAGATATGTTAGCATTGAACATTGGAAAAGCGAAGGATAAAGGCAATGTCTGATGAAAGATTCAGTGGCGATATGTCACGCAATGAAGTAGAGTTAGACCTTAATAAGTTTATGGCAATGGTCACTGAAATAGGTGAACTAAAAGCTAAAATTATGGAGTTAGAAAACGATAAAGAACCAGAAAACCCTTGGCAGAGATGGATATGGCTATCAGGAATGATAGACGCTTGGAGAATTTTCCCAAGAATGTTCCTCACTGTGTACATTGTATTACTTTATAAGTGTACAATATGGTTTATGGAACTTCCAGCACCAACATTCGAGCAGTCTGGTTTAATCAGTATTGTGGTCGGAGCGGGTGCGGCATGGTTCGGCTTGTATGCTGGAACGGCAAAAGATAAGATAAACTCTAAGTAACGAAAAAATAGTTCTTGACAATTGCTCATATATTTAGTATAATATACTTATGAAAAAATTCAAAGAACTTAAAAAAATAGTAAAATACTGTACTCATTGTGGTGGTCGCAAGAACACTCGTGAGTGCAGTGGTTACAAGTGTTGGATTAAATGAATTTATTTTATTTAGATGAAGACATGGATAAGTCTGCCGAGTATCATGTTGACAAGCATATTGTCAAGATGCCGCTCGAGGCAGCACAAATATTATGCACTACTATATGGATAGACGATTTATTGGGGTTCGTTCCTCGAGCTCTTAACGCAGAGGAAAGAGAAGTGATGAACAAGGCAAAAGCCGAGATTAAGCATTTACCTCTTGAGGAACGACCCTACCCCTACCTACCGATGATGTACAATCATCCTTGCACTATCTGGGCAAGAGAGTCTTTGGAAAACCATGAGTGGGTTCATTGTTATGCTAACGCATTGAATGATGAGTACCACTACCGATATGGAAAACTACACAAATCAATCGAGCAAGTAGTAAACAAACTACCTGATCCGAAGAATTTACCTAAAGCAGGTTTTACAACCTTTGGCTTAGCTATGCCTGATGATTTGAAAGACTATGATAACCCTATACAGAGTTATCGTGATTATTACCACTTAGACAAAGCAACATTTGCAAGTTGGAAATACCGTGATAAACCTCACTGGTGGAATGAAGACTATGCAGATTATGAGAAAAGGATTACAAGATGATTATAATTTATGGAAAAGAGAGTTGCCCTTACTGTGATATGGCTAAAGATTTAGCTACACGAAAAGGACACAAAGTAGAATACAAGCAATTAGGAGTAGACTATGAGTTCAGTGAACTTAAAGAAAAATTCCCAAAAGCAAGAACTTTTCCGCAGATTATAATGGACGGAATCAGTATAGGTGGGTATACAGACTTGGAGAATTTAATTGACTAAGTATAAATTCAACGAGGATGAGGTATTACAAATACTTCGCAACCATATATTAGGAACTTACGACGCTCACTACAGTATGAATAAAATTCAGTCAACTGAGTTTATATTTGATGCTGGGCATGGCGAAGGGTTCTGTATTGGTAACATAATAAAATATGCACAGAGATACGGCAAGAAAGAAGGTCGCAACAAAGAAGATTTGTTGAAGATACTTCATTATGCCGTAATCTTGCTAGGACATGAGATGCCATCCACTAATTACACGGAGATACACAATAATGGCAATAAAGACTAGAAAGCATGAGAATTTAACAGAAACAAACATACAACATGTTATGGAGTTATTGAACGGAGATAGTCCAATAACAAAGAAAGAAGCATGTAGTATATTAAATATAAGTTATAATACTACGAGGCTCAATAAAATAATTGAAGACCACTTAGAAACAGTAGCTTATAGAGAAAGACGCAAAGCCCAAAACAAAGGCAAAGGCGCAACAGAGATGGAAATTAAACAAGTAGTAAACTTCTACTTGGATGGAGCAAATGTATCAGATATAGCTAAAAGTTTATATCGTTCACCTGCATTTATCAAAGCAGTAGTAGAAAGATTGGGTATTCCACAGAAATTACCTCAAACAGACTACGAAGGGAGAAGAAACGCAATGCTACCAGAACAATGTGTAGCAGATGAGTTTGAAGTTGGAGAAAAGATATGGGCAGTTCGACAGAACTATCCAGCACTTGTTGAAAAGGAGTTAAGCCCTGAAGGAGCAGAAGAAAGAGGTTATAAATTATATTTATGCCACACTATAGAATGTAGTCAAGAAGACCTCAAAGGTACTTATTTTCCACATCTATCTTTTGCAGGTAAGCAATATCCTTTAGCTACCTATGATATGGGTAAGCTACAACACTTGCAAAAGTATCTATAAACACAAGGAGAAAAAATGGAGATATGGCAGATTATTACTGCAGTATACTTATCGGGTACGCTCGCTGCAATGTATTCTATCTGGTGGCCATCTTATAAATTAATAAGAGCAATAGCACCTTATAATATAGTAGCACAAAAACCAGTACTTTCATTCATAATAGTATTTTTTATATTTTTATTATTTTTCCCTGTACTTATAATAACATTTATAGTGCCTTCTAAATTAGAAAGGTTTATACAAGGATTTGTTAGTGGAGTCATTAACATAAAATAAGGAAACAAAATGTACGAAGAATTAGTAAAACACTTAGAAGGGCAGATGGCCTACCATAGAGCTAACTGTAGAGTTTATTTAAGAAATCCAGTAGGTATTGGGGAACACCCAGACGTTATGGAGTCAATAAAATCAGAGCTATCTAAACTTGCAGAAGCAGAAGATATGTTAAATGCATTACAAAAACATTTAAAGTAGAGAAAGTTATGAGTTTAGACCAGTTTTATACCAAACCTGAAGTTGCAAAGTTATGTTGCGACCTAATAGATTTTTCAGAGTATGAAAAAATATTAGAACCTTCTGCAGGTACAGGAGTTTTTCTTGATTTATTACCTTCTGAAAAACGAGTAGGCATTGATTTAGAGCCCAAGCATGATGAAATAGTTGAACAAGATTTTTTTCTTTATAAGGGTACAGAGAATTTAGTAATAGGTAATCCGCCTTTTGGGAGAGTAAGTTCCCTTGCTATAAAATTCTTTAATCATGCAGCAACATTTGCAGATACAATAGCATTTATTATACCAAGAACTTTTAGAAGAGTATCAGTTCAAAATAAACTTAATCTACATTTTCATTTAGTAGAAGATATAGAAATTCCTACAGGGTCTTTTATACCTGAAACCATGAAAGCAAAGTGTTGTTTTCAAATATGGAAACGTAGAGAAGAAAAAAGAGAATTAGTAGTATTACCTCTTACTCATGATGACTTTGAAGTATTATCATATATAACAGTAGATGGTAAGGTAGCAGCACCTTCAAATATTGATTTTGCTGTTAGAGCTTATGGAGGAAATATAGGTACTATTAGTTTAGATATAGAAGACTTAGCTCCAAAGAGTTGGCACTTTATAAGAAGTCCTAACGCAGAAGATATTATAGATAACTTCGAGCAGTTAGATTACTACCCTTTAGCTTCTTGGACAGCAAGACAGGATAGTATAGGTAAAGCGGATTTAATATACCTATACAATGAGAAATTTAAATAGGAACTGAAAAATAGTTCTTGACAATTGGTTATAATTTTATTATAATATATTTATAAACAAAAAACGAGCAAATATGAGCGACAGATATTACCAGCAGATGCGAGAAACCACAGGGTGGGCATTTGGTATGCCAGAGTTCATGCGCAATAACAAAAAATATAGGAGAAGAAAAATGGCTTGGACAGACGAATCTAAAGAGCAAGCAGTTGAAATGTATCAGGATGCAGAACCTACACCTGAGACTTCAATGGAGATAGTAAAAGACATCGCAGAAGAACTTGGTGAAAGCCCAAATGGTGTCAGAATGATATTAACAAAAGCAGGAGTATATGTAAGAAAAACTCCAGCAGCTAAGTCAAGCGGTGGCGGCAGCACAGGTGGAGGCAGAGTTTCAGTTGCAGATGCACAAGACAAACTTACTTCAGTACTTGGTGATGCAGGTCAAGAAGTTGATGCAGCAATAGTATCAAAACTAACTGGTAAAGCAGCAGTTTATTTTACAACAGTTATAGAATCATTAAATAAGTAGTGTAATTTAGTGTGTTGAGGCAGTCTTCGTGATTGCCTCAATTTTTTGCATCTCAAATAAGTAACCAAAAATTTAACAAATCAAAAGAGTTTTTGTTAGTTTAAATTGGAGGAAACATGAAAAAACCAGAATTCGAAAGACGAATCGACGAAGCAGGAGATGCAGTAGTCACATATAGAAGTCAAAATTCACGCAAGTTAAAATACAATGTGTGTACAAGAGACTTTACCACAACCTACATAAAGGGTAAAAAGAATAGAGCTAAAGAGGGACAACATACGTCCTTGTTATTTTGTTGGGACACGGACTCATATAGAATCCTTGTGCCTGAAAATGTAACGAGTATTATACCCCTTAACCGAGTCATTCGCAATGATTGATTTAGAAGCCCCATCTGTTTATGAAAAAATAATACAAGAATCCTCACATGACCAGCTTCGGCTTGTAGTCAGTACCTTTAGAGGAGTAGAATATTTATCTTTAAGAAAGTACTACCTTGATTTTGATGAGGAATGGAAACCATCTAATCAAGGCATAACCATACCTATAGACATGGAAAATACTAGAAATCTATTTCAAGGCTTAGTTGAGATTCTCTCATTAGCAGAATCCAAAGCAATTATAGAAGAAAATTTCAGAGACTTACTGGACGAAATCTACCTCTAACAAAAATAGTTCTTGACATTTCCTTAAAAATTTAGTATAATATATTTATGATTATAAAAGGACAAATGACATATGACCAACACGGTCGCAAACGTAAGAGCAAATTCACTAAGGCTGTAAGAACTAAACAGCCTGAGTGGAAAACCTTTGCTCCAGACGCTACATTCCGTAGTTCTACGGAACAATACCCATCGGCTCCAATGAGCCAGTATACAACTCCGAAAGATAATACTTACAAACAAAAAGAGAGTAAGAATTATACTGTTTCGATTGCGTACAATAAAGGGGCATACCAAGTAATACCAAAAGAAGAAGTAAAACATATAGGTAAATAATGAGTAAATTAGAGGAATTTTTAAAACAAGCAAAAGCAGATTATTATAGAGGCGACCCAAGTATCTCTGATGAAGTCTATGACAGATTAGAAGAACAGGTAGATGCTACTGCGATTGGCACAGACGAAGGCACAAGAATACCTCACATGTTTCCTATGTACTCCTTGCAAAAGGTTTACAAGGGAGAGAAAGACCCAGACACTTTTCTACCTGGAGTAGTAACTGTTACACCTAAACTGGACGGAGCTGCAGTTAGTATTCAATATATAGATGGACAACTAACAATGGCACTTACCAGAGGCGATGGTAAGAAAGGTTTAGATATTACAGATAAGATTAGACACTTAGTGCCAAATGAAATCTTTAGTAAGAAACCTAAGCAAATTACAGGAGAGATAGTAGCTCCAAAAGAAATACCCAATGCACGTAACTATGCAGCGGGTGCGCTTAACTTGAAAGATATTGAAGAAGTTAAGAGAAGAGATTTAACTTTCGTAAGTTATGGTGTACAACCTGCTATCTGCCCTGACTGGGTAGAAGATATGAGGATGCTACAGCATATGGAGTTCAATACAGCAATTGATTCCAACTGGGAGCAATTTCCACAGGATGGAGATGTCTGGAGAATAGTTAGCCACAAAGAGTTTGATGAGTTAGGATATACTTCTCATCATCCTCGTGGTGCTTTCGCTCTCAAAGAAAAGCAAGAAGGCGTAGTTACAAAACTACTTGATGTTAAATGGCAAGTAGGAAAATCAGGTGCAGTTTCTCCAGTAGCAATACTAGAACCCTGTATAATAGGAGAAGCAACAGTTTCACGAGCAACCTTACATAACATGGCTATTATCGAAGCATTAGACTTAGAGATAGGGTGTATGGTTGAAGTAATAAGAGCGGGGGAGATAATCCCTCAAATAGTAGCAAGAGTAGATTAATGGGCAAGATTAGACAATGGATTTCACGTGCTTTCGAGCGTTGGATAGAACGTTCAATGCAGAGACAGGCGGATAGATTGTTTGACAAGTCACAAATCAAGTACAGAGATGGAGACAACACATGAATGATTTTACAATATATTCAGAGTACTCACAAGATAATAGATATGCACAAGTAGTAAAAAGTAATACTACTCAAGCATGGGGAGTCTATCTTTTAGATAAACAGTCTAAAAGTAATGGCTTTCTTATGTGGCATCCTACAAAAAGCGAGTTCTGGTGTGAAGATATCGCAGAAAACTTTTGTCAAGGAATGATAAGAGAGAATGGCGAAGTCAATTAAATTAAAAAGAGCAAAGAAACTTCCAGATAACCCTTGTGGCGAATGTAAGTTTTATGAGCCTATACACGAGATCACCCCAAAACTTAGTGAGGGTTGGTGTAGAGTAACCATGCCAGCAGGAATGGTACTATCAGAGGAGACCTGCGACAAATGGCAGCCAAAGACTTAAGAGAAAAAATAACTAATAGACTTGACCAAATAGAGATGCTTATGCATAAGGATTTTCATTTAAAGAATCCTAATGAAGTAATGTTACAGACATTAAACGTAAGTAAGTTTTGGTCTATACTTTCTGAAGAAGATAGAGATTTTATCCAAGGGGTACAAGCATCTATCGAAGAAGGTTGGAGCTGGAAAGAATGAGTGGAGGAGTTTACAACAAAACTTATTTTGAGAACCGCCCTGATGAACAGTTAGTAGAAGGAGTTCTATATGGAGTTATTTTAGTCAACCAGCGCACGTATGAACGCGAGTGTATTAAGGTTGGAATAGCAAAGGGAAAAGATTGGAGGCACGTTATAAAAAGAAGTCGTGGGTTTAAAGGATATGATTTACGTATTCAACGAACCTACCACGATACGATTTATAACTGTTGGAAATTTGAGCAGGAACTGCACGAAAAGTTTAAGGACGATCGTCATTATCCAGCTGAAAAATTTGGTGGGCATACAGAGTGCTTTAAAATTGATTCCCTTATACTTAGGGACTTCCCAAAAAATAGTTCTTGACAAATGATGTCTCGTCTGATATAATATATGTATATTTTGGGAGAAAGAAGAAATGACAGAGATAATACCACCGACAAGTTGTCCAACATGCTCAAGCGTGTTAGAACTTGTTAATGACCAATTATTCTGTCGTAATAAACTTTGTCCCGCTCAGTCAGCAAAGCGTGTTGAACACTTTGCAAAGACTTTAAAAATCAAAGGACTCGGGCCGTCTACTATAGACAAGCTCGGGTTAGTTGATTATCACGATATATATTCTCTCACCCAAGAGGATATATGTTCAACATTGGATTCAGAAAAACTGGGAACTAAACTCTTTCAAGAAATTAATAAATCAAAGAGTAATGACCTAACAGTTTTACTTCCAGCTTTTTCGATACCGCTGATAGGCTCAAGTGCCACTCAAAAGTTAGCGAAACACATCTCAACAATACATGAGATAACCCCAGAGACATGTGCAGAGGCAGGTCTGGGTCCTAAAGCGGCGTCGAACCTTCTTGATTGGTTAGAAGAAACTTTCCTACTCCAAGAATATGCAAAGTTACCTTTTTCTTATACTTGTGCAAGGCAAAAAGTCAGTCACGAGAACACTAAGGGAACAGTTTGTATCTCAGGTAAGCTAATAAGCTATCCTACAAAAGCAGCCGCCAAGCAAGTATTATCAGAAAACGGCTATGCAGTAAAGGATTCTCTTACAAAAGATGTAACAATCTTAGTCAATGAGAGTGGAATAGCAAGTGCTAAAACTAAGAAAGCAGAGACAATGGGTATAACAATTATTAATAACATAAAAGACATTTTAGAGGAAATATAAAAATGGCATTACCAAAATGGACAGACGAAAGAACATCAGAATTGACTTCTTTCGTGGGCAACGAGAGCCCGATATCTCAAGCTACTGTTGCTTCAGCAGCAGAGCAGTTAGAAACATCTACAAGATCAGTTTCTAGCAAACTAAGAAAGATGGGATTTGACGTAGAACTAGCTTCTGCTTCAGCTACTAAATCTTTCTCAGAAGACCAAGAAGCTACTTTATCAGCATTTGTAAATGATAACAGTGGTTCTTACACTTATGCAGAAATTGCATCACACTTCGAGGGCGGAAACTTTTCTGCTAAGTCAATCCAAGGAAAGATTCTTTCTATGGAACTTACAGACCACGTTAAACCAGCTCCTAAAGTAGAAACAGTTAGAACTTATACTCCTGAAGAAGAAGGAACATTTGTTGAAATGGTAAACGGCGGAAGCTTCGTAGAAGAAATCGCTGATGCATTAGACAAATCAGTAAATTCAATCAGAGGTAAAGCTTTATCTTTACTAAGAAGTGGTGAAATCAACGCGATTCCTAAGCAGAAAGAAACTAAAGGTTCAAGCAAAGCTGACGTTTTAGCTGACATCGATATCGAAACTTTAACAGTTGACGAAATCGCTGACCAAATCGGCAAAACAGTAAGAGGAGTTAAAACAATGTTGACCAGAAGAGGTCTAACATGTTCCGATTACAACGGCGCTGCTAAAAAAGAAATAGGTTAATATTTCTTGCATTTAGTCGGGTGGGGGCTTCTGTCCCTACCCATTTTTTTATCATATACTTGGGAGAGTTAGTTTGAATATTGCAAGTGCGTTACTAAAGCAAATCATAGTACAAAAAGATTTAGATACTTGGGCAAACCTCAAGGAACATTACCTACCTGGTGATTTTCAATCTATTTTTAAAGTACTTGACAAGCACATAGAGCAATATCAAGACCTTCCCCAGTTCGAAGACCTACGTTACGAAATCCGTGACAGAAAACTCCAAGAAAAAATATTCGCAATCGAATCAGTAGATGTCGAGGTAGACGCTTGGCTTTTACTTGACTATCTCAAAAATGAGTATGCACAAGTAGAAATATTAGATCAACTCGACAGGTATATAGATAATACAGTAGCAATGGCTACAGCTGAAGAAAACATAGAACAATTACAGGAAATAGTTTTAAAGGTAAGTGAATCGGTAGATGTCAAACCACCAGCAGAGAGTATGGAAAAAATCTCTCTATTTGAGGATGACAAAGAACTATCTAAGTATTTACCTTTAGGACTCAATTCTGATTATGATTCAGAAATTCAGTTCTCTCCCAAAGATTTGGTGCTTGTGGGAGGCAGACGTGGTTCAGGTAAATCAGTTACCTGTTGTAACCTAGCAGCTAATGTATATGAAAGTGGTAGGTCTGCTATTTATTTCACTATTGAAATGGATAGTCGTTCCATACTACAAAGAATATGCTCTGTTGCAACTAAAGTACCTCTCAAAAGATTACGTAGCAAAATGCTAAGTGGTCCAGAGTGGTCGCTCGTTGCTGGCTGGTGGGCTGGACGTTTTGATGGTGGGCATGAATTGCTTCCCGAGTTTGAGAAAACAAAGGATTTTGAAGCATTTCATACTAAACTAACAAAGCTACAGCTTCACAAAGACAGGCAAATAGATGTAATCTATGACCCTGCACTAACTCTCTCCAAGATACAGTCAGAGCTTGACAAGAAAGTCAACCAACTTGACATAGGAGTTGTAATAGTTGATTACTTGAACCAAGTTAAGCGTCACAATGCACCAAGTCGATCTGGTCAATACGATTGGACAGAACAGATAGAAGTAAGTAAGAAAATGAAGTTATATGCACAGGAGTATGAGACTATGTTCTTTGCCCCTTATCAGACCGATGCAAGTGGAGAGGCAAGGTTTGCAAAAGGTATACTTGATGCTGCAGATGCGGCTTACTCACTTGAAACATGGGAGCAAGAAGATAATTGCATGACATTCAACTGCACAAAGATGCGTAGTAATGTTATGAAAAGCTTCAGTAGTGTTATTGATTGGGAAACACTTAAAATCGGACCTCAATCACAAATTAATCCTAAAGATAAAGAGGATATGTCAAACAGTATGAAAACAGGAGAAGAGGTAGACGACCTATGATATTATACACAGAAGCGCAACTACAACACGCATACATTGAATATATAAGACCAATGTATAAACAAAGCGTAGTAGTAGTACCAACATTAGAAGAATTTAGAGTAATTTATGAATCTGAAATGCAGGAGCAATATGAAGACAAAAAACTATCCTAGAGCATTGATGCCTCAAATAAGAAAGTCTCACTTAAAAAGTGCACCTCATCCCTATAAAAAGATGAATATGTTGGTAAGTAGAATAAAACCTGCACAATCTGAAAGAGTAGAAGGTATGCATGACAGAGCCAGAAAAGGTTATAGTCAGATTAAGATTAGACCGATTATAGTAGATAAAAATAACTACATAGTAAACGGGCATCACAGATATGATGTAGCAAAAGAATTAGGGATGAGAAAAGTAACAGTACTAAAAGTATTTGTTACTTTAGAAGAACTTATGGAATACCATAAAGTAGTATGAAAAAAATATACGAAACATTCTGGAGTCACGTATGCGAAGTCAAAAAACGACTAGTATATACACTTATAGGAAGTTCATGTATTTATTGTGGAAAAGTAAAAAATGACAGTTGAAGAACTATTACAAGAAAGAAAGATACAGTATAAGTTATCTCCAGCAGATTGTATAGTCTCGTGTTTAAATCCTGAACATGATGATGGCAACCCAAGTATGAGAATAGATAGAATAACAGGAGTATACAATTGTTTCTCTTGTGGTTATAAGGGTAACATCTTTGTTCATTTCGATGCACCTTCTAATCCTTTAGATATACGTAGAGAAAAGGTTAGAAGAAAAATAGAAGAAGTAAGGTCGTCGTCCATTGGACTAAAGATGCCTGCTAACTTCATGCCATACGTAGGCAACTGGAGAGAAATCTCACCTGAAACTTATAAAAGGTTTGACTGCTTCGTGCATCCAGACAAACCATTCACAGGTAGACTCTCCTTTCCGATTAAGGACTTGACAGGAAAAATAGTAGCATTTAATTGTAGGAGTCAATCACCTACAGATATAGTAAAATATATTATACATCCCCCAAAAGCTGTGTTACCAGTCTTCCCTGCTCGAGTCCGCCCCATAAAAGGAAGAATCATATTAGTAGAAGGTATATTTGATGTACTAAATCTACATGATAAGGGGTTGGAAAATGCTGTTTGTTGTTTTGGTACAAGAAACATAGATATAGAAAAACTAAAATTATTAAAAATGAGTGGAGTATCGGGCATAGATTTACTCTTTGACCCAGACCAAGCAGGTCAAGATGCAGCACACCGAGTGATTGAAATGTGTGAAATAGCAGAGATACTACATAAAAACATTACACTACCAAGAGAATTAGGGGATGCAGGGGCATTAACAAAATACAAAGTAAAACAATTAAAGGAACAATTATATGGCTAAAATAGCATTAATAGAAAGTAAACCTAGTCGTAATGACTATGTGAGGTTATTTGAGAATCAGTTTGATTTTGACCAGTTTCAACTATGTTCTGACCCAACAGTAAAGAAAGTACTCAAACGAGATTGTGACATTGATGTAAACATTGATGATTATGATTGGGTAATTCTTGTTGGTTCAGAGTGTTTGAAATTTTATACAAAACAAAGCTCAGTAACAGAATACAGTGGTAGAGTTATCGATGATAAGTTTCTACCCATAATTAACCCAGCAATGTTAGCTTTCAAACCAGAAGCTAAAAAGACTTGGGAAGAATCAGTAGGTAATATAACTAAATATGTAAAAGGAGAACTTAAAGTTATGAAACTTGGTTCTGACAAAGCATATGGAATAACAGAAACTAAGGACTTCATTGACTTCATTAAGAAAGCAATCGACGCTCCTTTTGACTTTATTGCACTGGACTCCGAGACAACGGGACTATATCCTAGGGACGGATATATGCTTGGTATGAGTATATCATACGAACCAGATCACGGGGCTTATATTGATACAGATTGTGTGGATGAAGAAGTAGAACAATTACTACAAGAACTATTCACTAAGAAACGAGTGGTATTTCATAATGCTAAGTTTGACTTGGCGTTTTTTGAGTATCACTTTGGGTTTGAGTTCCCAAGATTTGAAGATACCATGTTACTACATTACATGTTAGATGAAAATCCAGGCACTCACGGCCTAAAACAATTATCTCTAAAGTATACTCCATACGGAGACTACGAGAAACCTATGTATGATTGGATGGCAGATTTCTGTCGTAGAAATGGAATACTCAAGAATCAATTTACTTGGGATATGATTCCTTTTGATATCATGAAAGACTATGCAGCTCTTGACGCAGTATGTACTTTTCTTCTTTTCCAAAAGTTTGAAAAGCCTTTACTTACTAACGAAAGATTGTACGGAGTATACAGAGATATCCTTATTCCTGGGTGCAGATTCCTAACTGATATACAAGATATAGGTGTACCCTTTGATAGAATGAGACTGGAGAAATCTTCCGTTCTTATGCAGGAAAATATTGATGAAGCTATTGCTACATTATATACTTATCCTGAGATTAAGAAGTTTGAAGAGATTACAGGAAAAGACTTTAACCCAAACAGTACTATGCAGCTTCGTTCTTTACTCTTTGATTACATTGGTCTTGAACCAACTGGTAAGAAGACTGGTACGGGTGCGGACAGTACTGATGCGGAAGTGCTAAAAGAATTAGCTGAGAAGCATGAAGTACCTCAGTTAGTACTTGACATAAGACAGAAAGTTAAGATCAAAAGTACATATCTCGATAAAATTTATCCACAGCTTGATAGAGACAGCAGACTTCGTACAGGTTTCAACCTTCACGGAACAACCTCTGGACGTCTTTCCAGTAGTGGTAAAATGAATATGCAACAGATTCCAAGAGACAATCCAATTGTAAAAGGATGTATCAAAGCTGCTCCAGGCAACAAAATAGTTGCAATGGATTTAACAACAGCAGAAGTATATTGTGCAGCCGTACTTGCAAATGATAAGAATCTTATGAATGTGTTTAAATCTGGAGGTAACTTCCATAGTAACATTGCGAAGATAGTATTTGACTTACCTTGTGAAGTTGACGAAGTTGCAAAACTATATAGTACACAAAGACAGATGGCAAAAGCTGTTACCTTTGGTATCATGTATGGTGCGGGACCGAAGAAGATTAGTGAACAAGTTACAAAAGACTCTGGTACTTATTTTAGTATGAATGAAGCAAGTGGTGTTATCAAAGATTACTTTGAACAGTTTGCAGGACTCAAGAAATGGTTAGATGACCAGAAGCAGTTTATACAAGATAATGGATTTATTTATAGCCATTTCGGAAGAAAGAGACGACTACCTAATGTATTCTCTACAGATAAGGGAATCGCTTCTCACGAAGTAAGGTCTGGAATCAACTTTTTGGTACAGTCAATTGCTTCTGATGTCAATCTTCTTGGTGCTATAGATACCCATAATGAAATTATCAAACGAAACAAGACGAAAGATATGAGAATCTTTGCCTTAGTTCATGACTCAATTCTCGCAGAAGTGAAAGAAGAAGATGTTGATGAATATATGGAAATAGTACAAAACTGTATTGAAAAAGATAGAGGTATCTCAATACCTAACTGCCCAATTGGATGTGACTTTGATGTTGATGAAGATTATTCACTTGGCAAGTTCAAGGCAAAGTATGAATCTGAATGATGTTGAGTTTCCAGTCTATGTAATACACACAGACGAAGTTGAAAAACGAGATGGAATATTGTGGTGCGAGGGACAGGTAGTAGATGATACTAATGTCTCTGGCTACACGATAGGTCAGCGAAGATTAAATACACCACATAAAAATTTATATGAGTTGAGACATATGATCGATAACTTTGTGGACTTATCAAAGCATAGAAGGAAGTTCTTTGTAGATTCAGATGGAAAATTCTTTCGATACGAAAAAAGTACAACAGCTAAGTTGTATTATAGTAAGATAACGAAAGTAATAGAAAAAGATATAGTAACATTAATATATGTTGAAAATGTACCTTTTCCATTTGAACTAAAAAGACCTCCTGAACCGCTACAGAAATACGCAGGAGTACTGTACATAAAAGATATACCATCTTACTTGTACGAACTCTCAGAAATTAAGAAGAAAAATACTTGGAGAAAAGTATGAAAATAGTAATAGAAATAGATACTGATAACGAGCAAGACTTGCAGACAGTAGAAGAACTCTTAGAGTTAATAAGGAATTTAAGATGAGTATATGGAGATTATGGGCAAAAAGTTTAGGAGAAAAAGTAGGCTATGACAGGGAAGCAGATATTGTGGCTATCTTTAGGAGTTGTATTGTGTTACTTAACGTTATTACTTGTTGCTTTATTATAGCAAATGTAGTAAGACACTGGGATATAAATCCAAGTACAGAAGTTGTAGAACTAAAATGCTATTATACTTATCACGGTATCGAGCACTGTATAACAGAAGACGAGTTTAATGAAAGCAGTCCTGAGTAATAGGATATTCATAGAAGTAACGCAGGATTATCAAGCAAAGCTTGACGAAGAACTTACCTATAGTATACCGCCAAGACGTCCAACAGACCCACCTATCATCATAAAGAATATGGGCATAATCCGAGCAGGTTTAGTTACTTTACCTATCGGAAGAACGGATTTGATACCAAACGATTACGAGATTGTCGATAAGAGGAATGATGTACCAATCAAAGGTTACGACTTTAAGTTTGAGTTACGTCAATCCCAGCAATCGGTATATGACGACATTCAAGGCAGTGCTATAATTAACGCTTGGGTCAGTTGGGGAAAGACATTTACAGCTTTAGCTATCGCAAATAAGCTAAA